>RRZU011168836.1_pt1 | contig 15968 bp, 14 predicted proteins | sample 2165561 | NCBI WGS metagenome assembly RRZU01 (sample SAMN10456909, study PRJNA506462) | wastewater metagenome | isolation source: wastewater sludge | place: USA: Moscow, Idaho
CCCAGCTCCGAGGTGACGTAGACGATCTGGTTCGAGGGTGGTGGCGGCACATGGATGCATGCACCAAAGTAGGGCACCAATAAAAACTCAGTGATGCGGCTGTTGTCGTCAATGGTCAGCGGCACGATATAGCCGGGCAGTTTCACATTCAGCCCGTCCAATTCCGGCACAATAGGTGCATTGGGGTATTGCTGCTCAGCCGCTGGGCCGCTTTCGGCGAGCATATCCGCAAGCTGGTCCATGCTGTGCAGCGCGGCTGGCGGTGGTAAGGGTGGCGCATCAGCTGGGATCATTTCTTCCCATTTCAGGGTACGCAGTTCTGCAGCAAAGGCTGTGCTCAAACTGCAGAGCAGTAGCGCCGCTAACAATATTTTTCGCATCATGCTCAAGCCTAAATGAAGTAACAAGAATAGTTGGTCAGTTTATAAACGGATATTTAAACCATCAGACAACGATTGACGGTAAGCGCGCCATGCTGGCACTGCGCCCATCAATACACCGGCCAGTAATACTGCACCCAATAATATCCACTCGTATAGCGTGGGCGCAGACAGTGGCAAGTATAAGCCGTAGAGACTTTGCAAGGGCGCTTGGGCAGCGGCAATGCCGACATACAGCAGCGCCACACCCAAAGTGATACCTGCCAGGGCCAGGGTAAAGGCTTCTAAAATCAGTAAGCCGGCAATATGCCAAGGGCGTGCACCGACTGAGCGTAAAATCGCCATCTCACGACGGCGCTCATTGAGGCTGGTTAAAATGGCAGTGAGCATGCCAATCAGTCCGGTCAGCACCACAAACAAGGAGACGACAAACAAGGCTTTCTCAGCGGTACCCATCAAGCTCCACAGTTCTTGCAAAGCGACACCGGGCAAAATAGCCAGTAAGGGCTCGCCACGCCACTGATTGATTTCCCGTTGTACCGCAAAGGTGGCGATTTTACTGTTTAAGCCTAATAGCATCGCAGTGATTTCTTTAGGCTGTAAGTCCATTTTCAAGGCTTGTTCAGCACTGATTTTACGATTGCCATAGGCGGGGGCACCGTGTTGCCAATCAATATGAATGGCTTCCATACCCGCTAAAGCAATATGCAGCGTGCGGTCTACCGGGGTGCCAGTACGTTCTAAAATACCCACAGTGGTGAAGGGCTTGTCATCGTGATTGACCAAGCTGATGCTGGCCACACCATGAGCTAAAACGATGTCCTGCCCAATTTTATAATTAAGCGCATCTGCGACTTCCGCACCGAGCACCACTTCAAAGGGGGCAAGGTCACTAAAAAAGCGGCCATCGCGCATTTTTAAATGTTGCTTACGGCCGTATTGGTAATGCGTGAAGTAGTCTTCAGTGGTGCCCAGTACGCGATAACCTTGGTGTGAGTCGCCCAGTGACATAGGTACCGCCCAAGCCACTTTAGGATGCTGAGCAAAGTGCTCAAAGCTGCTCCAGCGGATATTGTTGGTGGCATTACCGATGCGAAAAACCGAATACAGCAACAGGTTCACCGAGCCAGAACGTGCGCCAACAATTAAATCAGTTGAGCTGATGGTGCTGGCAAAGCTGGCGCGGGTTTCAGTGCGCACACGCTCCACAGCGAGTAATAAAGTAATGGACAGCGCAATGGCAAAAATAGTCAGCAGTGCAGTAAAGCGGCGATTATTTAAGCTGCGCAAAGCAATACGAAGTAAATGCACCCTTAGATCTCCGGCTGGCGCGTGGCGCGATTGAGTTGGCTGAGGTCGATGCTACGGTCAAATAGCTTGGCTAAGGATTGATCATGACTGACAAACAACAAGCTGGCACCGGCGGCTTGGCACTCAGCAAAGAGCAATTCTAAAAAAGTGTGACGGCTGTCCGCATCTAAAGCAGAGGTGGGCTCGTCGGCAATCACGAGTTTGGGCTGACCAATTAAGGCGCGCGCTGCAGCGACGCGTTGTTGTTGACCAATGGATAACTCACCGGCTCGCTGTTGATGCAGGGTGTCAGGCAGTCCCAGTGCGCAGAGTAAGGTCTGCGCGGCATTGTGGATCGAGCCATGACGCTCAATCGCCCGTTGCTGGCGCACTTTGGAAAACTGACAGGGCAGCAAGACATTATCCAGCACCGATAAAAAGGGCAGTAGATTAAATTGCTGAAAGATAAAGCCGCTGTGATCCACCCGAAAACGGTCACGGGCACTGGCGCGCAGTTGACTTAAATCTTGCCCTAGTAAATGAATGCTGCCGCTTTGTGCTAACTGCACGCCACCGAGTAAACCCAGCAGGGTGGTTTTACCGCTGCCGGAGGGGCCTTTGAGAAATAGGCTTTGCTCAGGATCGAGACGAAACTCATCAATGTCCAGCAGCGTGGCTTGTTTGGGCCAGGCAAAGGTTAGGTCTTTGAGTTCGATAATTGGGGTGATCATAGTTGTCTCTATTACCAATAAATCAAGGGTCTGCATCCGTTTGTTGTGGCGCAGACGGCGCAGACCGCTGTGAGCTTACCAGTTCAGTTGAGTTTTGCTTACGGAAAGCTCCGTACCGTACTGTGCCGTAGGGGTGACTAACTGCACATGGATTGTGTCTGTCGCAGGGAAAACTTTAAAGAAACCAGCGGCATTTATGAGATTCAGCTTTTCTGCTGCTCTGCAGTTAAAGATGTAGTGTGCTTGGATATCACTGTGAGCATGCTCATGTTGCTCGTGCTCGTGCTCGTGCTCTGCGTGATGATCTTCATTTTTATGTGCGTGTGCTGCAGCATGTTCGTGATCAGTGTTCTCGGCGTGCTCATGCTCTGCAGTTAAGTCATGGTCCAGCGTTATGCTGCTTAAAGAGCAGTGGGCGGCGTTGGTGAAAGTAAATAGTGCTTGCGCATCTTTAAGTTTGCGCTCAGCTTTGGCCACTGCGTGGTGGTCGGCTGCGGAACTGGGCTGGTATTCAAAGCCAACAATATTCATCGCGGGACTTTCCAGTTGCAGTTCCAGTTGTTGGCCATCGAAGGCAACATTGAGCGTGGCCAGGCCATGGACGTGGGCTGCAAGGCTAGCTTGTTCGGCTTGATGCTGCTGGTGATTGTCTTTGTGTGGCTTATGTTGTTCTGCACTGGCTGTTAAAGAAGTCAGCGCCAAGATTAAGGGGGCGATGGCGTAGCGAAAACGCATAAGAGAGCTCCGTAGTAAAAGATTATTTAGTTATAATATAACTTTACATCTTGGGGTTGTATATACGCAAGTCGATACTAGAATTTGTCTAGCAACGCAGAGACACATAGGGTTGCGGTGCACAATTGTAAAAATATTTTCAGTTTTTTCTATCTCAAAGTGCCTTAGCACTGATAAAGTCAGGTAGTTTTGAACCATGACCGTGCGAGTGCGGTTTGCTGAGGTCTTATTAATGTCCCAAACTCTAAATGCTTTTTTATCGCATATTAAACAACGTGATCCGGATCAGCCTGAGTTCCATCAGGCGGTTGAGGAAGTGTTGCGCACATTGTGGCCTTTTTTAGAGGCTAACCCACGCTACATGCACGCCGGCATCATCGAACGTATGGTCGAGCCCGAGCGCGTGATTTTGTTCCGTGTGCCCTGGGTTGATGATGCCGGTAAGGTCCATGTCAATCGTGGTTACCGTATTCAAATGAATAGCGCAATTGGCCCCTATAAAGGTGGTTTGCGTTTCCACCCATCAGTTAACTTGGGTGTCTTAAAATTCTTAGCTTTTGAGCAAGTGTTTAAAAACTCCCTCACGTCACTGCCGCTGGGTGGCGGTAAGGGCGGTTCAGATTTTGACCCTAAGGGTAAGTCTGATAATGAAGTAATGCGTTTTTGTCAGTCCTTTATGAGTGAGTTGTTCCGCCATGTGGGGCAGCACCTTGATGTGCCAGCCGGTGATATCGGTGTCGGTGCACGTGAAGTGGGCTATATGTTTGGTCAGTATAAGCGTCTGGCCAATGAGTTTACCTCGGTGTTTACCGGTAAAGGTATGACTTACGGCGGTAGCTTAATTCGTCCTGAAGCCACAGGTTACGGCTGCGTGTACTTTGCTGAAGAGATGCTTAAAAGCGTTAAACGTCGTATTGAAGGTCAGCGTATTGCCATTTCTGGCTCAGGTAACGTAGCGCAATATGCTGCGCAAAAAGTGATTGAGCTGGGTGGTAAGGTGATTTCTTTATCTGACTCGGGTGGTACGATTTACTTCCACGAAGGAATGGACAGTGAACACTGGCATTACTTAATGGATCTGAAAAACGTACGACGTGGTCGTATTGAAGAAATGGCTGAACATTTTGGTCTGCAGTTTTTAGCCGATCAGCGTCCTTGGGGTTTAGAGTGCGATATCGCTCTACCCTGTGCGACGCAGAATGAACTGCACATTGAAGATGCACGTATGCTCATCAAAAATGGTTGTATCTGTGTGGCCGAAGGCGCGAACATGCCTTCCACCTTGGATGCGGTCGATTTGTTTATTGAGCAAGGCATTTTATACGCGCCAGGTAAAGCATCCAACGCCGGTGGTGTTGCGGTCAGTGGTCTGGAAATGACGCAAAATGCGATGCGCTTACTCTGGACTGACGGTGAGGTTGACGCCAAGCTGCACAGTATCATGCAACATATCCATGCCGCTTGTGTGAACTACGGTATGGAAAATGGCCGTGTTAACTACGTCAAAGGTGCGAATATCGCCGGCTTTGTAAAAGTAGCTGATGCGATGCTGGCGCAAGGAATCGTATAAGTTACGTTCGACTCAGTCAGCGCCATCAAAAATGCCCTATGGAGTTATCCTAGGGCATTTTTTGTGGGTGAAATTTGACTCGCTCACTGATTGACTGATATCAGTAGCTGTTGTTGTGCCTTGCTCTACACTGAGCGCAGCAGGCATCAGCCTATGATGCTTAATTATTATAATAATAAGAGGTCATTATGATCACAGCAGAAGTACGTACCCGCCTGAACTCGCTTGCATATGAATACAATGTGCGTGCGGCAGCGATTGAGCGCGATTTATCTCGCGAGCATGCGCAAAGTTTTTCTGAGCAAGCCACCGAGCGCCAAAACGATATGGTGCTACAAGGCTTACTCGCTGATGCTCGTGCTAGCGTTAAGCAAGTGCAACAGGCCATTGAGCGTTTAAATAACGATACTTACGGCGAATGCACTCAGTGCGGCGAAATGATTAACCCAGAACGCCTTGCAGCTTTACCTGCAGCAGCGCTGTGCATTAACTGCGCAGATTAAATTAAGTCGCACTGCAACTAGACTGCTCAGTGGTGGTGATTATGGCTGAGATGCTTCTCCACCACTGAGTTGTTCAATGATTGTAGCGCGGCATAACATGCAGTCTTGGGCATAATTCACCCATAAACCCGCTTCTTGACACTTCTTCCTTGCCACAACGATCAAGCAAGGCGAAAATGCCACGTTCACTTCGCGGCGTGGCCGCTAGCTGCAAGGAATTCGAATGCCTCACTCTACTGTCAATGCACAGCGCTTATTGCCCGAACAACTGACACGTGCTTTTAACGGCCAATTTAACTTCAATACCACCGCAGATTTGCAGCCCTTAGAGGGTGTGCTCGGACAAGCTCGCGCGGTACAAGCCTTGCAGTTTGGCATCTCCATGCAACGCCCGGGGTATAACGTGTTTGTCATGGGCGAATCTGGTACGGGACGCTTTTCTTACACCAAGCGCTATTTGCAAGAGCAGGCTAAACAGCGCCCCACGCCCTCAGACTGGCTCTATGTTAATCATTTTAATGAGATGCGTGAGCCACATGCTGTGCAATTGCCCGCCGGTGAGGGCAGTCGTTTTTGTGCTGATATCAGCACTCTGATTGATAATTTGTTAGCTACTTTTCCAGCTGTTTTTGAAACGCCAGCTTGGCAGCAGAAAAAAAGCGCGATTGATCGCTGCTTTAATCGCCGCTATGACAAAGCCCTAGATATTGTGGAAAAACTCGCGCTTGAGCAAAATATTGCCCTGTATCGCGATAGCGTTAATATTGCCTTTACTCCCATGTTTGAAGGTAAGGCCCTTGATGAAGCGGAATTTGCCCAGCGCCCAGAAGCCGAGCGCGAAAAATTTCACGCCGATATCGTGGTGCTTGAAGAACAACTCAATAAAGAGCTCTCAAGCCTGCCGTTATGGAAGCGCGAATCAAGTAATCAGCTGCGTCAGCTCAACGAAGAAACCATTGCTTCAGCGTTAGAGCCATTACTTACGCCTTTGATGCAAAAGTACGCTGAGCATCCATGCGTCGTGGCCTACTTAAAAGATATGCAGGCCAATCTGCTGAAAACTGTCGTCGAACAATTAGTGGATGAAGAACACAGCGATGCGATAGCGCGCAAATTACTTGAAGAGCAATACAGCCCTAACTTAATAGTCGGCCATACACCCGATGAAGGTGCACCGGTGGTGTTTGAATCACATCCCACCTACGATAATTTATTTGGCCGCATCGAATACAGCACCGACCAAGGTGCGCTCTATACCAGTTATCGCCAGTTGCGCTCAGGGGCTCTGCATCGTGCCAATGGCGGCTATTTGATTTTAGAGGCGGAAAAGCTACTGCCTGAGCCCTTTGTCTGGGAAGCGCTCAAACGTGCTTTGCATTCACGTCAGCTTAAGATGGAATCACCTTTGGTGGAGTTGGGTCGTGTGGCAGCAGCGACCTTGCTGCCACAGGATATTCCCTTGCAGCTGAAAGTGGTGGTGATTGGCTCGCGCGAATTGTATTACGCACTGCAAGATGTTGATCCTGATTTTCAGGAAATGTTTCGCATGCTGGTCGACTTTGATGAAGATATCCCGCTGACTGATGCAACCTTAACTGAGTTTGCTCAGCTGCTGCGCACCCGGACCGCTGAAGAAGAGATGGCGCCTTTGACTGCTGATGCCGTGCGCGCATTAGCCCTTTACAGTGCGCGAATGGCTGAACACCAGGAGCGTATTTCCGCTGGTTTAGCCGATTTGTTTCAGGTGGTCAGTGAAGCTGATTTTTTACGCGACTGCAGCGGTGCTGTCGTGACTGAGGCTGAACATATTGCTGCAGCCATTGCTGCTCGCGTCACGCGCACTGGACGTGTATCGACCCGGATTATGGATGATATGCTGTCAGGCGTTATCTTGATTGATACCCAAGGTGCCGCGGTGGGCAAGTGCAATGGCTTAACCGTCTTGGCGGTTGGTGACACAACTTTTGGTGTACCAGCGCGTATTTCTGCCTCAGTGTATCCCGGCGGCAGCGGTATTGTTGATATCGAGCGTGAAGTGAGTCTGGGACAGTCTATTCACTCTAAAGGCGTGATGATTTTGACTGGTTATTTGGGCAGTCGTTATGCGCAGGAGTTTCCCTTAGCTATTTCTGCGAGCATTGCCTTAGAGCAATCCTATGGGTACGTGGATGGGGATAGTGCTTCGCTGGGTGAAGTCTGTGCGTTGATTTCTGCGCTATCACGCATACCACTCAAGCAATCATTTGCCATTACTGGCTCGATTAACCAGTTTGGCGAAGTGCAAGCGGTGGGTGGCGTCAATGAGAAGATTGAAGGGTTTTTCCGCTTATGCCAGGCGCGTGGCTTGACCGGTGAGCAAGGTGTTATTATTCCGCGCTCAAATATGGTTAATTTACTGCTCGATGAAGCCGTAGTCAGCGCCGTGCGTGATGGGCAGTTCCATGTCTATGCCGTCAGTCATGTCGATCAGGCTTTGTGCTTGCTTAGCGGTGTTGAGGCGGGCTGTGCCGATGCGGATAATGAATTCCCAGAAGGCTCGATCAATGCGCAAGTGGTTGCACGTTTGCGTAGTATTGCCGATTTAGATGACGATGAAGAAGAAGGCGAAGAAGAAAAGCCTAGCGCTTAATACTCGTTGCATGCGCACAGTTATCCACAATGGCTGATTGTGCGCATCAAGATATTTACAGCTAACTTAGTGTGTAATTTCGCGTTAAATCAGTATGCTGCAGTATACGTCGAATGAATGATGCCAATATAAAAAATACTGCACAGACTATTCACAGAGTTATCCACAGCTTGTGGTGTGTATTGAGTCACATCGTGGTGGCATATAAGGTTCGCCTTAGCGGTGTGGAAAGCCTAAAATTTGTATAGCCAATTATTTACGATAATTTAATTAAAGGGGTGGGTGAGCTATGACAGCAACAGCGTTTCGTTCTGAACATGATTTATTAGGCTCTTTGCCGGTGCCCAAGGATGCTTATTACGGCATCCAAACGTTACGAGCCATGCATAACTTTCATTTGTCAGGTGTGCCGCTGTCGCATTACCCGAATTTCGTTAAAGCTTTAGCGATGGTTAAGCAGGCTGCGGCTGATGCCAACCATGAGTTGGGCTACCTGAGTGACGCTAAGCATCAGGCGATTAGTACGGCCTGTGCGCAATTGGTGGCCGGTCAGCATCATGATCAGTTTATTGTCGATATGATCCAAGGTGGCGCGGGTACTTCGACCAATATGAACGCCAACGAAGTGATTGCCAACTTAGCTCTGGAAGCCATGGGTAAAGAAAAGGGCGAGTACAGCTTTTTGCACCCTAACAATGACGTCAATATGGCGCAATCCACCAACGATGCTTACCCAACTGCCATTCGGGTGGGTTTGCTCTTAGGTCAAAATGATTTATTGGCCAGCCTCGAAGGTTTGATTGCTGCATTTGCAGCGAAGGGTGATGAGTTTTCTCATGTGCTGAAAATGGGTCGCACGCAGTTACAAGATGCGGTACCTATGACCTTGGGCCAAGAGTTTAAAGCCTTTGCAGCCAACTTAAGCGAAGACTTAAATCGTTTGCGCTTATTGTCCAATGACTTGTTCGCTCCGGTGAACTTGGGCGGTACAGCCATTGGTACTGGTATCAATGCTGACCCACGTTACCAAGGTATTGCGGTAGAGCGCTTGGCGGCGATTTGTGGTTACCCAATTAAAGCTGCGCCTGATTTGATTGAAGCCACTTCAGATATGGGCTCCTTTGTGCTGTTCTCCGGCATGCTCAAGCGTACCGCAGTCAAGCTATCGAAAATCTGTAATGACTTGCGTTTATTGTCCAGTGGTCCACGCACAGGTATCAATGAAATCAACTTGCCAGCGCGTCAGCCCGGCAGTTCGATTATGCCAGGCAAGGTCAATCCAGTGATCCCTGAAGCGGTCAGCCAAGTCGCTTATGAAGTGATTGGTAATGATTTATCACTGACATTAGCCGCAGAAGCAGGGCAGCTGCAGCTCAACGTGATGGAGCCATTGATTGCGTGGAAGATGTTTGATTCGATTCGTTTGCTGCGTCGTGCTATGGATATGTTACGTGAGCATTGTGTCGAAGGTATCACTGCTAACGAAGAGCGTTGCCGCACTCTGATGGAGCATTCCATTGGTTTAATTACGGCACTGAACCCCTACATCGGTTATGACAATGCCACACGTATTGCTAAGCTTGCTTTAGAAAGTGGTCGTGGGGTGTTGGAATTGGTGCGTGAAGAGCAGCTGGTCGATGATGAGTTACTGGCCGATATTTTGCGTCCAGAAAACATGATTGCCCCGCGCTTAGTGCCGCTTAAAGAGTAAGGCGCAACAGGTACTGCAGGGTGGTTTAAACCCTGCAGTGCTGTGGTTATGGGTGTTGCACACTCGGTTTGCTGCCTGAGTGTTTACGCAGCAGCACAAATAGGCTAAACAGCAGCATGGCGCTAAAGCTGATGCTATTGAGTTGCGCAATATTTAAACCCAACAAGGTCCAATCCACTGCGGCACAGTCTGCGGTGCCATGTAGCATCTTCAGCACAATCTCTTGCAACGGAAAAGCTTCCAGCATAAATTCCAGCGGTGGTAGACATGAGGGCAGTTGATCCTCAGGTAAGCCTTGTAACCAAATTTGTCGTCCGGCCGCGGCTAGCCCCAGTCCAGCGGCAAGCAGAGTCAGTACTGCATAGATGCCTTGGCCAAGGCGTTTCGGGTTATGCACAGTAGCCAATAGGCAGAGCAAGCCAAACAGAGCTACAGCAAAGCGTTGTACATGGCATAGCGGGCAGGGTTCTAAACCGACAATATGCTCTAAATACAATGCAATCGCGATCAGCCCTAAACAGCCTAAAAACGCCCAAAGAAACAACGTGCGAGTTGCAGGTAATTGCATAGATCATCCTCGAAAGCATTAGGTTGTGTAAGCATAATAAGTTTGGTGGTTGCTCTACGGGTTATCAGTAGGTTCTGATAGCCCGCAGGCAACTGCGCCTAGGGCAATACTTAGGCGTTATGCAGTGCAGGTTGTGGCAATGCAGGCAATGCTTGTTCGAGTAATTGAAAACTTTCTGCAAACAACTCGTTACTGCGCTTGGTATCACCAAGGTGATTGAGTAAACGTGCTAATTCGGCACAGGTATGCGCTAAACGCTGCTGACGCAGACTGCTTTCAAAGTAGTCGCGAGCTTTGCCCCACAGTTGATTGCGCAGGCTTAAACGGCCTAAAGCACGCAATAGTATGGCGTTATTGGGTGCTTGTTTAAGCCAACTTTCTGCTAACTGTAATTGACGTGCGGGGTCTTGTGCTTGCGCGCGACCATACAAATCAAGTAAGCCATCATCGAGGTTGTTTTTCAGTGTATGGCGCAGCAGTGATTCAGCTTGCTCATGCGCATTGAGACGCAATAATTCAGTAGCATAGGCGGCGACCAATTGTGGGTCATTGCGCAACTTGCCCGACAGTTCTTGCCATGCGGTGTCCAGTGTTTTTAATGCTGTTTGTGGGTCTTGTTTCTGTGTGCAAATAGCTGTGAGACGACCTGACCAAGCTTGGTACTCAATGTCTTGCAGTTGCTCAGCGGTAAAGAGTTTGCATTTGCGTAACGCTGGCAGTAAGCCAATTAGAGCTGACCAGTCTTGGCGCTGGCGTAATAAGGCCTGCAAACGTAATAACACTTCTGAGTGCTGGGGGTGTAAGTCATGCATGGCTTGCAATGTTTCTTGGGCACCACGGTCATCGGCACGTTGTAGTTGTAAATCAGCGTGTGTCAGTGCAATAGCGACTTCAGCGCTGGGTTGCTTGATTAAAGCTTGCTCTAATAGGGCATCGGCTTCTTCGCTATAACCGAGCTTCTCAGCGGCATTGGCAGCGCCTAAAAAATAAACTAAAGGCTTTTCTTCGCCTTCTGCGGCGCGGCGTAGATGACGTAAGGCGTTTTTCCAGTGGCCTTGGGCTAAATCTAAAATGCCTTGTTCAGCTGCTAAACGGTAGCGGCGGCTTTGGTTGCGACGTGACCAGGGATTGACTAAGCCGGTGGAGACTAACGTCATTTTAATCAAGGTGCGCAAGCCGTAAAGAACCGCTAGAACTGCTGCAAGTACAGCAAGAAACACCCATAAGCTCGATTCGTAGCGAAAGGTCTTCCACGAAATCAGTACATAGCCGGTATGTTCAACGATAAACATACCCAAGGCTGCGGCACAGAGTACGACTGCCAGTAAAATAAGATAAGTCCGTTTCATAATCAGTTGGACTCCTCGTTATCAGACTCTTGGGGCGCTGCGCGTTTATTAATATAAGCTTGTAAGGTAGTCAAAGCAGCACTTAAATCAGGCAATTCCTGGCGGACTTTTTGCTCGTACAGTTCGCTGATTTGTGTTCTTAAACCCGCAACATTAGGGTCTTTAGCACTGAAGTGTGCGTCAAGAATATCCACTGCTTGCTGTAAGGCCTGTTGATACACTTCTTCTGCACCGTTAAGAGCTGCCCACTGTGCTTGCTCTAAAGCTAAACCAATCGCCAGGCGTACTTGAGTCAGACTTTGCCCAGCGAGCAGGGGTTGAACTTGCTCGCTGGCATTAAAGTCGATGCGGATATAGCGTGAAATATTATCCCACCAAGCTTCCCAGCGGCTTGGGCTGGCTGGAGCCGCTGTTTTGCCTGCAGTAAAGCCTGGGGCGAGATCGGTCAGCTGGTTGGCTTGTTGATAGAGTGCGCCCAGTTTTACAAATAGACCGGTGCGATCCAATGAGCCACTGCTGCGCAAAGCTGTGATACTGCGCGCCAGTTGTTCACGTGCGGCAAAAGCTGCAGGATCGTTTTGCTCCATTAAAATATGGTCAGCAGCTTGCAGTAAAAAGCTTGCGCTATGGGTGTCGTGTAATGCACTTAAGCGTAGGCTGGCCATGCGTAACAAATGCTCAGCTTCAGCTAAACGCCAGTCTTGGCGGCTGGCACCTAAGATGGTTTCTAGACGCTGCGACAGCAACTGTTGTTCAGCTTGCACGCTGGCTAAGAGCTCACGGCCTTGCTGCAGTTGGGTGGCAGAGGGCATTTTTTCGATTTGCGCGCGCAATTGTTGTTCGCGTTCGTTCACTGCTTGCGTACTGGCTAGCATGCTTGATAGCTGCTGTTGTTGCTGGGCTGACGAATCTCCTGCAGCTTGGATTTGCAGCACACTCCACACGCCGGCGCCGAGGCCGCCTAAGCCAAATAATAAGGCCAGCACAGCCAGCCCTTTACCTGAAGACGATTTGGCTTGAGCCTGACTGGGTGTTGTCGGCTGTGCTGCAGGCGTACTTGTGGCTGCAGTGTTTTTATTCTCTACTGAGTCGGCTTTTGCGTCCGGCTTATCTGAAGCTTGGCTCATGATTCAATCCTTATGCTGGAGGTGCTGCATGTGCGTTCAGAGCGTCTAATACAGCCTGATTGCTCGCGCCTTTACAGTCAATAACATGCTGAGCACCAAGCTCGCGCGCGATCTGTGCAACACGAGGGCTGGGTACAAATAAGGCCAAAGAAGCCAGTTGCGGCCAGGCTTCTCCAGCAAGTTCAATTAAGTGACGTAAACCTTGCTCGCTACTGACGACAAGGCCATTGAGGTGTTCTTGTTGAATCTGTTGGGTCAATATACCACTAGGATAAACCGGTAAGCGTCGGCAATACAGCGGTAAAAAGTCGACTTTGACACCGCGTTGTTGTAATTGCTCAGATAAGAAATCACGCCCCACATCTGCACGCATAATTAATACACGCGCATCGTCTTGTTGAATGGTTTGTAAAAATTGTGGGTGAGCTAATAAGGCTTCGCTATCATCGCCTTGTGCGGGCCAACTGGTGGAAAAACCATAGTCTGCCAAAATACGGCCCGTACCGGCCCCCACGCTAAACCACTGCTGTTCTAGCAGAGGTTGCGGCCAGTACTGATCAACGCGTTCCATACCTAAAAGTGCCGCAGGCTTGCTGACGACAATCACTGCGCAGTATTGATCAAGGTTGAGTATCAGCGAGCGTTGCGCAGGTGTTTCTGGCAATGCTTGAATTTCCAGCAGTGGCAAGCTGCTGCTATAGATATGGTGTTCGGCTAATAGCGCAGCTAGAGCGGCGCTATCTGCTGTGGGCCGAGTGATCAGCACACGCCACTGCTTCACGTTAACGGCGTCTCTTGAGCGTAAAGTACTGCCAAGATCTCGCCGGCACCTTGTGCCAGTAGATCTTCAGCCACGGCAACGCCCAGAGCTTCGGCGTGTTCTTTAGGTGCGCGTTTTTCTGCATAGAGCAACACAGATGCATCGGGCTGACCGACAAAACCACGCAACCACAACTCATCACCTTCTAATACGGCATAACACGCAATCGGCACTTGGCAGCCACCGTTGAGGTGCTTGTTGAGTGCGCGCTCCGCGGTGACGCGGTAGCTGGTATCAGTGTGGTGCAATGGCTTAAGCAGTTCATGAATGGCGGTGTCATCGCTGCGGCACTCAATGCCCACCGCGCCTTGACCGCCTGATGGCAGGTTAGTGCTGACATCAAGGCTACTGCGAATACGCTCAGCAAAGCCTAAGCGCAATAGGCCTGCCGCGGCAAGAATAATAGCGTCGTATTCACCAGCATCCAGCTTAGCTAAACGGGTATTCACGTTGCCGCGTAAAAAGTTCACCACTAGATCAGGGCGTTGCGCGAGAATTTGCGCTTGGCGACGTAGGCTTGAAGTACCCACAATGCTACCCAGCGGCAGTTCAGCGAGGTTGGCGTAGGTGTTAGATACAAAAGCGTCACGTGGGTCCTCACGCTCGCAAATGCAGTACAAACCTAAGCCTTCTGGAAACTCCATCGGCACATCTTTCATTGAGTGCACAGCGATATCGGCTGTTTTTGACATCAGTGCTGCTTGTAACTCTTTTACAAACAAACCTTTGCCGCCGATCTTAGCAAGTGGTGAATCCAGTAGCTGATCACCACGGCTAACCATCGGCACTAAAGTCACCGATAGGTTAGGGTGTGCGGCTTCAAGTTCAGCTTTTACAAACTCTGCTTGCCACATTGCTAGAGCACTTTTACGGGTGGCGATACGCAGTTCGGTTACCGGTTGTTCACGCAAAGACATAATTTAGGTCCAAAATTGTGGGTGTAGATTATATCGATGATAACAGGCGCAGCGTTGCCTTGCCTCATGCTTAGTGGCAAGAGTGGGTTGAAATTACAGGGTTTCCATCAGTTTGCGCAGTCCTGCAACATGCCGGCGACTGACGGTTAAAGGTTCACTGACATCGCGTAAGTAGAGTTCGTGATGCCCAATGGGATTACGTTGCAAACGTTCAATATGGCTGCGGCTCACTAAGGCATTGCGGTGAATGCGCACAAAATGTTCAGTAAACTCATCTTCTAATGATTTAAGTGATTCATCAATTAAGGTTTCACCGTTGTTATGGCGCACAGTCACATATTTATTATCAGCCATGCAATGAATGATGTCCTCGATGAGAATCAGCTCAATACCTTTATGGCTGCGGGCGCTGAGGTGGGTTCGTGCTGCAGCAACAGGGCTTGGCGCACGAGATAAGGTCGCCAGTTGCAGAGGGTTTAAGCGCTGGGCTTTAGCCAAAGCGGCTTGCAACTGCTCAAGGCGTACAGGTTTTACTAGGTAGCCAATAGCGCTGACTGCAAAGGCTTGCAGGGCATGCTCATCATGCGCGGTACAAAAAATAACCGCCGGCGCATCAGGCAGTTCGCAGAGTTTGGCTGCAACTTGCAGGCCGTCTAAGCCGGGCATACCGATATCCAGCAATAAAATATCAGGTTTGTATTGTGCAACTTGCTCAAGGGCTTGTTGGCCGTTTTCTGCACAGGGCTCAACAATTTCACTGTGCGGTATTTTCTTAAGCAGTCGAATTAAACGTTCGCGAGCTAAAGGCTCATCATCAGCGATTAAGATCTTCATCTAGGTTGGGCGCCTCTGCTGAGGGTCTGGAGCAGGTATAGCTCAGACGTGTGGTGTAACGATCTAATTGTTGTTGTGTTACCAGGCGCACCGTTGAGCCAAATAAAACTTTAAGGCGCGCTTCAATATTGTTCAGTGCTAAGCGAGTACCCAGCGGATTGCTTGGAGCTACATTAAGCATAAATGGGTTGCTGACCTGTAAAGTGAATACACCTTTTATATAAGCTGCGGTCACCTCAATACTACCGCCTTGAATACTGGGCTGAATGCCATAAATAACAGCATTTTCTAGTAAGGGTTGCAAGGTTAAATGTGGCATAGGCAAATCATCGGGAACGCCGTCAATATGCCACTGTGTATGTAGACGTGTGCCGAGGCGGTATTGTTCAATAGATAAGTAACGTTTTGCGATGGCCAGCTCAGCATGCCAAGTCGATAGGGTGTTGGGGTTGGCTAAACTGGCACGAAATAAGTCAGATAAATCCAACACTGCACTGCACAAACAATGAGGTTAAAGCTAAGCGTATCCAGTCGAACTGCGTGCTAATAGGTTCAGCCAACACCAGTACACAGACCAGTAACTGGGCCAAGATAATCAGCACCAGCAAAGCCTCTGTGCGACACAGTTCAGGGACAAAAAAGTCCTGAGTACGGTTGACGCCTTTATCGGTTTTGCGCGAAAGATCCCGTACTTTTAGCGCGGGGATGGATAGCGCGGGAAGCGCAGCTTCCCCTTGGGTTTAATGCGTAGCACTGGTATTATATACAGTATGAATAAGCAGACCAAAACATTAAAAGTTCGAG
>RRZU010484808.1_pt1 | contig 15966 bp, 21 predicted proteins | sample 2165561 | NCBI WGS metagenome assembly RRZU01 (sample SAMN10456909, study PRJNA506462) | wastewater metagenome | isolation source: wastewater sludge | place: USA: Moscow, Idaho
AGGTGGGATGGGCTTGATGGGACTTGAACCCATTTCGGTGCACGTCTCATGGTGCACGTACCAAGTATGTTTCAACTCTGCCTTTCCTTTCCACGTTCTCTCCGAGCACGTAGAAAGCAAGCGCATCCCGATTGTACGCAGCCTCGTGCTGCGGTTGTTCTGGTGCCCAGGGCCGGACTCGAACCGGCACACCTTGCGGTGGGAGATTTTGAGTCTCCTGCGTCTACCTATTTCGCCACCTGGGCAGGTGTTCTTCGTTGTTGGTCTGTGTGGTCGGATTTGAACCGACAGTCTCTCGCGTCCGAGGCGAGTGGATTAACCAGATTTTCCCACACACAGATGAATTGGTCGGTGTAGAAGGATTCGAACCTTCGACCCCTTGCACCCCATGCAAGTGCGCTACCAAGCTGCGCTACACACCGAATTAACTACGTTGCAATGCGTTCTAGGCATTGCGATTGTTGGTGCCCCGGGCCGGATTCGAACCGGCACGCCCCTTTCGGAAGCGGGAGATTTTAAGTCTCCAGTGTCTACCTGTTTCACCACCGGGGCAATTGAACTTTTTAGCCGGTATGGACACCTTGGGTTATCAGCCCGCACGCCATTCCGTAAACGTCCATGCATTGCGTTGAATGGCCCGATAAGGCGCTTCGTAGCCTGCACTTCCGTACCCCCTCCCACTGGGGTCTGCTCCTACTAAAACGTTCTAACATGGTCGGAGTAGTAGAACTCGAATCTACGACCTTCTGCTCCCAAAGCAGACGCGCTACCAGGCTGCGCTATACTCCGATTTATTTTTCCACATAATGCACTATTCTATGGCAGTTTGCACAAAGACATATGCATTTTTTTACCTCGTTCATAATGTTTCGCCAGCTTTTTTTAGAGGCTATCAGATCCGAGATGTTTCGTTCTTTTTTGGATGCATCTACATGATGAAATTCCAGCACTCGAAAGTCTGTGTTTCCACAATGTTGGCATTTAAGTTTTTGTTTGTAACGTTCAAATTTCTCTTTTAATGCTCGCAATTCTTTCTTTTTGACTTTGCTGTAGCATGGAATGCATAAATGTCTGTAATACTGAACTCCCTTTATTACTCCTGCACTTGGAAAGCACTGTAAGTTCAATATTTTTCTCTCATTACAACATTTGCATGTTCTCGACTGAATAGTTGTCATAATTTCATTTCTAAAAGCACTTCTTTAAATGTGTTTAGAAATGGTGGGCCGGGCGGGACTCGAACCCGCATGCCATTACTGGCGTCTGGACCTAAACCAGGTGCGTCTACCAATTTCGCCACCGGCCCACTAAATACTATTTGGTACAGGTGGAAATGTACCAAACTCATCGCTTGTGTTTTTAAAGAACTGACTCGTTGTCGCCACGATCGACGGACAAAAGAAAAGGCGCCTGGAGAGGCGCCTTTGGGTTGATGGAGAAACCGTTTACTTCGGTTCACCCTTCTACACGCGACGCCATACCAGTGCTCGGGAGCACTGGTAATAGAGGCAATGATGGAAGGACTTGCGAGTACATGTTTAGTATTCTATGCGCGAAGATACGGCATGTCAAGGGTATTGGAGAAAAAAGTTGAAAATTTTTTGTGATGTTTGAATTGTTGGTTTAAAACAACTCCAGGCTCGTCTTGGCGTTCAGCACGGGCTCGAATTTTCGAACTTGTTGGTAGGCTTGCGCATCGGTCAAACCGGCAATGTAGTCGCATACCGAGCGGGCGCGCTGTACGTCCGTAAACGATGCCGTTACACGAGGAAGACCATCTGGACCGGGTGCCATCCATTCTGGGTTATCCATGTAAACCTTGAACAAACCGCCAATGACGTTTTCCACATCTTGGCGGACTTTGGCAACCTCGGCGTGATGGTACAACTTTTTGTACATTTGCGATTTCAGCTGCTTGTGCTGAAGGGCAAGGCCATCGGGGAGCAGGACAATTTCCTTGGCATTGCGAACGTCGTCCAATGTTCGAATTTTGTATTCTTCGAGAAGGTGGCGAGAGTTCGCAATGGTGCCTCGAATCATCAAGCCCATCATGTCGCGCAAGGTCTCTTGAACTTGCAACGCCTCGGGTGCGTTCTTGAATCGCTGCTGCACATCGCGCCAGCAGCGGCCGAACAGCTCCACGTCTTCAAAATCTTTCGGAGTAATGAGGCCGCTACGAATACCATCATCGATGTCGTGGCACATGTAGGCAATGGCGTCGCCCAGATCCGTTGCTTGGGCTTCGAGCGTGGGGGATTTTCCTTCCCGATGACGCCAGGCTACATCCCCGAGGATTTGGGCATTTTTGGCGCTGCAGTGTTTCAAAATACCTTCACGCGTTTCGAACATCAAATTGAGTCCTTTGAACTCCATGTATCGATGCTCCAGGTCGGTAACCACGCGCAGGGATTGAATGTTGTGTTCGAACCCACCGTAAGGTTTCATGCATTCGTTGAGCACATCTTGGCCGCTATGGCCGAAAGGGGTGTGCCCCATGTCATGGGCAAGGGCCAGCGTTTCGGATAAGTCCTCGTTGAGCTTAAGCGCACGGGCAATGCTGCGAGCGACTTGCGCCACCTCGATGCTGTGGCTCATGCGGGTTCGCATGGCATCGTCGTACAGAATTTTTTCACTGGGAGAAGCGCCAAATTGATTGCTGGCAGGTGTGAAAACTTGTGTCTTGCCCGACAGTTGTCGGAATGCGTAACTGTGCGTTACGCGATCGCGGTCGCGAGCGAATTCGCTTCGTCCGTCTTTGGGGGCAGGCTCCGCAATAGGGCGGCCTTTGGATTTGTCATCAGTTACAGCGTAGGAGGCGAGGGACATAGGTATATTTTACCGCATCGGCGAGTGGTTAGATGGAGGGCGGAGACAATACTGGAAGCGTAGTGCTTAACTGATGTCCGTCTTTTAATGTGGTCAATATTGCGGGCAACGACGTGTCCAGGCTATTGGACAAGGCTATGAAGGGGTGATTGGGCGCAACCAGGCGCAGTTGTTGTTCAACGAGGCCATGAAAGGGCGTATCGAGCTCTTCAAAGAAGCATCGATGCCACCAGTCAGCCTCGTTACCGATTGGACGGGCCGTGGCGGTGGTGTAGATTTTGGAGCGAGTGCTTTTTAGCCAAGTATCGGCTTGATCGGGCGACATCAATACCGTGGGGTGGAGCAATGCTGGACGAACGCGGCGCACGGCGGCCACGGTGTAGACTTCTTGCTCCAAGGGCGTAATGTCCTGAAGATGCATCAGGTATTCCGGCTCCATGTCGGGGTCGTACGGCGGTACGGATGCCCACCACGCGATTAGATTGCTGATCGTGTGCTTAGGATTACGCCATTCAACGGGATTACTGTTGCGCATGGCTTGGCGCATAGTCAACGGACCCGTTTGCGTTTCGGATGTTACTTGCTCAATCGAGAAGGAATCTACGGACATATGAATTGGCGTATTTCCTTTTAGTTTAAAGCATGCGAAAATGGCTGCATGGCTACGGTATCCACGAGCGCTGTTCAAGAGCGCAAAAAAGTTTCACTCCCAATTGACCTGCCACCGGTCTGGAGCGAGCAGGAGCAACTGGAGCATGCTGCCGATTTGGTAGTAGAAGGCAATTTTACGCGCTGGGATCCGAGATTCGATAAATTGTGGCTTACCCGCGACCAGCAGTTGATTCCGGTCTCACAAATGTCGGTGGAGCACATGTGCGCAACTATCGCGTTGTGGCTTCAGAAAGAATTCTCCGAGGCGATGGCTACACGCTGGACTACGGGCGCGTATCCTCGTGATCGGGTGAATCCATATCAATCGTTTGAACATTGGATGAAGGAATCGCGTGCCATGGCCAGGACCGTGGCACTTCCCCGTATGGTCGAGCGGTTGAACGCGCTGCCGAATGGGGAGGACACGCTGCGCAAATTTACTCAGAAGGCCGCCTCCGAAATTCTTCAGAAACTGGAACCTGCGGTGGAGCAGGTTCTTATTCGAGACAACGTCTTTTTCTGATTATTGTCCAGGCAATGTGGGACGTTCGGCCAGTTGCGCTCGAACGACAACACGGGCGCTTTTCTTAGGATCCAATCTTGGGATTACCCAGGATAGTTCCGTGTAGTGTCCTATAGGCGTTGCGCGGACACCTTTGTCTTTGATGTACACCGGATAACTTTGCCATGCTTTGGGATTGGCTTGGTCGCGGACTTTGACGGCAGTAGGCTCCGGCGTAAGGCTTACCAGCTTCATGTGCGGGGGCACGGCGAACGTTACCCGGATGTTGTAGAGAGGACTCGTGGCGTTGTTGTAATAGTCCGTGGTGTACTGCACGGAATCGTCCAACGCGATTACTGGAGTTGCAATAAAGGTTTCTTGTCCGTTGGCGTAGACAATTTTGTGGGTTTGGGTTTTGGCCAGCAAATCCGCAGGCGGCGAGGTGGACTGGGCTTGCGCGGATAAAGCCAAAACACCGAAAAAAAGGGGTACGAGAGCAAATTTCATAATGGACAGCATCACGGGACTTCGATTTCCAGGTTGGCGAATAATTCGGCGGAATCTGGAAGTTCAATATTGTTTTGGTAGAGTAGCACCAGTTGGTGCGCTTGGGCAGGTGTTACTGGCAAAATGTCATGAAACACCAATACTTTGGCAAATTCGGGCAAGATGTGGAGCAAGCCCGCGAGCCAGGGCGCCGTGCCCCACGCTCGAATGTCCATATGGGGTGCGGCATCTTGGACGGTGCGTGTCATTTCTTGAAAATTCAAGGGCCAGCGCGCCGTGGCGTTGTTTAAGTCGGGTTGGCAAAGCAAGGCTTCGGCGATGATTAAGCGACTCTCGTAGGAGCAATGCCGAATGGAATTCCAGACCGCATGCATATTGGTGTGAACGGGCGGCTGCGGATGATCATGCTGTTGTTCAAATACGCCCAGCATGCTGTGCACGTAAATAGCGTCCAACCAAGCCGGAGTGGTGCACCCTTGGCGGAGCTGAAGCAGTCTGGCTGAAGGTGGGTCATCCTGGATCAATGTTTGAAGCCATTGATTGAAAATGGGGGGGACCGAAGGGACCGATGCCGCTGCCATGGGCACCCAGAGAAACAATAAACTTGGATCGGTTCGATGCTGCTGTAATTCATTTAGCCAGGCATCTTGGAGGGACTCCGCGATAGCGGGGATGGTGTTGAATGTGGTTACCGCAGCTTTCCAAAACACGTTGGAGGAGTAGCCATGGGATTCCCAATGTTGATACAAAGGCTTGGCGTCCAATGTATGGACGATACGACGGACGTGATGAATCCAATCGCCTTCGACGCGGGGAAGTTCAATGTTGGATGTCGTTGCCCATACGGCTTCCGGTATTTGGAGGAAATGTAGCCAAAGCGGCATCCATTCTTTTAATTTGGAAACGGACAAATTTTCCCACGCTGGTGCGTGGTGCGTCATGCTGGCCCAACACCATTGCAAGTGCAGTGGGTCATCGCTGGCGTAGATTTGGGCTCGCCAGAGGTCCAGTCGTTGCACGTCTTCGGCTCGGGCCCATCGACGTAGGAGGATATTGTTCTGAGCAGCCGCGCGTAAGCTCCCAGTTCCATCGGCGGGGTTCGTCAAATCCAAAAACGGCATTTCCAGAAGCGCCATGAAGCGAGTGTAGCCGATTTGGTTCGTATTGTATACAAGCGATTAGACCCTCCTCTTTTAAACACGCTTGGAAAAACCTGGCATGCTAAAGAAGCTCCTCCAGCGGCACCACCGCTTTATCGCCGGCTAGACCGGCTTTTTTCGTCTTGGCTCAATGCCAATTGGACAGGCTATGCTGGCGGTTGCTCATCCAGAGACGTTCGCGACGCTCCAGGTCCGCCCAGAGACGTTCGCGACGCTCCAGGTCCGCCAAGTCGGTGGCATGGGACAAAAATGATTCGTACGATGATGCGGGCGTCAGCACGCGGGCGAGCCATTTGAAAAAAGAAGACATGATGATATTCCTGGTTATTCGCCGAGAGATAGTGTGCGACGGAGTTGCTCTTTGTGCGGACCTTCCGGAAGATCGCGCAACATACGTTTGTTCAGGGTTATGCCCCATACGGATAGACCGACAAAGCCGATGAGGAAAAGAAGGGGAATGGACATGGTATTTTGCTGCTGTGCAACAATCTTACCACAAGTCTAGGGGTTTACCCCAGTACTAGCCGTTTAATTTTGCGACGTGCATGCCGTTGGCGGGGTGGCGGGTGTCGCCCGAGTAACCACATCGCGGGCGCACTCTTCGCAACAACCGCAGCATGTTGCAATGCCTAGGTCGATTTGAAGGTCATCGAATTGCGCGCCATCCTGAACACGGCGCGTGATTTCTTTGTCCGAAATATTGCGGCAAATGCACACGATCATAAGGCATTAAACCTTAAACGGCGATTCGCGTCAATGGGAGTTATTCGTATTTAGATTCATTAACGGCTTGGTAGCCCGGCGATTGCTGATAGGCGGGCATGGCTTGTCGGTACTCCGCCATGCTGGCGTCCACCGAAGGCGGGGCCATTTGGGAAACGGGCTGGAACACGGGGCGTTCCTTGGGCTTCACGAATTGGATGTTGGTTTTTGTTCCATCCGGGTATTGCAGTACCGCGAGCGTATCGTGTTCGTGGTGTTCACGGCTCAGCAAATACAACAGGGTTACCGCCTGCTGGAGTGTCTCGGCGCGGCCGTGGTAACGATTGGCAAATGCGATTTCATCTAGTGTTTCCAAAAACCCGGGGCTGACCGAAAACGATTCGCCGTCAATAATGAGGTTGGCATCCATGCCGTCGAGTCTAGGACACCTGTTGGTTTTCGTCTACACAGCCACGTTATTGAAAATATGTACAATCGGGGCATGCCCAGTCCTATTGTATTTGTGGATTTCGATGGTGTACTTCATCCGGAAAGCCCTTGCTACGCGCATCGGTTGTTTGAACGCGCGGACGCATTGGGGGAGGTGCTTCGAGATCATCAGGCTTGGGCGGTGCTCAGTACATCGTGGCGATTGAATCACGATATGCGCCAGCTTCAACGCCAGATGGGCACGCTGTTGGGTGAACGGGTCGTGGGGGTGAACCCTCAAATCGATGACCTTGATCGCCGAGCGCTCCCCGATAAGCTGCAGGGATTTCCTCGCCATATGGAATGCGTTGCCTATCTTCGGGCGCAGGACGCCCATCTGGACCATTGGGTTGCGTTGGACGACCGGCCGTATTGGTTTTATCCGTTCTGTCCTCAGTTGCTTGTATGCAATCCCAAAACGGGCCTAACGGATGAAAATCTCAAGGATTTGTCGGAGCGCTTGGCGTTGATGCGCTGACCTCATCCGGTGCCCATTGCAGTTGGGCTGAATTTTGCAGGCAATACTGCGCGAACTCCAGAACATTACGGTGGGTTGAGGCCTGAAGGGACGGTTGGGTATTCAACCCATGCCAATCGAGCAAACCGCAGTGCAGGAGGTGATTGACGTCCTTGAAGTTATCGAGGAGGTCATCCAGGAAAGCTACCGGCTGAAGATTCAGGAGAATGTCTTTTTTCGGATTGTTCCAGCCATCCCCTCGACCCGTGGCGTGAACTCGTGCAATTGGAAATCCTAGATTTTTCAAATTCTCGGCGCGATGGGATTCGTATTCCACGGGCATGGCTGTTACGATGTGGATGTCGTAACCGGCGTCATGCAGCAGGTGGCATCCTTCCAACGCGTACGGTAGGGCGCGCATGGTGCGCCAGCCGTGGTTGTCAGAGAACACTTTTTGAAAGTGTTGATACTCCGCCGTGATTTGCAAACGCTCGGCGTGAAACCGTTGGGGGAAATGATGGCCGGTTGGATGCTCCCGAGGAATAGGGGGTTCACCGAACGCTTTTTCCCACATGGTGCACGCCTGGTGGTTGTAGTCCAGCACGACACCATCAGCATCCAACGCCAAGATTTTTCTGGCGTTGCGCATGTTATGTTCTCGGAGTATCCATTAAAGATGCCGCGTACAACGGGCTTTGCAGTTTCCCGACGATCAATTCGGGGAGGCGTTCCAATGGCAAATTGAAGGATGCGGCGGTTGGATGGCCACCACCCCCGAATCGAACCGCGATATCTTTGACATCGCATTGGTCCACGGAGCGCAGGCTGACCTTGATACAGTTGGAGTCGACTTGCCATAGAAGGCCGAAGGTGTTGCGTTTGCGGGCAAGCGCCGAGCCCACCTCATTGCGGAAATGATGCGAAGTGGCGACATGAAAGCCTTGGATACCGTCCAATTCGACAGGGAGCGCACGGTTGACGAATTCCGAGACGAATGTTTTGAATTGAGCCACCAGACCTTGTCCCTGCCTTACGAATTGCTCGTATTCATCCGATGAAAAATTGGCAACTTTGTCGTACGTTTGCATGCTCATTGGATACGAACTTAGATTGCGCAAGAAGGCTTCGGAGTGGGGCATCTCCCAATTCCATAAGTCTTGGTCTTGAATATGCTGAAGCAACAGCGGGGGTTCTTGGTTCGGATGGAAATGATTCCACGCCATCATGGCGCCGGACCGCTTCATGTCGAACTCGATATGGGTACCAGGGCACAGGCATTGATAATCCTGCAGCATGTCTTTGGCGGACGCATGGTGGTCGAGTAGCGTTAGGGATGCGGCCTTTTCTTCCATGATGCGTAATACCAATGGCGAAAAGGAAAAATCAGCAATGATGACGTGTTTTCCGGTTACATCGGGAGGGGACTCGCCGTATTGCACGGGAATGTAATCCGCCGCATCGCCCAGTTGTTCTCGGATAGCCCACGCGGCGCCAAGGCCATCGTAACAGTTGGCATGGTATAGCACGCAGTGGGTGGTGTTTCGTTTCGCCATTTGCCTAGTTTAGAGTACTTGTTGCACTGCAGCAAGGCGCGGGCGGGGAGGTTCAACGGTTTAGACCGAGATACCTCATTTCATGACCGCATACCCTTCCCAATTTTTCGTACTCTTGGGGGGAGTCGTGAGCTTCTTGCTGGGGGTTCACGACGGCTTTTACGTGGGCGTTCAGATGATTTTTGGCGGTGGCTAGCCAATCGGACGCGGCTTTGGGGTTGTTAAATTGTAGGGCCCTATTGGTTAGTTGGTTGGCCCATCCTTGCAAGGCGGCCAGGGTGTAATCCTGGTGAATACGTTCGTGCTCTCGTTCGTGAACGACCGTTTCTCGGTAGAGGCAGGTTGAGGGGGCGAATTCTCTGGCTATCTGAATAGCGTGGTTGAACGAATACGCCAGCGTCATTTTCTGAATGCACGTTATCTGCGAGTTGCTTACCACTTCGGCCAGTACCTCCATCCGACTACTAGCCTGGTACAAACCTACTGTCGAGTGGGGACCGCGTTCGCTGGAGCCGGTTTGACGGGCGTGTTGGGTTAGTTCCTTCGCGTTCACGTCCTGACGAACCGGCGCCGAAGACTGGAGCGGTTTGAATTCGATGGTAACGCCAACGGGTTGGCACTCCAGGGCCATCCCGTGGGTGGCGTGGACGAGCAGAGCAACGGTAAAAAAGAAGCGCATGGAGCAGCCTAATGGATGGTGAGGTTGAATGTCGATTACTTTCGGGAGCCTCTTCCGCAGCATTGGCTCTACCGGCTACACTTCGTTTGGAAATCACTTATTCATTCAACCATTATGTTCTGGACCATTTTAAACAAGGGCGACGGCGTTATTCAATTCACGGCGGCGCTGCTTATTCTTGCATCCGCTATCACCTGGGCACTGATTGTGTACAAATCCGTGGTGCTGGCGCAGTTGCATCGTGCGGTGCGAGCGGCTCCGGCGCGGTTCTGGGATGGCGATGATTTTGAGCACGGGGCAAACGCGATGGCGCAGGCGGATGGGTCCGGCGTGCTGGTGGATGTTCTCCGTGATGCGGTAATGGGTGTCAAATCGCAGGGGGTGGGAGCGCATGTTCCTCTGGAAGAACGCCTCAACCGTCTTTTGCGCGAGCGACTGGACCGCGTCCAATTGCGTTTGGATACGGGTATGACGGCGTTGGCCACGATTACATCGGCCGCGCCCTTCATTGGATTGTTTGGTACGGTGTGGGGTATTTACGGTGCACTCGTAGGGTTGAGCCAAGGGGCGGATACGGGGCTGCTGGATAAAATTTCTGGTCCTATCGGCGAAGCCTTGATTATGACCGCCGTGGGGCTGGCGGTAGCCATTCCGGCGTTGGTGGCCTACAATTTGTTTGCGCGATGGACGCGTTTGTTGCGTCAGGATGTCGAGGGTTTTGTAACGGATATGCATGGGTATGCTATCCACAATGTTCAACAGTTGGCGATGGTGGATTTGAAACCCCACGCGGCCACCAAGATCAGCTCCGGTAAGAAAGGTTGAGGTTATGGCCTTTCGTCCCTCCAAGGTAAACGAAGACATTGCGGAAATTAATATGATTCCGCTGATTGATGTCATGCTGGTGCTTCTGGTTATTTTCATGATTGCGGCGCCGTTGTTGAGCAACAAAATCCCGGTGGAGTTGCCCCAAGCGCGAGGGACAACGGACGCGACACCCAAAAAGAGCATTGTGGATATTACTTTGGATACGCAGGGTAAGGTATGGGCGGACGGGGAGCTCGTTGCACTGTCTCAATTGCCTGGGAAACTTATGGCAAGGAAGCAAGAGGGAGCGACCCAGATTCATCTGAATGCGGACCGCAACGTGCGTTACGACATTCTGGCGCAGGTCATGGCCATGGCCCAGCAGGCGGGCATTTCCAAACTGGGCTTTGTTACCAAAGGAAGTGGGCCGACGCCGCCTTGACGTCGCGAGGGCCGAGGTTCAGGGCTGCGGCGAGCCTGGTGAGGCAGTGGCAGCCAGAGAGCTATTGGCGTTGGTGAACTCGGTCTTTAACCACTTTGCCCATTTCTTGGGAAGACCTTCTTCCATGAGATGGGGCAGACCCAGCCGAACCAGGGCGCCGTAGGTGCGTACGACATCGTCCTTGTCGCGAACCGACATTTTGTCCACACCCGCAACTTCGGCACGCAGCGTCCCATAGGCGGCGTGAAAAAACGACGCAACCTGGACAAGATCGAATTCTCGCTGGGTGCCCGTCTTTTTAAAGTCGTGCATGAATTCCAAAAAATTGACGTCCACCGGAGCGAAGGCTGGATCCCCGGGTTCGCTATTCCAGCGGTTGACCTCGCGCATGCACTCATGAAGAGGCATGTCGGGGTTCTTCGCTTGATAGATATTGAGGAGGTACTGCTTATTGCTGGGCATACCGTATTGTATCGCCGAACACCATCAAGGCTGCGCGGTGTCGTGTATTCGAGACGCTTCGGTCGATTCTTTGCGTGTTGCCGGGCATTGCATGAACCGTACCGCCAGAACGATACAGCCTAGGCCAGCCCAATGCGCCCACTCAATGCTCTCGTTTAAGAAGAGCCAACCCCAAAGAATGGCAAAACAAGGAGTCAGGTAGCTCACGATGGAGGTCGGTATGGGACCCACTTCTTTTAGCAATTGAAAATAAAGAAGATACGCGAAACCGGTGCACAGCGCGCCAACCCCAATTAAAGAGCCCCAGACGGTCCATGAAAGTTCCAGTGTGGACGGCGGGAATGCCAGGAGCACGGGTAAAAGCCATCCGACCGCCATAAGTTGATTTTGAAACGCTAGTTGGGTCGTGGAAACGCCTTCGAACCAATGCACGGTCCAATACGCGGTAATGGCGTAGCACAGCGCTGCGCCCAGTGCGGCAAGCACGCTGAGCCATTGCGCCATTTGCATGGAAACAGGACCCATGGAGGTCAGCAGCGCGACACCGCAAAATCCCATCCCGATGCCGACCCACGTTTTTGCGTTGTGCGCCGCATGATAGAAAAGGACGCCGATCAATAAACCCTGAATAGGGGCACTGGCGTTGATGATGGCCAGATATCCAGCCGGAAGTGTTTCCGCTGCCATGTTGACCAAGGCAAATGGAATGGCGCTGTTGACCAACGCCAACAAGGCCATGCGCTTTTTATAACGCCAACCGGTTAATTGTCCCATGCGCCAAGCGACAATACCCAGGAGCAGCGCCGCGAATCCCAGGCGGGCCGTGGTGCTTAGTGCGACTCCGGCCGAGGGTACGGCGATGCGTAGAAACAAAAAAGCGCCTCCCCAGAGGGAGGACAACAATAGGAGGAGAGCCCAGTGGCGGCGGGTCATGAAAAGAGCACGTGGAATAATATATTCTCGCTATTGTATTCGAAAACGCACGTATTCCCCAGCGTTGATATAACCCTTCAGGCGGCATGGTTTTTGAGTAGAATGAACATATGCCCGAATTTCAGTACGCCCCTCGTGATTTTGAAAGCCCCGACGCCTTGATGCGGGCACTGGAACGTATGGATGCGGCGCAGGTCAATAGCCATGGCTACAATCAAAAGTTCTTCCAGGCGGTTACGAACCAAGGAAAATTCGAAAGCGATGCGTGGTTTGATGTGGCCTTTGATATCGGGGCGAAAGACTCGTTGCGTTCATTCCTGGAGCGGTTGTCCGAATGGCAAACGAGATCCGGATCCAGCAAGGTGTTTTTACCGGACATCGTGGAGGATGCAGCTCGGTCCAACGCATGGGTTGCCGATGCGTTGCAAGCCAGTGGACTCGTTGCGGCCCCCGAGGCCCCTGGTCGCCAAGTCTCCGAGCACACGGCAGAACTTTCTTTGCGTTGATTATCATCGACCTTGTGCCTGAGGCGAGGATCGACTACAATCCATCATGTTTTGCGACGCTATGACGTTTCTTCGGAAACGTTGTTTGGAGACGATTGGCTATCGAGGTCTTGCGGTGCACTTGCAATGCTCGCAGGCGCAAGTCGCTCGTTTTTTTGCCAACGACAATCCGACATTGTCGCAGGTGTATAGGGTGGTCGATGCGTTGGCGTGTTCGTTGACGATCACCATTCGTCCGCAAGACAAGATTAACCATGAAGGGCCGGAGGCGCGATGCTGAGAATTACTGTTGAACTTCTTCCGTATGGGGATGCCCAGCGCGCACGGGTATTGGCCAAGGCTTTTATCTGGAACAAAGGCCGGGACAAAAAAGGGTACCGCTACGGGGTGCATCTGACAGAATCCGGAAGCATGGAGCCGCCCTCCTCCCCAAGTGAGGAGCATGCGGAAATTCGTAACTATCCTCGATGGTCTGCATCCATTTGGGACTTGGTCGCGCGCGCCTTGCACCGAGGAATGGCACCCGCGTCAAGAGGGTACAACCTTGGGCCTCTTCCGAAGGCGTTGATTGACGTGGTACCGGTTCGCACGACAGCCGATGGTCTCACCTATATCCGGGTGGCGGATATTCCTGAGTTTGCACGACCGCATTTTGAACGATTCCTCTACGGCCAGACATGCCCGCTAATCGAGGATGAGCCCAATCCTGCGGGGTGCGCGTATGTGCATGATTTTCATCGGTTCATTGGTCTTTAACCATGGAGGATCGGCCATTGCTCCGCACGTGGACGATTTATCCTGATTACGGCAATGCGCCGCTTGTCTGGGAGTGGAATGGTATTCCGGATTCACGTGTGGGGCATTTAGTCCTGGAACTGTTGGATCTGGAGGAGTATTTTCACCCTGACCTTTCGGAGGGCCTTCGGCGCTGGTACAAGGACTGGGAGCGGATGGAGCATACTTCCCAATTTTGCGATTGGCAGACATTCTATATGGATGGACTGGACCTGGCGGCACGAATGGCGTTATGGGTTGCGGATGTGGGCATCGCAATTCGCTTCTCCATGAACAGCGAGGATCTGGAAGGGGGGCAGGGCCCGGATATCTGGATGACTCCAACCAATACGATTCGCTACCTGCGCGCGCCACTGGATGCAGCATCGGGGCATTCCCTCTCGGCGTTGTGGGATAGAATTCGCACGGATACCCATCAACAATTTAATTGAGTTCACTACTTCTTACTTATGGCCACACCTCTCATTTGGACATCGCCCTCGCATCACGACATGCGTGATCTGATTCAACGCAATGGGCTTTTCATGGTTACAGCACGGCGCAACAGTGGCTATCGCGTGTACTTGCAGATGATGTTGACGTTTCCCGTTCCGTGGTTGAGTAAACCGTTGAGCGTGTCCATGAAGATGGTTCCGGTTCCACCGCCCAAAGAACACGATGCGGAGGTTCTGGCGTATCTTCGAGCGATGCAAGGCGATGCGACGGACTTGGAAAAACAAATGGCGAATGCGGCCCAGAAAGTTTACGCGGGGGCGGCGTTTGTGGACGATGACCATCGCAAGGAATTCATTCACCGCGTGCTGCGGGATATTCAGAAAAATCCTAGCCCTTCGGTGTTCAAGCAAACCTACGATGCCACCACATTGAAACGGCGCCAGGATGCCGTCTGGGTCGAGGTTTCGAAAAAATTGTGCGTGGACGATTACCCCACGTTGTTTCCGGTTGCCGCAGCCATGAATCGGCGAGTAACGGTGGTCTTGGGCCCCACGAACTCGGGCAAAACGTATCGTGCGATTGAGTTATTGAAGAATGCAAAAACGGGGGCGTACCTTGGACCGCTTCGGTTGTTGGCCCTGGAGATTCACGAGCGATTGAACGAAGAAGGGGTGGCGTGCGATTTGCTGACCGGTGAAGAGCGGGTGCAAATTCCTGGGGCGGGCCACGTCGCCTCGACTATCGAGATGATGAACGCGGATGTTCCATTGGACACGATCGTGATCGACGAGGTGCAGATGTTGGTGGATTCGGACCGAGGCTGGGCGTGGACCCAGGCGGTGGTGGGCGCCCCGGCCGAACACTTGGTTTTAGTGGGCTCTCCCGATGTGTGGGATGTTTTGAAGGGCCTGCTGGAGCATCTTGGTCTGCCCTACGATGTCGTTCGCTGCGAACGGTTGCAACCGTTGAAAGTGGAACAGCAGCCGGCCATGGTGGCGGACGCACGAGCCGGGGATGCGTTCGTGGTGTTTTCCCGTAAAGACGTTTTTTTCTATCAAGAAATGTTGGGAAAACGAGGCCTTTCGACCGCGATTATTTACGGCGCTTTGGGCCCGGAAGTGCGCCGCTCCGAAGCGCGACGTTTTCGCGATGGCGAGGCCAAGGTGCTGATTTCCACCGACGCTATTGGCATGGGCCTGAATCTTCCGATTTCGCGGATTGTCTTTACCACCGCTGAAAAATACGACGGGACGGAAGTGGCGCCCATTGACCCGTCGTTGGTTAAACAAATTGCGGGTCGGGCCGGACGTTATGGGCATTTCGATGAAGGCTACGTAACAGCGGTTGAAAGCGGAGCGTTGTCCTACATCCGGCACTGCTTGAACGCGTCAACGAAGATTGGGAAGACCAAGTTGGCCGTGGCGCCGACGGTGGCGCAATTGACCATGCTGTCGAAGGAAGCGGGCATTGGAAAAGTGTCCAAGGCATTGACGACATGGCGGTCAAAATTGCTGGTGGACGATCACCAGTTTGCGGCCGCATCCATGTACGAGCGAATTGAGCTGGCCCAGGAGATGGAGCACGACTTTCCCAATTTGACATTCGACGACATTGCGCACTACTCGATGATCCCGATGCCTCGGGGGCCGGTTCTCAAACAGATTTTCTTCTCCTGGATGGGCCAGATTGATCGCGCTCGTCAGAAGAAAACGGAGTTGCGTGTTCGATGGGCAACGCCCTCAGCGGGTTACGCCGGGAACGACATCGAGACCTGGGAGTGGCAGTACCATGCGGCATCCATGTACAGCTGGCTATCCCGCAGCGATGTTCGAGTGTTTCCGGACGGGGAAGACTCCGGAGTCGCACGAACACGGGCCGCGAATCGTTTGATTGAGTTGTTGAAACAGCGGGCAAAGACCTTGGTAGGCAAGCGAGAAGGAGTCACCGGAAAAAAAGGGCTCTCCGGATTATTGTGTGGAAATCTAACATAGGGTCTTGTGTTTTTCCCTATGTGCGGTTAACCTGACAACGTGTCCAAGAAAACGTCGTCTTCCGTTGCC
>RRZU010222553.1_pt1 | contig 15964 bp, 14 predicted proteins | sample 2165561 | NCBI WGS metagenome assembly RRZU01 (sample SAMN10456909, study PRJNA506462) | wastewater metagenome | isolation source: wastewater sludge | place: USA: Moscow, Idaho
AGCAGCGTGGTCGCCAGCAGCGCCGCCAGCGCCACCAGGTCGTGGCGAAAGCGCCCCCAGATCAGCAAGCCGATCGTGACGATCAGCACGGCGAGAATTTTCCATTGGTCGGGCGTCATGCGGTAGTCTGATCGGTGCGGCGCGTCGGGCCCAGCAGGTGCCATGCAAGCGCGCTGTCGAGCGCGGGCCGATGGCCGGCCAACTGCCGGCATGCCTCGCCAGGACGCCCTACGACTTCTCGACCGCCGCGCCGCAGTCGCATCAGATCGCCGGCTTGTTCTCGCTCAGGCGTGAACGCCCGTCCGGCCACCCCATGTCTTCGTTGCAGTCGGGCAGGCTGCGCCCCAGTTGCTGCGCGAGCGTGGCCAGCCACGCCAGTCCGGCAACGGTGACGGGCGCCAGCAGCAGCACCAGCAGCGGCAGTCCGCGGGCGAAACGGGTCGACATGATGCGCTCTCCTTGGAAAACCAGGACGACATGAAAGATCAATACGCCGGCGCTTCAATGAAGCCGACCACGCGCTCGATCACGCTGCGATCGCCCAGCAGCCTGTGGTGCCCCAGACCCTGGGTCACATGCAGTTGCAGCGGACGCTCGGCGCAGGCCGTGATCAGGCTGAACAGGTGCTCGATCGGCACCTCCGGGTCGTCCGCATCGTGCAGCGCCAGCGTTGGGGTACTGGTCTGCCGCAACAGCTCGCCCACCGACAGACGCTCCCAGTCCATGCGTCCGCCGGAGCGCTCGACCATCATCTGGCGGCCACGGTCCAGCACCGCTTCAGGCAACTCGACCAGGCGCGCGAATTCCTCCGTCACCCACTTGCAATGGGCGAGCGAACTGAACAGCACCTGCCGCTGCACCTGAAGACCCCAGTCGACTTGCGCCCACAGCGCCATGGCGACGCCGAATGAATGCGCGATCAGCGTGTGCACCTCGCCGACATGCGCGCCGACGGCAGCCACGGCCTGCGCGAACTGCGGCAGCGTGGCAACGCGGCCGCTGGAGTGGCCGTGGCCAGGCGCGTCGAACGCCACCACGCGGTAGCCGGCGGCCAGCAGCGTCGGCACCATCTTGCCCAGATGGGTGGCGCGCGCACCCCAGCCGTGCACCAGCAGGATGGTCGGGCCGCTGCCCCAGCTGTACAGCGCCAACCGGCCGCGACCGAACGGCAGCCAGTCGTGTTGCGCCTGCTGGCGCAGCGCGTTCTGCCACGGGCGCTCGGCCACGCGAGGCGGGCGCGTCAGCAGCTGATAGGCCAGGCGCGCGGCCACGGCGGGGGCATGGCGGTGCAATGGGCGGAACATGCGGCGCAGCCAGCGCACCGAGCGTGTTTCCGCGAAGCGGCCGACGCGGCGCGCCGGCGTGGGCAAGGGGTATGCCAGCGGCAGGTCGGCAGGCGTCGGTATGCAGAAATCGGCGGGTGGCATGGTGTTCTCCTTGCAGTGGGCGCGGCACCTTGCCGCGGGGTGAGGCCACTTTAGGAACCGGGTTGGTTCACGGACAGGTGAAGTTGGTCATGCGCGCCGCGGCAGTTCCCCCGCCCGAGGGACGAAGCGGTGGGACATGACCTTTCTCACGCTGACCGCCGGCGCCGCGCGCCCTACGCTGAAGCCCGATCTGATGGCGCGCTGCCCGTGGCGGCCGTGGCACTGGATCGACGTCACTTCGTCACGCCACACCCATTCATCTGCAAGGAGAGTTTCACCATGATCAGGATTCGTTCACATCCCCCCGCACGCTCCAGCGCCACCCGCCACCTGCGGCGCCTGCTGTGCGGAGGCTTCTTGTGCGGCAGCGCGCTGGCCGCGCTCGCGGGCCAAGGCATCGCACCAGGCGAGCGCCAAGCGCTGCTCGATCTGTACGCCCGTACCGGCGGCGAACAATGGACGGTGAACACCGGCTGGGGCGGTCCTGTGGGCAGCGAATGCCAGTGGTACGGCGTGCGCTGCGACGACGCGCGGCAGCACGTGATCGGCCTGCACCTGCCCAACAACCAGCTGCGCGGCGCGCTGCCACGGCTCGGCGGGCTGCCACACCTGCAGACGCTGACTGTGTCGCTCAACCACCTGCGGGGCACCTTGCCGCTGCTGGCCGAACTGCCCGCCCTGCGCGAGCTGAAGGTCAACAACAATGCGCTGGTCGGCCCCTTGCCCGAATTGCGCCGGCTGACCCAGCTCGAACGCGTGGTGCTGGCCAACAACCGCTTCGATGGCTACCTGCCGCCGCTCGCCGGCCTGACGCAGTTGCGCGAATTCGATGCCTCCAACAACCAGTTGTCTGGCCTGGTGCCGCGCTTGCGCGGACTGGAGCGGCTGCGCCGCTTCGATGTCTCGTTCAACCGCTTGCAGGGCGTGCACGAGGCGCTGCCCGCCCTCGCCGACGTCGAAGGCAACCCAATGACCCATGTGCCCGATCGGGTGAGGCTCTGAACCAGCGGCTGGTCAAATCATGAGCCGAATAGGTCGTCAGCGCTTGTCCAGCAAGCGCGAGCAGCTATCCTAAATGCAGTAGGCAGCCCGATTCAGGCGTCCTGCAGCAACACCATCATCTGCGCGCCCGACACCGGTTTGGTCAACAAGGGCAGGCCGGCGCTGGCCGCCTGGGTGCACAGGGCTGCATCGGTCTCGCCGCTGATCAACACCACCTGTTTGCCCAGCGCGCGCAATTGCAAGGCCAGTGCCAGCCCATTGCCGCCGCCGGGCAGGCGCACATCGCAGATCGCCAGCTGGCCGAACTCCCGCTGGTGCCACGCCTCGGCCACGCTGTTGACGTGGCGCACGGTCTGGCCCCAGTTGCCCAGCAGCTGGCACATGGCGTCGGCCACCAGCGGGTCATCCTCCACCAGCAGAATGTCGCGCGCTGCCGGCAGGAAGACGATGTCGTCGCAAGGCAGCTGTGACGACGGGCCCTGCGCCGCGTCATCCAGTACTGGGGCGCACGGCGCGCTGGCACGGGGCAGTGCGAGCGTGAAGCAGCTGCCGGCGCCAGGCGCCGAGCGCAGCGTCAGGCTGCCCAGCATCAGGCGGGCGAAGCGGCGCGAGATCGCAAGGCCGAGGCCGTAGCCCTGCTGGCGGTCGCGCGCCTGGTTGTCGAGCTGCACGAACTCCTGGAACACGCCGTCGTGCTGGTCGGCTGCGATGCCCGGCCCGGCATCGCGCACCTGCAATTGCCAGCATTGCGCGCCCGGGCGCAGCGCCACCAGCACGCGCTGGCCGGGCTGCGAGAACTTGATGGCGTTGTCCAGCAGGTTCGACAGCGCACGCCGCAGCATCAATTCGTCGGCAAAGGCGTGGCGCGCGCGCTCGTCGCCCAGCAGCGCGACCACGCGCACCCCCGCGCGCTCGGCCGCCGCGCTGTGCTGCATCACCACCGCCCGCACCAGTGGCGCCAGTTCGACCGCCCCGATGCTGGCGCGCAGCGTGCCGGCGTCCATGCGCGTCAGATCCAGCACCTGGGACAGCAACTCGTCAAGCGCCCGCCACGATTGGCGGATGCCGTTGACGGCGCGGCGCGCCTCGGCATCGCCTTGGTCCGCCATCGCGCGCGTCAGCGATTCGAGGTACAGGCCGATGGCATGCACCGGCTGGCGCAGGTCGTGGCTGACGGCGGCAAAGAAGCGCGATTTCGACAGGCTCAGCTCGGCCATGGCGTCGGTGGCGCGCTCGGCGCGCTGGCGCAGCACCGATTCGCGCGCCATGCGCCGCGCCTGCACCATGGCGGTGTAGACGATCATCACCCCCAGCAGCGCGCCGCACAGGCCCAGCACCAGCAGCATGGGCCGCGGACCACGCACGCCATCGAACATGAAGCGCAGCGCCATCGGCCCGATGATCAGCGCCACCGCCACGCCGGTGCGCGGCAGGTCGCGCACGCCCCACATGGCGACCAGGCTGGCGGTCATGGTCATGTACAGGCCGAGCAGCGCGTGCAGGCCATGTTCGCCCGGAACGTACAGCAGAAAGCCGGCGCTGCCGACCGCCAACGCGGATTGCCAGACGTAGCGGCGATAAATGGCGCGCCTGCGCGCTTCGGGCAACAGCTTGAAGTCGGGCCGCCGAACGCGCCAGAAACCCCAGGTGCCGGTGCCTGCGACCAGCGTGAACCACAGCATGGGCTGCCACCACGGCAGCACCGGCAAAAACAGCAGCGCGCCCAGCAGCTCGCAGGCCCGGATCAGTATGTACAGCTGCACCGGCTGCGTCGCGCCCCGGTGTTCGGGCGGCGGCAGCAGCAGGCTCACGCGGTGTCGGGGTTGTACTGCGCGGCCTGGGTGCGGTTGGACACGCTGAGCAGCCGGAAGATGTCCGACATGTAGTTCTTCACCGTGCCTTCCGACAGATCGAGTTGCTGCGCGATGTGCTTGTTGGACAGGCCCTGGCGCAGCAGCGCGCGAATTTCCTGCATGCGCGGCGTCAGACCGGTATCCGGCAAGGCCTCGGCCGCCGCCGCATCGGGCAGCCAGGGCTCGAGCCGGCGGCCCTGCAGTGCGGCCTCGATGGCCTCGCGCATGCGCGCCACGCCGGCGCTCTTGGGCACGAAGGCGCACACGCTGGGCACGTCGAGCGCGCGCCGCACCACGTCGGGCGAGGTGAGGGCGGAGACCACGATGAGCGGCAGGCGTGGCTGCTCGCGCGCCAGCGAGGCGAGCCGCAGCCCGCGCTCCATGCCGGGCATGTTGAGGTCGACCAGCGCCAGCTGCGGCGTCGGCACCCGGCGCGCCAGCTGCCACAGCGCCGGCGCGTTGCCGGCCTCGAGCACCTGCGCGCCCGGCAGCATGGCGCACACCATCAGCTTGAGGCCGTCGCGCACCAGGTCATGGTCATCGGCCAGGATCACCGTCGGTGCGGTGCCGGCGCCGGAAAGAGGAGCGGCCACGGATGTCATCGCCACAGCGTATCGACCAAGAACGGATGGCGCAATCGTGGCGGGGGTGAAATTGGTCATGCCCGTCCCCTGACCAAGGTACGTGGCAGGTGCGCGGCAGCGCTTGTGGCGTGGGCGCGGATTTTGAAGTGTTTTCAGGTGGCAGCGCTTGTCCCGCTTGCGCGAGCAGCTATCAAAATCATATCAATCCTCATCCTGCACCTTGTGCTGCCCCATCAGCTGCTGCTGCACGCCGGGTGGCACCACCTCGTAGTGCGACAGCGCAAGCGAGTAGCGGCCCTGGCCGGCGGTCATGGCGTTCAGGCGGGTCTGGTAGTCGGCCAGTTCGGCCATCGGCGCCTGGCCGTTGACGGTGAGCTGTCCCAACTGGCCCGAATCGGTGCCGCTGACCATGCCGCGCCGCGCCGACAGATCGCCCGTGATGGCGCCCATCGCGCTTTCGGGTGCGGCAATCTGCACCTGGGCGATGGGCTCCAGCACCACTGGCTTTGCTTCCCGGATGGCGGCCTGAAAGGCGCGCTTGCCGGCGGTGACGAAAGCGATCTCCTTGCTGTCGACCGCGTGGTGCTTGCCGTCGTGCACGATGACGCGCACGTCGTGCACCGGGTAGCCGGCGATCACGCCTTCGGCCAGTGCCTCGCGCACGCCTTTTTCAACCGCCGGCATGAACTGGCCGGGGATGGTGCCGCCCTTGACCTGATCGACAAACTCAAAGCCCGCGCCGCGCGGCAGCGGCTCGATGCGCAGGTGCACTTCGCCAAACTGGCCGGCGCCGCCCGACTGCTTCTTGTGGCGGTATTGCGCGGCGGCGTTTTGCGTGATGGTCTCGCGGTAGGCGATGCGCGGCGGGCGCGTGTCGACTTCGAACTTGTGCACATCGCGCAGGCGCTCCAGCAGCATGCGCAGGTGCAACTCGCCGAGGCCGTAGACCACGGTCTCGTTGGTCTGCGCCAGGTGCTCCAGCTTGAGGCACGGGTCTTCGGCCACCAGCTTGCCGACGATGTCCCACATGCGCTGTTCGTCGCCGCGCCGCTTCGGGCTGATGGCGACGCCGTGCACCGGCACGGGGAAGGGCAGGGGCTTGAGGTGGATGTGGTCGTCTTCCGCCGCGTCGTGCAGCACGGCGTCGAAGTGCAGTTCGTCGATCTTGGCCACGGCGCAAATGTCGCCCGGGCCGGCGCTGGGCACCTCGACGTGGTTCTTGCCTTGTTGCAGATACACGTGCCCGACCTTGAACGGCTTGCGCCCGTCGCCCACGTACAGCTGCGTGCCGGGCGTGATGCTGCCCTGGTGTACGCGCACGAAGCCCAGCTTGCCGACGTAGGGGTCGATACTGACCTTGAACACGTGCGCCAGCACGTGCGCCGCCGGGTCGGGCTTGGCGTGCATCAACGTGGCGGCGTCGCCTTCGCCGTTAAGGAAGTCGGGCGGGTTGCCCTCGGTCGGGTTGGGCAGCAGGCGGGCGATCACGTCCAGCAACTCGGGCACGCCGGCACCCGTGCGGGCCGAGACAAAACAGACCGGGATCAGGTGCCCCTCGCGCAGCGCCAGCTCCAGCGGCGCGTGCAGCTCGCTGGCGTCGATGTCGCCGTCGTTCAGGTAGCGGTCGACAAAGTCGCCATCGACCTCGACCACCTGCTCGACCAGCGCGCGGTGCGCATCGGCCACAGCGCCGAAGTCGCAGTGGCCTTCGCGGTTGTAAAAGCAATCGACCACCTGGGTGGCGCCGGCATCCGGCAGGTTCAAGGGCAGGCATTCCTTGCCGAAGGCGGCCTGGATGTCGGCCAGCACAGCGGACAGATCGACGTCTTGCGCGTCGATCCGGTTGACGATGACGAGGCGGTCCAGCCCGCGCTCGGCGGCGTAGGCCATCATGCGCTGGGCCATCGGCTCGATGCCGGCGGCGGCGTTGATGACGATGGCGGCGGTTTCCACCGCTTCCAGCGCCGGCAGGCTCTGGCCGATGAAATCGGGCGCGCCGGGCGTGTCGATCAGGTGGATGCGGCAGCCGCCGTGATCGAGGTGCATCACCGACGATTGCAGCGAATGCCCGGCCTTGATCTCCAGCGCGTCGTGGTCGCTGACGGTGCTGCCGCGCTCCACGCTGCCGGCCGCGCCCATGGCGCCGGTGTGCTGCAACAAGGCCTCGGCCAGCGTGGTCTTGCCGGCGGCGGCGGGGCCAACCAGGGCCAGGGTTCGGATGTTCCCGACGGCCGGCGTGGCCGATGTGGTGTTGGGCATGGCGTGACTCCTGATAATGACTGGCGGTGCTGGGCCGGGCGCTGCGACGCTGGCGACACTTGGGCTTGATGGCGGGTCAGCGGCGCCTGGCATTCAGCGCGTGGCGCCCATCAGGTGCCTGGCCAGCGCGTGATAGGCCGGCAGCGATGTCGGGTCGTTGTTGGCGTTGGCCGCCAGCGGGTGCGAGGCGTAGCGCGCGATCACCATTTCCGCCGTCGGATCGACGTAAATCGCCTGGCCGTGAATGCCGCGCGCCATGTACGCACCGTGTTCGTTGTGCGTGACCCACCACATGTTGCGGTAACTCCAGCCGGGCAGGGTGACGTAGCCAGCCGGTGTGAAGGCAGCGCGGTCGCCACCGCGGCGGATGTCGTCCACCACCGCCTGCGGGATCACCTGCCGGCCGTCGAACAGGCCGCCCCAGCGGCCGCCGCGGCGCATCAGCTCGCCAAAGCGGGCCAGATCGCGCAAGCCGGTGTTGAGGCCACCGCCGGCAAACTCGGTGCCCACCGAGTCGACGGTGAAGTAGGCGTCCTGCTCCATGCCCAGGCGCGACCAGATGCGCTCGGACAGCACCTGCCCCGCCGACTTGCCGGTGATGCGGCGGATGACCCAGCCCAGCACGTCGGAGTTGACCGTCTTGTAAGCGAACGCGCCGCCGTGCTCGCCTTCCTTTTGCACCGTCTGCAGGAACTCGTAGAAGCTCTGCGGCCCCTGGTAGCCGGGCGGACGCGGCAGCACGTTGCCGGCTCGCGCGTGCATCCAGATCTCGGCCTTGGGATCGGCGTAGTTCTCGCTGTACTTGAGGCCGGTGCGCATGTCCATCACCTGGCGCACGGTGGCGTCGGCGAAGGCGCTGCCCTTCAGCTCGGGCACGTACTGCGTCACCAGGGCGTTCTGGTCAATCTGCCCGTCGGCCACCAGCATGGCGGCGATGGTGCCGAAGAAGGACTTGGTGAGCGATTGCGCCAGATGCTGCCCGTCGGGCTTGAACACGCCGGCGTAGCGCTCGTACACGATGCGGCCCTTGTGCAGCACCACCACGCCATCGGTGTAGTTGGCGTCGAAGGCCTGGCCCCAGTTCATGGGCTCGGTCATGCCCAGCGGCACGAAGGTGACGGCGTCGAGGTCGGCGCGCTCGGCGCGCGGCAGCGCAGACGGCGAGTCCAGCCCGCGCGAGACGTTGGTGGTGGCACCCAGCTGGCGCGCGTTGGAGAAAGTCCAGCGCAGTTGCGGAAACCGGTAGAAGCTGCCGTCTTCCTTGCGCACGATCTTGTCGGCCGGCGGGGGCGAGCCGACCATCCAGCCCAGCCGTGCCGGGTCCGATGCCTGCGCATCGGGTGGGGGCGCCGTTTGGGCCAGGGCGCCGGCGCTCACGCAGGCACAGACCAGGCCGGCCCAGCGGGCGCAGGCGTATTGCCGTCGAATCATGCTTGTCTCCTCGTTCTTGTAGGGCGAATGGCTCGCGTTGCCATCATAAGACTGGGCAGCGTGCGCTATGCTGACCCGCATGACCGAGTCCATCGCTACCCCGCAGGACGTGCTGGCCTTCTGGCTTGGCGCGTGGCCGATTGATCAAGCCGCCATGCAGCGCGTGCAGGCACAGTGGTTCAGCAAGAACGACGCTTTCGATGCCGAGCTGCGCCAGCGCTTTGGTGCCACCCTCGCCGCCGCGCGCGCCGGTCGGCTGGACGACTGGGCGCGCGACGCCGACGGCTGGCTGGCGCTGCTCATCGTGCTCGACCAGTTCAGCCGCAACGCGTTTCGCGGCCAGCCGGAGGGCTTTGCGGGCGATGCGCAGGCGCTGGCGATCGCCCAAGCCGGTATCGCACGTGGCGATGACCAGCGCGTGCCGCCGATGGCGCGCATCTTCTGCTACCTGCCGCTGGAGCACGCGGAAGACGCCGCCATGCAGGCTCGAAGTGTGGCGCTGTTCACTGCGTTGCGCGATGCGCCGGGCGCTGAGCCGAAGGCATTTTTCGACGGCACGCTGGACTACGCGCACAAGCACCAGGACGTGATCACGCGCTTTGGACGCTTTCCACATCGCAACGCGATTCTGGCGCGTGCCAGCACGGCCGAAGAGCAGGCCTACCTGGCGCAGCCGGGCGCTGGTTTTTGAATCAAATCAGGCTGTAGCGCTTGCCCATCAAGCGCGAGCAGCTATCGTTGATGTAGCAATCAGCGCACCGGCTCGATGCGCACCAACCATTCCGCTTCGCCCATGTCGGCGCCCGCGTTGCAGTGGCGGCTGACCACGCGGTAGACGCGGTTGCGGTGGTTGGGGAAGCTCACCGTGTCGCCCACGCTCAAAGCGCACAGGGGGATGTCCGAGTCGGGCGTTGGCAGCAGCCCGGTGGTGGTGCGAAAACCGGGCTTGTCCTGATCGATGTAGAACGAGATGACGCTCATGCCAGCCTCCTGTGGGGTGGCTGCATTGTGCAGCGGCCAGTTGAATTTGGCGATGCAAGAGACGCAAACGGCCGCGCAGCGGGCCATGCGGGAACGCCGTGGCAGGGGTCGCCCCGGCCACGGCGTTGTCCCTCCTGGGGGTGATGGCGTCAAGGGCGACTCAGGGGTGATTTACCCCAGCATCTCGAAATCAATGAAGCCGCGCTCCACGTTGGTGGACCGCAGTTTGACGCGCACCTTGTCGCCCACGTTGATCTTGCGCCCGCGCGCCACCAGCAGCTTGCCTTCGGCGGGTGGGTTGAAGATGCGCACCCAGTTGTTGCCGTTCGAACTGCCGGTCACCACGCCGTCAAACTCGTCGCCGATGTGCGATTCAAGCAGCATCGCGGCTTCGGATTTGCGCAACTGGCGCTCGACCTTGTTGGCGGCGTCTTCCTGCTTGGTGCAGTGGTTGGCGAGGAATTCCAGCTCGGTGTGCGAGTAGGGCGCTGCCGCTTCTGACAGCGCGGCCTTGATCAGGCGGCTGGTGATGAGGTCGGGGTAGCGGCGGTTGGGCGCCGTGCTGTGCGAATAGTCGCGCACGGCCAGGCCAAAGTGGCCAATCGTCGGGCCGCCGGGCCGCTCGACCACGTATTCGCCGCGGCCCATCAGCTTGACGATGATGAGCGACAGATCGGGAAAGCGCAGCGGATCGCGCTTGCGCTCGGCGGCCAGAAACTGCTCCAGCGCCGACGAATCAGGCTCGGCGGGCAGTGTCCAGCCCCGCTCGGCCGCCACTTCGGCAATGCGCGCCCAGCGCTCGGGCGACTTCACCACGCGGCGGATCGACGCGCGTTTCTTGCCCGCCAGAAAGCGCGCGGTGACGCCGTTGGTGGCCACCATGAATTCCTCGATCAACTGGCGCGCGCGGTTCTGCACCTGCTGCTTGATGGCCACCACCTGATCGCCCTGAAATTCGGCGCGCGGCTGAAAGGTCTGGAATTCGAGCGCACCGTGCTCGCGGCGCCGCGCGCGCAACTGCTGCGCCACCGAATCTTGCGTGCGAATCTGCTCGTCCATGCCGGGCACGCGGTCGGCGGCTTCAGGCAGCGGGCCGTTGCCGTCGATCCAGGCCGCCACCGCGTCGTAGGCCAACTTGGCCTTGTTGTGCACGCGGGCGCGCGTGATGTGGCTGCGCAGCATCTCGCCATCGGGTGCGAACACCATCTCGGTCACGGTGGCCACGCGCTCTTCGTGCGGGTTGAGCGAGGTGAAGTCGGTGGAGAGCTTTTCCGGCAGCATCGGGAAGATGCGCGCCGAGGTGTAGACGCTGGTGGTGTTGATCTGCGCGTGGCGGTCGATGGGCGTTTCTTTCTCGACCAGCGTGTCCACGTCGGCAATCGCCACCAGAATGCGCACGCTGCCATCCGGCAGCACCTCGCTGGCCGTGAGCTGATCCAGGTCGCGCGAATCGTCGTTGTCGATGGAGCACCACAGCAGGCCCGTCATGTCGACGATGCCGGCGCCGTCTTCCGCGCTTGGGCCGTCGATGGTCTTGAGTTGCTCGATGGCGGGCTTGGGAAACTCCGGCTCCAGCCCGCGCTCGCGCATGGCGGCCACGGCCAGGTCGGCCAGTTCTTCTTTCTGGTGCGGGTGCAGTTTGTTGTTCATGGCGGTGGAATCTGGTGCGCGGCCATCATAGCCAGCGTCGTTTTACAGGCCGCGCCACAGCAGCAGCCCGAGCGCGCCCAGGTTGAGCAGCACGGTGAGCACGTAGATGGTCAAGAACGGCTGTTTGCGCGATTTGTGGCGCAGCGCGCGCTGCGCCAGCCAGGCCGCGGGCCAGCCACCGGCGGCGGCCAGTGCATGCAAGGTTTTCTCGGACGTGCGCCAGCGCCCCTGCTCGGCGGCGGATTTGTCGAACGCATAGCTGAAGAAGGTGGCGATGTTCAGCAGCAGCAGGCCGCCGGCCACCACGGGCAAATCCAGTGGCCACAACCGGCGCAGACTGATGGCCAGCAGCAGGCCCAGCCAGACCAGCAGCGCGATGCTGAACAGGGCGGGCTGGCCGTCCAGACTCAGACTGCGTGGGGCTTCGCGCACGGCGCGCTCGGACGGCCGGGGCGTCGGCGCGCGGCGGGCGCCGCCTCGCGCTGGGCTCGTGCGCGACGGCGGCGGCGTCGGCGCGGCGTCGGCGCGCGAAAGCGCTTGCACCGCCATGGCGCGTGGTCCTTTGCCGCCGACCTCGATCTGCTCGAAGCGCACGCTCATGCCCTCGGCCGGTTCGCCGCCGCGAAAGTCGCGCACATGGAAGAAGATGTTGCGCGCCCCCTCGGGCGTGGCGATGAAGCCGAAGCCGCGCGCGGCGTCCCAGCGGACGATCTGGCCTTGTCGGGTCATAGATGGTGCGGTGTGTTCTTAAAGAAAAAAGCCATCCAGCGCTTGATAGGCAAGCGCAAGCAGCTATTATTTTGAGAGCGTATGCAGCGGAATGTCGTGCTGCGCCGCCAGCGCGTCGAGCTGTTTGCGCGTCTTGCTCAGCGCCCAGGCGGCAATGGCTTCGCGCGCTTGCGGGGCAAACGGTGCACGCGCGTCGGGCGGGGGCAACCCGGCGACGGCGAACAGCGCGCGCGCAAAGTGCGGCTCCAGCGCGGCGATGGCGACGCGCCCGTCCTTGCACGGGTACACGCGGTAGCCGGCGTGCGCGCCGCCGACCGAGCCGCTGGGCAGCGTCAGGCCCCATGTGCGCGGCAGCGCCAGCCATTCGGCCGCGCTCGACAGGGCCACCTGCCGGTGCTGGCCACGGCCCGTGGCGCGGGCCTGCATCAGCGCCGCCAGCGCGGCCTCGCTGGCCATCAACGCGCCAGCCATGTCGGCCAGCAGGGTGGGCGGCAACTCGGTGCCGGTGACCAGTCCGGCCTCGGCCAGATAGGTCAGGTCGTGCCCCGGCTCGTCGGCACGCGCGCCCGGTGCGCCGACGATTTCGACCATCGACAGGTGCGGATAGGTGCGGCGCAGCGCCTTCCAGTCCAGCCCCAGCTTGGCCAGCGCCGAGGGGCGAAATGAGGTGAGCAGCAAGTCGGCGCGCAGCAGTTCGCGCGCCAGTTGCGCCTGCCCGCGCTCGGCTTTCAGATCGAGTTGCACCACGCGGATGCCTTCGTGCAGCGCGCTGTAGGCGCCGATGTTGTACTGGCCCATCGGGTCGCCGCTGATCGGCCGGCCCGCGGGCGTCATCCCGGGGCCGGGCGGCTCCACCTTGAGGCATTTCGCGCCCATGGCGGCCAGGCGCATCAGCGCGGCCGGGCCGGGCAGGTTGAGCGCCAGGCTGACGATGCGGGTGCCGCGCAGCGGCTGAGGCGATGAGGCAGTGGCCATGGCAGTGGACTATTGAAAATATAGCTGGCGACGCTTGCTGGGCAAGCGCGGGAAGCCAATTTATAGCCGATTCATCGCCTGCCAGGCCCTTGGGGCGCTGGCTTGCGCTTAAGCGCGCCGCGCGCCGAAGTCGAGCGGCAGGCCGACGTAGTTCTCGGCGATGCTGGTCAGGCCGGCTTCCGAGTGCATCAGGTAATCCAGCTCGGCGTTCTGGAACTTGGCGGTGATCGCTTCGTCGTGCGGAAAGCGGTGCATGAGCTGCGTGAACCACCACGAAAAGCGCTCGGCGCGCCAGATGCGGGCCAGGGCCTTGCTCGAGTAGTCGTCGAGCCCCGCTTCGCTCTTGTCCTGGTAGAAGCCGACCAGTGCGTCAAACAGGTACTTCACGTCGGTCGCCGCCAGGTTGAGCCCTTTGGCGCCGGTGGGCGGCACGATGTGCGCCGCGTCGCCGGCCAGGAACATGCGGCCAAAACGCATCGGCTCGGTGACGAAGCTGCGCAGCGGGGCGATGCTTTTTTCGATGCTGGGGCCGGTGACGATTTTTTCGCGCGCCTCGTCGTCCAGACGCAGCTTCAGCTCCTGCCAGAAGGCGTCGTCGCTCCATTCTTCCACCTTGTCGGTCAGCGGCACCTGCAGGTAATAGCGGCTGCGCGTGTTGCTGCGCTGACTGCACAGCGCAAAGCCGCGCGGGCTGTTGACGTAGACGAGTTCGTAGTTCACCGGCGGCGTGTCGGACAGCAGGCCGAGCCAGCCGAAGGGGTAGACCTTCTCGTATTCCTTGATCGCGCTGCGTGGCGCGCTGGCGCGGCACACGCCGTGAAAGCCGTCGCAGCCGGCGATGAAGTCGCAGTCGATGCGGTGCTGCTGGCCGTCTTTCTCGTACGTGACGTAAGGCTTGGCGGTGTCGAAGTCGTGCACGGCAGCGTTGCGCGCCTCGTACATGGTCGTCAAGCCGGCAGCCGCGCGCGCGTCCACCAAATCGTGCGTCAGCTCGGTCTGGCCGTAGACCATCACGTGCTTGCCGCCGGAGTATTTCTTCAGGTCCACGCGGTGGCGCTGGCCGCCAAACAGCATCTCGAAGCCGTCGTGCACCAGGCCTTCCTTGTGCATGCGCGCGCCCACGCCGGCTTCGTCCATCAAATCGATGCAGACCTGCTCCAGGATGCCGGCGCGGATGCGGCCGAGCACGTATTCGCCGCTGACGCGCTCGACGATCACGGCGTCGATGCCGGCCTTGTGGAGCAACTGGCCCAGCAGAAGGCCCGAAGGGCCGGCGCCGATGATGGCGACCTGGGTGCGGGTGGTGGTCATGGGGTCTCCTTTGGAATCTGATGAAAACTCAACCAGAGGAGCTTAGGTGCTCGACCGCGCCATCGCCATCCGCCCGCCACGCATTTGCGCGCTGATCAAACATGGTGTGCGATGATCGCGCAAACCATGGACATCGCCCGCGCCGACACCATCGCCGGCCTCGTCAAGGGGCTGGCCGTGCTGGAGAGTTTCGACACCGAGCGCCAGCGCCTGAACGCCACGCAGGCCGCCGAGCGCGCCGGCCTGACGCGCGCGGCGGCGCGGCGCCATCTGCTGACGCTGGCCCACGTGGGTTATCTGGAGACCGACGGCAGCTTTTTCTGGCTCAGCGCCCGCACGCTGCGGCTGGCCGGCGCCTACCTGGCGTCGTCACGGCTGCCGCGCGTGATCCAGCCGGCGCTCAATCGCCTGGCGGCCGAAACGCAGGACGTGTATTCGGCCGTGGTGCTGGATGGCGACGAGGTGGTCATCGTGGCGCGCAGCGCCGGCCTGGCGCCGTCGAACCAGTTGCTGGCCTACGGCCGCCACCTGGGCGCGCGTTTGCCCGCGCACGCCACATCCACCGGGCGCGTGCTGCTGGCGGCGCTGCCCAAGGCCGAGTTGAACGCCTGGCTGGCCGGCCGCAGCCTGCCGCGCCTGACGCCGCGCACCACGACCGAGTTGCGCAGCTTCAAGGCGCTGCTGGCGCAAGCCGCGGCGCAGGATTTCTGCATCGCCAACGACGAGCACGAACTGGGCGTGCACGCCATCGCCGTGCCGTTGCGCGATGTGAAGGGCCGCACGGTGGCGGCGCTGAACGTGATCGTGCCGCCCGGTCGGCTGGACGATGCATCGCTGCGTGCTGACGCACTGGAGCGACTGCGCGCGGCGGCCAGCGAGTTGCGGCAGATGCTATGAAATAAAGAGCTGATTGCGCTTGTCCTGCTTGCGCTGGAGGCCTGAAAGGCTTGAATTCGAACGGCCGGACGCGAAGGACGCACAGGATTCGCGAAGGACGCGAGAAATTCAGAATGCCAAGTTTTATTTGGCTGTTCTTTTGCGTCCTTCGCGTAAATTTCGCGTTCTTCGCGTTCTTCGCGTTCTTCGCGTTCTTCGCGTCAGGCAGTTTCTGGCAGCCTGTCAAACACCCAAATGCTGCGTCAGCAACTCAGGCTGCGCGATCAGCGCCTCCGACGTGCCTTCGAACACCACCTCGCCCTTCACCAGGATGACGTTGCGATCCGTCACCTGCGTCACGTGACGCCAGTTCTTGTCGACGATGATGCTGCTGATGCCGCTTTGGCGGATGACGTCGCAGATGCGCCAGATCTCGCGCGCGATCAGCGGCGCCAGGCCCTCGGTGGCTTCGTCGAGGATCAGCACGTCGGGGTTGGTCATCAGCGCGCGTCCGATGGTGAGCATCTGCTGCTCGCCGCCGGACAGCTGCTGGCCGCCGTGGTTCAGGCGTTCGGCCAGGCGAGGGAATGTTTCCAGTACGCGCTCATAAGTCCAGTCGCGCTGGCCGCGTGTGCCGGGGCGGGCGGCCATTTTCAGGTTCTCGACCACGCTCAGGTTGCCGAAGATGCCGCGCCCCTCGGGCACGTAGGCCACGCCGAGTTGCGCAATCTCGTACGGCGCGCGCCCGGTCATCGGCTTGCCCATCACCAGCACGCCGCCGCGGCGCGGCTTGACCAGGCCCATGATGGATTTGAGCAGCGTGCTCTTGCCCATGCCGTTGCGACCCATCAGCCCAATCGTTTCGCCGCGCCGCACGGCAAAGTTG
>RRZU011643990.1_pt1 | contig 15963 bp, 15 predicted proteins | sample 2165561 | NCBI WGS metagenome assembly RRZU01 (sample SAMN10456909, study PRJNA506462) | wastewater metagenome | isolation source: wastewater sludge | place: USA: Moscow, Idaho
CCTGAAAACTACATTTTTAATTCATGTGCCGAAAGCCCTGACTTATTTATAAAGAATGGTGTTGCTTTTAATATTGAAAAATCAACACCTTCCTATGCCGGTGATTATGCAGTAAAGCTTACTACCACACAAGTAGGAAACGAAGTCGTTCCCGGTTATTTTTTAAACTTCCAACCGGGACATGGCGATTTTAACACTTGGCACGGTGGAATACCGTATACCCAAAAACCTACCGGAATCAGAGGGTACTATAAATACAATGTTGCTACTGCTGATTCGGCTTTGATAATAGTTGGGTTTAGCAAAGCAGGAAGTAACATTGGAACCTACTACGCTAAAATAGGTGGAATTCATAGTAGTTATATCCTGTTTGATATACCTTTCAGTCCCGCACTTACACAAACGCCTGATTCTGTGATGTTTGCTGTAGCATCAAGTTGGGAAGTAATATCGGAAGAAGGTAACGGAGGTATGGTAGGCTCTACCCTTACTGTTGATAGTATTTCTTTTACCGGAGTAACCTCCCAACCAACACTGTTTAACGGGGATTTTGAATCTTGGAAATCGGTAACAGTAGATGCTTTGCAAGACTGGAATGCTGAAGGAGATATAATTACCAAAACTGAAGGCTCTCATACAGGGGATTATGCAGTGGAATTAACTACGTATCTTGATGAAAATGATGGTGAGCCGCAAGCACAACCTGCAGTCGTTTCAACCGGCTACTACTCCGATTCCAATTCTTATCAATATCCATTAGGAGGTTATCCATTTACTAATCAGATTGACACCTTGACTTTCTACTACAAATATATTCCGGTAAACAATGATGTTGCACAGGTATGTGTATTCTTCAAAAACGGATCTAGTTATGGATGGAATAACTGCAGCAATCTTCAAGCTTCCGCCAATTACCAGTATGTAGAACTTCCTCTTAATGCCGGATATACACCCGATTCTGTTATCGTACAAGTACAGTCTTCTTATTGGGAAAATAAAACGGTTAACTTTGTAGGTTCTAAGTTAACTATTGATGATATGGCTTTCAAGTCACAATCGTTAAGCACCGGCATCTTTAACCGGGCTAAAGATAACAGCTCTATAAGTTTGTTTCCTAATCCTGCCACGGATGCATTCCAAATCAATGGCATCGAAGATGGTTCTACTCTTACAATTCTCGATATAAAAGGAGGAAAAGTATTTGAAAAAGCAATAAACAATGGAGAAAAAATTCTTGTAAGTTCTTTGGATAATGGAGTTTATATTGTTTCCATTACATCAAAAAATAGCACACAGACACAAAAGTTAGTTATTCGTAAGTAATAACAAATCTGGATAGAAAGAAAAGAGCAGGATTCGAGTGTAATACTCGAATCCTGCTCTTATTGAGAGATAGTGGACCAACTTTTCTTTTTCTAGATTTGGCATAGAAAGTAGTTCTCTTTCAGTTTCAGTTTGTAATAGCGTTAACCTAAATAACCTCATAATTCAATGATAGCAAGAACCATACAAAAAATGATTGAATACTTTGGAAGCGATGCCAGAAGGATAAACCATGCTCTCAAAGTATACGGATTTGCCGACTGCATTGCTCGAAGAGAAAACCTGTCGGACAACGACATCTTTATCGTTGATATCGCCGCAATTCTTCACGACATTGGCATCAAAGAAGCAGAAAAGAAATACAATTCGAGTAGTGGTCATTATCAGGAAATTGAAGGACCGGCAATTGCACTAGAATTACTTTCGGAAATTAACTTGAAAAAAGAGACCCTTGACCGAATCTGCTTTTTGATAGGCAACCATCATTCTTATCAGAAAATTGACGGCTTGGATTTTCAAATTTTGGTTGAAGCCGATTTTCTAGTCAATATCTACGAAGATGAAATGTCAAGACTTTCTATCAACAGCATTCGAAAAAAATATTTTAAAACACCAACAGGAATTTCTATGATTGAAAGGATGTATCTATAAATTGGCACGAATGTCCATGGCATTTACCGGTAGCTGCAAATCGTTATTTTTTATTACATTTGCTAAAAATAATTATAGTTTCACGTTGACCAGTTGGACGATAGATTACAGTGGAAAGACAAAAAAACAACCCTTTTTCGGTAATGAAATAATTGAATAACAAATTAACAATGCACTAAGTGGAATAAAAACTGCCTATACAGATGCGAAAATCAATTACCCTTCTTTTCATTATTCTGAGTACGAGCTTTCTCCATGCAGGGAGTGTTTCTGTACAACTTACGGGAACCGTTATAGGAACTACCGATAATTATAACTACAACAGTGCTTCTTGTTCGTCCACTGTAAACACAGCAGCGAATGCATTTGACGGGAATCTCAGCAATTACTTTTCTGCCTGCAATGAAAGTGGTGGATGGGTTGGCTTGGACTTGGGCTCTGCTCATGTCATTACAAAAATTTCGTATTGCCCCCATGCCAATCATGCCGACCGTATGTTATTAGGTGTTTTCGAAGGGGCAAACCTTCCCGATTTTGGCGATGCTGTTCCGTTATATCTGATTACGACGAGTCCTTCTAACAATACACTAACCTCTCAAACCATTAATTGTTCGAAAGGATTTCGTTATGTGCGATACGTGGGTCCGACCAACACGCACAGTGATATTGCAGAAATGAAATTTTACGGATACAATGGTGAAGGCAATAACACACAATTTATCCAAATTACAAATCTACCGACAGTTATCGTTCACACCACAGACGCACAAGACATTGTTAGCAAGGAAACGTATGTCAATGGAATCGTTTCTGTCATTTCCAACAACGGAACAAACCTATTTACAGATAGTCTGGAAATAAAAGGTCGTGGAAATGCAAGTTGGAATTTCCCCAAAAAACCGTACAAAATAAAACTGGATAAAAAAGCAAGTTTACTCGGAATGCCTGCCGTAGAAAAAACATGGACATTGATAAATAATTATGGTGATAAAACCTTAATGCGTAATCTGTTGGCATTCGATTTAAGTAAACGATTGGGGTTGCCTTACACTCCTGCAGCTAAATCTGTAGACTTATTTTTAAACGGCGAATATAAAGGAAATTATCAACTCTGTGACCAAGTAGAAGTAGCTACAGGACGTGTGGAACTAGAAAAAATGAAGGCAACAGACACTATTATGCCAAACCTTAGCGGAGGCTATTTAATAGAAATGGATGCTTATTCCTATGAAGAAACTACAAAGTTCAATTCCGACTATGGCAATATACCGGTTACCATTAAATACCCGAAAGATGACGATATTGTTGCTGCTCAAGTTGCCTACATCAAATCACATTTTAATAAAATGGAGAACACCCTATACGCAAACAATTATACAGACACCACAAACGGATTCAGAAAATATATTGACATAGGAACATTTCTTCGTCATTTTTTAGTGGGAGAAATGAGCGGAAATACCGATACATACTGGAGTACCAATATGTATAAAAAACGGAACAATGATAAATTTTATTTCGGACCCGTGTGGGATTTTGACATTGCCTATGAAAACGATTACCGAACTTATCCTATTAACGACAATCCCGAGTGGATATATGCAAGCACAGGCAGCAGTGCTAGAGGAGTACGCAAAATGGTGAACCGAATTTTTTCGGATTCAACCGTTATACAACAACTAAAATCTATCTATGCAAGCTATCGAAACAGCGGAGTATTAACCGAAGACAATTTAGTACAAGTTGTAAACGATAATGCCACATTATTGGAACAATCGCAACAAATTAATTTCATGCGTTGGGACATTTTAAATACCGCGGTTCACATGAATCCGCAAGTTTATGGTTCTTATGCCGGAGAAGTAGATAATGTTAGAAATTTCGTAAAAAACCGTTTGGCGTGGATGGACAAAAAATTAGCCTACGAATACAACAACATAGACGAAGAAAAAATATCAAAAATTAGCCTTTGGAATGAAGGGAACACCTTCCATCTTGAAGGAATAACAGGAACTGCCACCATTCAGATAATAGACGTAACCGGAAGAATCGTGCAAATAAAACAAGTCGAAAAAGACTTTTCAACTACGTTAAACAAAGGCATCTATTTCATTCGTATATCCGACGCCATCAACAAAAATCAAGTACTGAAATACCTTATTGAATAAAAAATTAGCACACAAAGTTTGGCTCGACGAATCTATCACCTTTGCCATTTTTATTTCAACACCTATTCATGGCAATTACTAAAATAAATTGCAAAATAGTGGAAATGTTTTTTGTTCCTCAGTTTCCTTGTCTAAATTTGGTGATTATTTATCTGTAATAAAAAAAAATTAAATATATTAAAATGAACAAGATTCTTGAATTAAAGTATGGTTGTAACCCTCATCAGAAAAACGCCAGACTACAATTTAACAGCGAAATTTCCCCTTTAAAAGTTTTAAATGGGACTCCCAGTTACATAAATATTTTAGATGCATTGGCAGCTTGGCAATTAGTAAAAGAACTAAAAGCTGCAACCGGAATAGCAAGTGCAGCCTGCTTTAAACATGTAAGTCCTGCCGGTGCAGCTATTGCAAAACAACTTGACAGTACATTTTTGAAATCACAATTTATTTCAGAAAAGAATCTTTCCCCTGTTTCTACGGCATATATTCGTGCCAGAGGTGGTGACCGGATGTGTGCATTTGGTGATGCTGCCGCTGTGAGTGAAACAGTAGATGTTTCGCTAGCCAATATAATTAAAGCTGAAGTTTCCGACTTGATTATTGCTCCAAACTACGACCCGGAGGCATTGGAGATACTAAAGTTAAAGAAAAAAGGAAATTATTTGATACTGCAAATAAATCCTGATTACGAACCTGCTGATATTGAATCGAAAGATGTTTATGGATTTACATTACAACAATCAAGAAATAAGGCTGTAATTGATAAAAACCTTTTCAGAAATATTATCTCGGCTAACAAGAATGTGTCAATTGAAGCGTTACAGTCGCTCATTGTGGCAACCATTGCACTAAAATACACACAATCAAATTCTATTGCCGTAGCTTATGACGGACAGCTAATTGGCGTTGGTGCAGGTCAACAATCACGAGTACATTGTCTTCGATTGGCTTGCAGTAAAGCCGACAAATGGTTTCTGCAACAGCATCCAAAAGTTCTCGGTCTTGAATTTATTGAGGGTTTAAAAAAGCCCGAAAAAGCAAATGTTGTAGATCAATTTCTGCTTTGGAATGAACTTTCCGAGAATGAAAAACAATTAATGGCATCTCAACTAAAAACAGTTCCCGAACCAATTTCATTCGAAGAAAAAAGTAAATTCATTCAGCAATACAATGGAATAAGCCTTTCATCAGACGCCTTTTTCCCATTCCGCGATAATATTGACCGTGCAAACCGCAGCCATGTCCAATATATTGCCCAACCGGGAGGTTCACTCCGCGATGATATTTGTATTGCAGCAGCAAATGAATATAATATGGTTATGTTTAATACCGGAATTCGTTTGTTTACCCATTGACAGCATCATTTCACATAATCAAATGCAAAAATAAAAGAAATACGTTCAAGAGAAGTAAGTGTGGTCTTGACTTTTTTTCATTTTTTGTGTTAGAAAAAAAAATTAGATGGGGCTTGTAGAAAAGTCCCATCTAAAATAAAAGCGTTAAATATATAAACAGAGATTAATTTAGACGAAGAAACTATACACTGCTCATTATAAATCAGGCTGTTACGTTCGTTAACGAATAACATATCCGTTCAGAAATACCAATACGCGAAAAATTCATGCGGTAGCGGAAATGTGTCTTTTTTTCGTTTTGAACACAAAAAACGCCTAAATGTGTTAAATTTGGACGCTTTTGTACAATATTTAAAAATATTGATCTGCAATATTTTTCGCGGAGGGGGCGGGATTCGAACCCGCGATACCCTTTAGGAGTATATACGCTTTCCAGGCGTACCTCTTCAACCACTCGAGCACCTCTCCTTTTTATCTTCTTTTTGTGGATGTAAAGACGCAAAGTACGGAAAAAAAATCAATCCCGACAATAGGTTTACCGACAAATTCAGAAATTTATTTTCTGTCAATCAGCGAAGGGAACATCTTTTTTACATTTTGGGTCGTCGTTTCGGCTATTTCCGTTGGCAATATTTGGTAAACCTCACTCAACCGATTGACTATGTAAGGTAAATAGGAACTTTCATTCCTCTTTCCTCGATGTGGAACAGGAGATAAATACGGACAATCCGTTTCCAAAACAATTTTTGATAACGGTATTTGGTTCAACGTATTGGCAAATGTGGCACTTTTGTACGTTACAATACCATTGATACCCAATACAAAGTTTCCCAAAGAGAAAATAGTTTCCGCCTCATCCGGAGTACCGGTAAAACTATGAAAAATGCCATTGAGTTTTGAGGCATCAAACTGTCGGAGGCTTTCTACAATTTCAGCAAAGGCATCACGACAATGTATGGCAACAGGCAATTCTTTTTCTATGGATATTGCAATTTGATATTCAAAAACTTTCTTCTGTTCTTTAAAAAATTCCGAACTCCAATACAAATCCAATCCTATCTCTCCTATTCCAATGTAATTTCGGGCAGCAATAGCGGCATCAAAACGAGCAATTTCTTTCTTATAATTTTCAGTTACACTTGTTGGATGAATGCCCATAAAAGCATGGCAAACGGGAGGATACTGTCTTTCCAATCGGTGCAAAGCATCAATGGTAGAAGCATCAATGTTTTGCAAAAAAATATGCTCTACACCAGCCGATTGGGCTCTGGCTATGGCATCCGAATAATCGGCAGCAAACTCATCGGCGAACAAATGTGCGTGTGTATCTATTAATCTCATGTTTATAAAATCAATTTCAATTCCTCCAAAGAAGTGATTTCGTAAGTAGGTGCAAAAGGCATCTCCTTCTCGTTCGATATATTATAAAAAGCCTGATCTATTCCGGCATTTCTTCCACCAAAAATATCTGCCTGCCAATTATCTCCTATTACTAAACTTTCTGTTTTTCGGGCATTGGAGGACTTTATGGCATAGTCAAAAAACAGCTTATCCGGCTTATGCTTTTTTACCGTTTCGGACAAATAAATAGAAGCAAAATAAGGTTTCAACCCTGAATTATTGATTTTGAAATACTGTACCTCGCTAAAACCATTAGAAATAATGTGCATTTGATAGCCCTTCTCTCGTAAATAGTCTAATACAGGTAGGGCAAATGGCATAAGATGTGTTTTTGTCTTCACCAACTGCAGGTAATCATCGGCTATTGTTGGAGCTTGCGACAGAATAGGCACACCCGCTTCACGAAAAATAGCCTCAAATCTTTCAACATTTAAAAACTGCTTATCTATTTTTCCACCTCCGTATAAAACCCATAATTCCTCATTTTTCTTCTTGTACGAAACATAAAACTCCTCGAACGAAGAAAAATACAAGTCCAAATTATACCCAACAAACAATTCACGCAGAGTTTCTTTGGAATTTTTATCAAAACTCCAAAGAGTGTTGTCCAAATCAAAAAAAAGATGTTTGTACTTTGTTTTCATCCAATGGCTGTTATGAAACAAAAGTACGCAAAATTCACATAAAATGAATTTTGCGTACTTCGCATTTTTATCTTCCTCTGGTAACCCGGAAAGATTAGTCTTTCTGAATCAACAGATATTTAGAGACAGCCCAGAAATCAGTTTGATTTTTGATAATCAAAGTATATTTCTTATCGGCACCCAATCTCAATTCATAAGAATTAGCAGGATGTTTGGTTAATATCTTAGCTTTTTTTGAATCGATTGGCAAAGAATCAAATTGTCTCACATCAACGGCTGTAAACAAACTTGTTCTGAAATTTGTCTTCATTTTCTTCACGTCAATGTTACTTTCTTTAATTTCTTTTCTAGTTGCAATTTTGTAGTAAGCTTTATGAATTAAAGCATCTTGGTCTGCAATTTCCTTTTCTTTTTGTGCATTCTTCGATTCAAGATCTACAGTTCTACGATTCAAATTTTGAGTTTCAGTTGTTAAACTGTCAATTTTTATATCCTTACTAGCTAATACCTTTTCCATATCTTGCAATTCCTTGTTCTTCTGATTGAGCGTTTCCGTCAAACGTTTTACTGTCTTTCTCAATTCTGTTGATTGGAATTTTCCACTCTGTATTTTCTTTTCCAACTCATCTATTTTGGTCTTATTATCAGCCAAAATTTGATTAATAATTTGAACATCATTGGTTAAACGAGTCCTTACTGTTTGAGTAGGTTGCCCTTCAGCTGAAGCATTCAAGCTTATATAATCCTGAGATTGCTTAATAGAAGCAAAGCCATTATCAATATCTTGAATAGTCGCGATATATTCATTCATCTCTGCAATTTGCTGTTGTTGCACAGCCAATATAGAGTCATTTTGCTTTTTTAAAGCTTTGTACTCTTTACTTTCGTAACCACAAGCAGATAACATCAAACCTGCAATCATGGATAATAGAAATACTTTCTTCATTTTCATTTTGATTTTCTTTTACAGTCTTTAAATTCGTGTGCAAATATAGGTAATCTATTGGATATCAAAAGTAATTTTGGAACAAAATAATGCTTTTTTCATTTTTCTGTCATTTCGGATTTTTTGGACTCCAAACCGGCAACCACTATAACAAACTCTCCTCGGGGAGCTGTTTCTGTAAAATGGTGCACTAACTCTTGCAAAGTACCGTGTGATGACTCATTATATATTTTCGAGATTTCCCTCGAAACGGAAGCTTTTCTATCTTCTCCAAAGGTTTCTGCAAATTGAATCAGTGTTTTCAGAACTCGGTACGGAGATTCATAGAAAATCATTGTTCTAGATTCTTGGGAAAGCTGTTGCAATCGGGTATGTCGACCTTTTTTTTGTGGCAAAAAACCTTCGAAACAAAATCTGTCCATCGGCAAACCGGAATTTACCAAAGCAGGAACAAAAGCTGTAGCACCGGGCAAACATTCTACTTCTATACCATGGGCAAGACATTCTCTTACAATTAAAAAACCGGGATCGGAAACTCCAGGAGTTCCGGCATCGGAGATAACAGCCCCTACTTCACCTTGTTGTAATCGGTTAATAATGCCTTCCAACGAATTGTGTTCGTTAAACTTATGGTAAGCTGTCAGTTTGTTTTGAATTTCAAAATGTTTGAGCAAAACACTGCTGGTACGCGTATCCTCAGCCAAAATAAAGTCAACCTCCTTCAGCACTTTAATCGCTCTGAAAGTCATATCTTCCAAATTTCCGACAGGGGTAGGAACAACAAATAACTTCATTTTAGGTGATTCCAATTTAGTAGGGCTTTACGAAAATCTTTTTCTCAATATATCAAAAAGATAAATTACCGTCTCATTGTCGTCTTTCCAGTCAAAATTATCTTTTACATACGATTTTGCTTCTTCCAAAGAACCACATTTGTCCAAATCGGCAATGGTCTCCATCATTTTATCTTCATCACCCAAAAATAAATCTCTCTTAAAACGAAAACGATCATTAATTCCAATGGCTTTTTTCAAATTAGTCACAATTCTGGCATCAACAGATGATGTTTTAGAAACAATTTTCTGTTCCTGAACAATGGTTCTTTCGCCTGTCATAAACTTCTCAGAAATGCTTGTGGTACGTGTATTCGTCTGTTCTGTAGTTATTTTGGGTTGAGGCAATTCATCGTCTTCCTCATCAAGCAAAACAACATTTTTTTCAACGGTTGCAATTGGCTTAATAGGTTTTTGCTGGATGGTAACGGTTTGTTCTACTTCTAGAGGTTCTACTTCTATACCTTCCAAGCTGGCAATTTTATCAAAATTATCAGCAATATGTTTCAAATTAGCCTTAGCCAATTGCATCACTACCGGAGGAATCGTTGGCATACTGCCCAAACTTGAAACAATCATTTCAACTTCTTTTATATCATTGATAATCAAATCAATAAAAATATTCTTCTCCATATTGGTATCCATATTGGTATTTTCTTTACTTTTGCAAAAGTAGTAAATAACTGTAAAAGAGACAAATGTTATATTTAGAAACCCTACGAAATTCCAAAAAAAATAGAGGATCAATAGAAGTTATTTGCGGCTCTATGTTTTCAGGAAAAACGGAAGAGCTGATACGTCGTCTAAAACGTGCTAAAATAGCTAAGTTACAAGTGGAAATTTTCAAACCTGCCATAGACGTGAGGTATTCTGAGACTGAAGTTGTCTCCCACGATAAAAACTCCATTCTTTCGACGGTTGTCGATTCTCCTCAAAATATTTTATTACTTTCAAGTGACGTAGATGTTGTAGGCATTGATGAAGCTCAATTTTTTGACGAAGGATTGATAGACGTTTGTAACAAACTTGCTAATCAAGGTTTACGCGTAATTGTGGCCGGATTGGACATGGACTTTAAGGGTAAGCCTTTCGGGCCGATACCTGCTCTGTGCTCTATTGCCGAAGAAGTTACCAAAGTACATGCTATTTGCGTGGAATGCGGACATTTAGCCAACTATTCATACCGATTATCCAATTCCGAAAAACAGGTATTGTTAGGAGAGAAAGATGAATATATACCTCTTTGCCGAGAATGTTATCTCGCAAAACAAGAAGCAAAACAGGAAGCAACAGACAATTTGTAATCCATTCTTCGTTAAGCCCCATTAATTCAAAAGAAAAACGTTCGAATGCTCTGCTTTTTACAAATTCAAAAAATATTTTGTTAATAACTTTATCCGCTTAAATTCCCATTCAAATGCGATATGTTCTATATTTGTGCAAACAATGTTCGGATGAAGCAAATAAATAATTCTAACGAAAAGTTTACCCAACTGTTGAAACGCTACGAGACCGATCTCTCCGGGAGATATTTTGATGCAGAAGAGATTGAGGAAATAGCAGAGTTCTATTTGCGTCGTATGCGAATCAAAGAAGCCAAACGAGCTATCGAATTTGGTCTAAAATTGCACCCATCCAATTTATTTTTGGAAGTTTGCAGAGTCAGAATCTTCATCGAATTAAGTGACTTTGGAAGTGCTCTTCAGGCTATTACACGACTTTCTGCAGAAAACGAATTTGATTTTGATATTTTACTTTTAAAAGGGGAAATTCTTTTAAAAAGTAATATAGAAGATGAGGCGAAAGAAACATTTCAGATTCTTTTGGATAATGCCGAAGGTGATGTTGACGAAACATATTTAGACATTGCCTATGTGTATTTGGGGGCTCAAAAATACCAGAAAGCACTTGACATACTACTGCTTGGCTACCTGAAAAACAATGAAAATCAAACAATTTTATCGGAAATAGCATTTTGTTACGAACAATTGGACGAAATAGAAAAAGCTATTTATACATACGAGAAAATTTTAAATATAAATCCTTATTCCAATGAAGCCTGGTTTAATTTAGGTCAAGTGTATTTCTCTCAAGGCAATTTTCCAAAAGCCATAGAGGCTTACGAATTTGCAACTACTATTGACGAAGATGATGCAATAGCTTGGCAACTGAAAGCTCATTCTTATTATCAAAATGATAATTACAAAAAAGCAGCCGAAAGCTATTTGATATACGCTGAAAAAAGCGAGCACAAAGAAAGTCCTACCCTTTTTGCCGCAGAATGCTACGAAAAAATGGAAGACTACGACATGGCTATCCATTACTATTCTATCGTTTTGGAAACTCAACCTAAAAATGCCGAAGCACTTGTTGGAATGGGCATTTGTTTCTCCGAAAAAGAATCTTTTCAAGACAGCATAAATTATTTTTTGGAGGCTTTAAAAATAGAACCTGACGCAAGTGAAACATGGGTTTATTTGGGAGAAGCCTATATTAATTCGGATAAAACGGAGGAAGGATTAACCGCTTATCTTAAAGCAACTGAGTTGGACGACAATCAACCCGAAACCTATGTCAGCATAGGCAACTTGTATTTGGAAAAAACCGATTACCAACTGGCTCTCGATTATTATTTACGTGCTTTTGAGCAAGATAACTCTGCTGAAAACATTAAATTACTCATTGCGATGGCTTATTTCGGATTGGAAGATTATCAACTCGCACAAAGCTACTTGGAAGAAGCAATAACACTAAATTCTGAATCGGTAAACTTATTTTTGGAAGTTTTCCCTGACGCTCTAAAAAAATTGACGATAAATTAAACCTGTTTTTATGAAAAGACTTTCTTGTTTTTTGCTTCTTTTTGTCATCATTACAACAAGTTTGTATGCTCAAACAAACTATGAAACGACAGATTCAATTCCAAAGGAGACACTCTTTGGAAAAGTTGAAAAATGGTACAAAGAAAATACTAATTATTATACTATCACGGCATTAATGGCTGTAGAAAGCACCTTTGTTCCTTTCCCTTCTGAAATTATTATTCCTCCCGCAGCATATATTGCCAGTGACCCTGAGAGTGACCTAAATATAGTTTTGATAGTTATTTTTGGAACGCTAGGTGCTATACTAGGAGCTACCATTAACTATACTCTTTCCATTTGGCTCGGGAGAAAAATTATTTATAAATTTGCAAACAGTAAGATTGGGCACTTATTTTTTCTGAGTTCAGAGAAAATTAAACATGCGGAAGACTACTTTAATAGAAACGGGAAAACATCTACATTCATAGGAAGACTTATTCCCGGAATCAGGCATCTGGTTTCAATTCCCGCAGGTCTTGCTAAGATGAATTACCCTAATTTTGTCATTTATACGGCATTAGGAGCGTGTATATGGAATATCATCCTTGCCCTTTTAGGTTACCTCGCTCATGGACAAAAAGAATTGATTGACCAATATAGTGGTGAAATATCTAATATTCTTCTGATATTAGGAGGAGTTTTTATCGTTTACCTGATTTTTAAGGCAATAAAGAAAAAAAATATAAAAAAATAACTTTCACGTATTATGAAACTGTACGGAATCATAGGAAACCCCTTACGACATTCTTATTCAAAAGAATTCTTCAATGAAAAATTTGGAGAACAAAACATTGTTGCCAATTATGAAAATTTTCTGCTTCCCAGCATAGACTCTTTAAAAGCCATTCTGAAGTGCAACCCCAATCTGCAAGGATTGAATGTAACTATTCCTTTCAAACAGGCTGTTTTCGGCTATTTAGATGAAGTTGACCCTATTGCTCAAGAAATTGGAGCAGTAAATGTAATAAAAATTACGAATATTGACGGGAAATCCTATTTAAAAGGGTTTAACACAGATTGGTATGGCTTTTCCGAATCCATATCTCCTTATCTTAAAAAACATCATACGGATGCACTGATTTTAGGTACTGGAGGAGCATCAAAAGCGGTTGCTTTTGCCTTGAAAAAATTAAACATAAACTCTACATTTGTATCTAGAGATAAAAACAAAGCTCTTACATACAACGAATTAACAGAAGAAATTGTCAAAAAAAACAAAATCATCATCAATACAACACCAGTGGGCACGTTTCCGAAAGTAAAGGAATGTCCGCCATTTCCCTACCAATATATTGATAGCAAACATTTGGTGTACGATTTGATTTACAATCCCATTCGTAGTCTCTTTTTACAACAATCGGAAACTAGAGGAGCTACGATCGTAAACGGATGGACAATGCTTGTTAATCAAGCTTTTGAATCATACAAAATATGGGAAGGAAAGCCTCTCCTCCCAAAATATTTGGAGAATGAGTTTCTCTCTTCTAAAGATAAAAGAGCTGATATGGAGTAATTTTTATGTTAAAAACATATTATTATTAGATTGTACTGCACAAAAACCGTATTTTTGTGCAGTCTTTTTTTTAAATCTAAAAAATGAAATATGGGAAATAACTTATTGAAAGGAAAAAGAGGAATTATTTTCGGAGCATTGAACGATATGTCCATTGCCTGGAAAGTTGCCGAACGAGCTGTAGAAGAAGGAGCTATTATCACACTATCAAATACACCTTTGGCAGTTAGAATGGGAACCACCAATGAATTAGGTGAAAAATTACATGCCGAAATTATTCCCGCTGATGCAACCAGTGTTGCCGATTTGGAAAATGTTTTTGCTAAATCAATGGAAATACTCGGTGGCAAAATAGATTTCGTCTTACATTCTATCGGCATGTCTCCCAATGTAAGAAAAAAGCGTACATACGATGATTTGGACTACGATATGCTTGACACTACATTGGACATCTCAGCTATTTCCTTTCACAAAATGTTGCAAGTAGCGAAAAAAATGGACGCTATCAGCGAAGGAGGATCTGTTGTTGCTCTAACATATATGGCTTCACAACGTACGATGTTTGGTTACAACGATATGGCTGATGCCAAAGCATTATTGGAGTCTATTGCACGCAGTTTCGGATACATTTATGGTCGTGAAAAGAATGTGCGTATAAATACAATTTCTCAATCGCCGACACCCACCACTGCAGGAAATGGAGTAAAAGGAATAGACCATTTGATGGACTTCTCCAATCGTATGTCTCCACTTGGTAACGCCACTGCGGATGACTGTGCTAACTACTGTGTAGTGATGTTTAGCGATTTAACAAAAAAAGTTACCATGCAAAATTTATTCCACGATGGAGGTTTCTCCAGTATGGGAATGAGTCTTCGTGCTATGGATCAATACAGCAAAAACTTAGGTGAGTTCACCGATGAAAACGGTAAAATCATTTATGGATAAAACCTCTTAACAAAAATTCAATCCCGATTCTTTTGAAAAAATCAATTAGAATCGGGATTTTTATTATTTATCAGATCTCCGCAAAAAATAAATACTTAAAAATCAAGACTTTCAACACAATAAAAAAAACACCTTTTCGTTTTATTGTTGCTTAAAAGTACGTTTTTTAGACAAAAAGAATTATTTTTACAGCCGACACCCTAACGTTATTTTCTATGAAAAAAAGTGGATTTTTATTTCTAAGTCTGTTTGTATTATTTTTTAGTGCATGTACCACTGATGTTCCTAACGATCCTTCCGCAACGGAAACAAGTAGTGATATTGTGGAAGATCAAACTTTTGATAAAACTATTAATATTAATTTTAGTGGAAATACAGCAACTATTACTCCAAATAAAGACGGCATTGCTGTTACCCAAAGTGGTGCTGTAGTGGTTGTAACCTCAACCTTAAAAGGTGTGGAATATATACTTTCCGGCTCTACAGACAATGGTTCCTTAAAAATTTATAGCGATTACAAATTCAAACTTACACTAAATAATGTAACACTCAATAGTACTGATGGTCCGGCTATTAATATACAATCAAGTAAAAGTGCCTATATAGTTCTTACGGATAATACTACCAATATCGTAGCTGATAGCAATACTTACCCGACTGATACGTTAGAGGACAGAAAAGGGACGATCTTCAGCGAAGGTCAATTAATATTTAGCGGGTCAGGATCCTTAAATATAACGGCAAAATATAAGCATGCTATCTGTAGTGATGATTATATCCACATAAGAAGTGGTAATATAACAATATCGGAAACCGTATCCGATGGATTACATTCACCTGATTATATTTTAATTGACGGAGGAAATTTGTCCGTAACATCATCCAACGATGGCATTGAATGCACTGAGGGCTATATCGTTATCAACAATGGAACAATTAATGTAAACTCTGTAGATAAAGCGATTGTTGCATCTTTCGACACAACAACCGTTACTGAATCTGTAATTGATCCATACATCACAATTAACGGAGGAACATTAACGCTTGCCACTACAGGTACAAAAGCCCATGGAATAAGTAACGCTTCTAATGTTACCATTAACAATGGAGATATTAGCATAGTAACTTCCGGTTACAAATCTGACGGGATACATACTGATGGCACTGTTACTGTCAATGGGGGAACCTTACAAATTGATGCGAGAGATGACTGTATGAATGTGACTCCCGTAATAAACGCGGGGCATTATACTTGTTTGTAAAAAACACATTCTTTTATAATTTTTAATAAAAAGCTTCTTTAGTAAATATTTC
>RRZU013471282.1_pt1 | contig 15963 bp, 15 predicted proteins | sample 2165561 | NCBI WGS metagenome assembly RRZU01 (sample SAMN10456909, study PRJNA506462) | wastewater metagenome | isolation source: wastewater sludge | place: USA: Moscow, Idaho
CAAATCGCGACAGGTACCCGGGTACGGGCGGTACCCGTCGGCGTGCGGGGCACTCGCCGCCTCGGCGATCTCGCGTCGAGTGCAAAAGCACTCGTACACGTCGGTTCCGAGCGACTCCACGGCCGCCCGATACGCGGCGAGGCGCGTCGACTGCCACCAGACCGGCCCGTCGAAGCGGAGGCCCAGGGCGTGGAGATCGGCGATCTGCCGACGGGCGACCCCCGGCGCTCCAGCCACTCGCTGCTGGTCGAGGTCTTCAATCCGCAAGACGCACGGCTGCCTGTCCGCGCGTGCAAACAGCCACGCGAGCAAAGCCGTGCGAAGGTTTCCGACGTGAAGGTCGGACGTCGGACTGGGCGCGAATCGACCGGTCACTCGCCGCTCCTTCGGTCTTGCCGCTCGCCGTTGGACGTGATGGTAACGTCGCGGCGAGGGTAGGGGGTGAACGTGGCCAGGGCGAAATCCGAACGCATCTTGAACTTGACCTTGTACCTTCTCAGCGCCAGGCGCTTTGTCTCCCGCACGCAGATTCGAGCGGGAGTGGAGGGCTACGAGGGGCTGTCCGACGAGGCGTTCGAGCGAGCCTTCGAACGCGACAAGGACGACCTGCGCGCGCTCGGCGTACCCATCCACACCGGCAGCAACTCGGCGTTCTTCGACGACGAGGTGGGGTACCGAATCGCCCGGCACGAGTTCGAACTCCCTCCCGTGTCGTTCACGGCTGCAGAGGCCCGAGTCCTGGCTGTCGCCGCTCACGTCTGGCAGCAGGCGGCCATGGCCGAGTCGACGGTCGGCGCGATGGCCAAGCTGCGCGCGGCGGGGGTCGACGTCGATGGGGACCGGATCGCCGCCCTCGCGCCGAGTGTCACCGCTCACGAGGCCGCGTTCCTACCGTTGTGGAGAGCGACCTCCGGTCGGCGGCGTGTGCGGTTCTCCTTTCGAGAACCCGCGAGTACCCGGACCGTCGATCCGTGGAGGATCCTCAACCGCAACGGGGCCTGGTACGTGTTGGGATGGGACGCGGACAAGGGCGCCACGCGCGTGTTTCGGCTCACGCGCATCGTGAGCGATGTCGTGGAAACCGGTGACGAGTTCACGATTCCCGAGACGGTCAACCTCGATGAACTCACCCGGCAGTTCGTGCATGTGGACGCCCAACAAGACGCCCTCGTCGCGATCCGTGCGGGGAGGGCCCCGGCCCTGCGACGCCAAGGTGCGCGCACAGACGTCGCTGTCCCCGAAGGCTACGAGGCCTACCGAGTGCCGTACGGCAATGAGGGGATGTTTGCCGAGGAGATCCGCAGCGCGGGCGCAGACGTGCTCGTGCTGGAGCCCGAAACCTTGCGCAACGCCGTGTTGGCGGGGTTGCGAGCCGTGGCGGGTGCTTCATGACTTCTCAAGACCAGGTGCGCCGCATCCTTGCCCTGGCGCCCTATCTGCTTCAACATCCCGGCGCGGCGGTGGCCGAGGTTGCGCGGGTGTTCGACGTCACGCCCCGACAGTTGAAGTCCGACCTGGCGGTGTTGTGGATGGTGGGGCTCGGACCCGGGCAACTCGCCGAGATCGACATGGACGCACTGGACAGCGACGGCGTGATCCACCTGTCGAATGCGGAGTTCCTGGCGCGACCCATGCGATTCACACCGGACGAGGCGTTGAGTCTGTCCGTGGCGCTGCAGACGATGAGAGAACTCGCTGCCGGTGATCTCGCGAGCGTGGTGGACACCACCATCGCCAAACTGCGCGGCGCGGCTCCGGCGGCCGACGATGTCAGCGTGGTCGTGTCCGGTGGCAGCGAGGCCGTGCGCGACCAACTGTCGCTCGCGATTGCTGAGGGACGCGCCGTTCGACTCGTGTATGACGGGGCACGACGCGGCGCAACGACGGAGCCGTTCGTGGACCCGACGATGCTGAGCACCCGTGAAGGAATCGGGTACCTGCAGGCGTGGAGCAGAGATGCCGGGGACTGGCGCACGTACCGACTCGATCGCATCGCCTCGGTCATTTCGACTGACACTCCGGTTGACGAGCATCCCGAGCCGCCGGCGCCCGACGCGGACTGGTTGGCCGACGGAACGGCTGTGACCTTGCTGCTGGGGCGGTCGGCGCGTTGGGTCGCCGAGTTCTATCCGGTTCAGTCGATCACCGAAACCCCCGACGGCTTGCAGGTCGTGGTGTCGGTGCTGGATCAGGGCTGGCTGGACGCGCTGATGCTGCGGTTGGGAGGAAGCGCTCGCGTCATGGAGGCCGACGCTGCTGCGGGGGTCCGATCGGCCGCACGCGCAGCACTGTCCGCCTACGAGGCTGCCGGATACGGCGCCCAGTAGGCACGTCGCTGATCAGCATTCGGGCCAATGAGATATGGTCTTGGCTGTGGTATGGGCATGGATTTTCACGGGCATCGCGCTCGGAGGCATCATCATGCTCGTGAGCTACGCCATCTGGTTGTGGCACAAGGCGTCCGACCTCATGTTCGAGCTGCGACGACTCGGTGCGCAGAGCGAGGAAATCGCAAGGCTCCTCGGTCAGATCGAGTTCGACCGCCTTGATCGCGCGAGCGCCGACCGCGTCTAGTTCGACACGTAGAAAGAGAGTGCACATGGGCTTGCCGGGTGGCTGGGAACTGGTCATCATCGCGCTTGTCGCGCTGCTGATCTTTGGAGGTGCAGCGGGCGCACGGCTCGCAGGACTGGGCAAGGGTGCGGGCCGGGCCATTCGAGAGTTCAAGGAAGAAACGCGCGGCACAGGCTCGACGGACAAGGGCGCAGTCGAACCGGGGCGCGATTCGACCTCGGCGTCAGATGGTGAGTCCGGTCCGTCCGACAAGCCTGCGTCCTAATCGACGTTCGTGGCACGACTGCGTCTGAGCCTCGCGTGGTTGAAACCACCGCCGGTCCCGCCCGGCGGCGTGATGTCCCTGGGCGATCACCTGCGCGAGCTGCGGTACCGCGTTATCGCATCCATGGTGGTCATCATTCTCGGCATGGTCGTCATGTCATTTTTCTACCAGCCGCTGTACGAACTGCTTTTGCAGCCGTGGTCGTCGGCCGTCCAAAGACTGCGTGAGTCACGACCAGACTTGTCGCTGACTGCGGTCAACATCGGAATCACGGCACCGTTCTCGCTTGCGCTGCGCGTGACCGCGGTCGCTGGGCTCGTTGTGACGAGCCCCGTGTGGCTGTATCAGTTGTGGGCGTTCATCATGCCGGCGCTGCGACGCAACGAGAAGAAGGCGGCGATCTTGTTCATCGCCGCCGCGGTCCCGCTGTTTCTCGCCGGGATCTTCGTCGGGTACCTGGTGCTTCCGCAAGGCATCGTCGTGATGTTGTCATTCACTCCCGACACCGTCGCCGTGACGAACATGCTCGACGTCAACACCTTCCTGGTAATGCTGCTGCAACTGATGATCGCCTCCGGCGTGGCGTTCTTGTTGCCCGTGGTCCTCGTGGGGCTGAACTTGGCCGGTGTCGTCAGCGGCAAGAAGCTGGGGAAGTACCGGACCTACGCGATCTTCGGGTGCTTCGTCTTTGGCGCCATCGTGACGCCGTCGACCGATCCGTTTTCCATGTGCGCGATCGCCATCCCCATGGCGGTCTTGTACATCGCGGCCGAGGTGGTTGCTCGCTCGTTCGATCGGCGCAAGGCACGCAGGCTCGCCGGTAACGACCTCATTGTGGAACTGTGACCGGGTGCTGACGAGCTACAACGGACCGACACTGACTCTCGTCGTGAATCCGTCCGCCGGGAGAGGGCGCGCGCGTCGTCTGCTCCCGCGAGTCGCGACCTCGCTTCTGACGGGGATCCCCGGTGCGCAGCTGCGCGTGTTTCAGACGTCGAGCTACGAGGAGGCGCGTCTGCGCTGCATCAGTGCGGTCGCCCATGCTCGTCCGCAGATCGAAGGACATCGCCCAGACGCCTTGGTGGTCATGGGCGGTGACGGAATGATGCACCTTGGAGTGAACGCGGCCGCCGAAACCGACATCCCCGTGGGCTTGATTCCGGCCGGCAGCGGTAATGACCTGTGCAGGGGGCTCGGCGTTCCCACCGACGCCCCGTCGGCGGCTTCGGTCGTGATCGCCGGGAACACCCGGCGCGTTGATCTCATTGGAGCCCGAGGCAAGTTGGCGGGAGGGGCCGAGCGTCGCTTTGTGGGAGCGGCGGTGTCCACCGGGTACGACGCTCGGGTGAATCGTCGTGCCAATGCGTTGCCGATGGCACTCGGGCGCCTGGCGTACGCCTACGCAGCGATCGCAGAGACGCGACGCTGGGAACCGCTGACCTACAACGTCACCTTCGACGGACACGCGCGCACGATCCCGGCCATGCTGGTCGCCGTCGGGAACACCGCCGTCATCGGAGGAGGAATGCGGATCTTCCCCGACGCGGACCCGACCGACGGGCTCCTCGATGTCACCATCATTCACCCCGTCAGCAGGACGACGCTCTTGCGGCTGCTTCCCACCGTGTACAAAGGGACGTTCGTCCGCGATCCATGCGTCGAACGGCTGCGTGCCAGCGAGGTCGTGATCGACGGCCCCGAACTGTTCGCGATGGCAGATGGCGAAGAGTTGGGCGACGTGCCGGTGCGCCTGGACGCCGTCGCGGGCGCACTCACCGTGTATGTTCCCTGACGTGGCGAACGATCTGCCTGTCGACGCCGGGGACCTCCGGTCCTTCGCGGCGGGGTACGGCTTTGCCCTCGACCCGTATCAGCTTGAGGCCTGCGAGGTGGTGGAATCCGGGTCAGGCGTGCTGGTCGCAGCCCCCACCGGCGCCGGGAAGACGGTTGTCGGGGAGTTCGCCGTTCACCTCGCCCTGCAACTCGGGCGAAAGTGCTTTTACACGACACCGATCAAAGCCTTGTCGAACCAGAAGTACCGGGATCTGACGGACCGCTACGGCTCCGACCGCGTCGGGCTGCTGACCGGAGACAGTTCGATCAACTCCGAGGCGCCCGTTGTTGTGATGACAACCGAAGTCCTTCGCAACATGATCTACGCAGGGTCGTCCACGCTGAAGAACCTGGGCTACGTCGTGATGGACGAGGTGCACTACCTGGCCGACAGATTCCGCGGGCCGGTGTGGGAAGAGGTCATTCTCGGTCTGGCGCCCCAGGTCACGCTGGTCGCGCTGTCTGCCACCGTCAGCAACGCCGAAGAGTTTGGCGCCTGGCTCAACGAGGTTCGTGGCGACGTGTCGGTCGTCTTGTCGGAGCGACGGCCCGTGCCGCTGTTTCAGCACGTGCTCGTGGGGCCACGCCTGTACGACCTGTTCGGAGACGACGGTGCCTCACCCTCCGATGTGAATCCCGAACTCCTGCGCATCGCCAAGCAGGAGTCGCGAGGCGTCCGCGACGACGCCCGTCGGCCCCGGGGACGCAGCGGCAAAGGACAGTCGCGCACGCGGTACGGGTCGGGGAGCTTCGGCGGGGGCGCGGCCCGCGAACACAGGGAAAAGTCCCGCTCGTTCGTCCCGAGACGTGGGGACGCCGTCACACAGCTCGATGCGGCTGGACTGCTCCCGGCGATCTACTTCATCTTTTCGCGGCAAGGCTGCGATGGGGCGGTAAAGCAGCTCGTGGGAGACAACGTGCGGTTGACGACGCGAGCGCAGGCCGCGGAGTTGGCTGAGATCGCGCGACGTCACACTGAGGGGCTGTCAGCGTCCGATCTCGACGCGCTCGACTACGAGCACTTTCTCACCGCCCTGCGCGCTGGGATCGCGGCCCACCACGCGGGGCTCCTGCCAGCGTTCAAGGAGTGTGTGGAGGAGGGATTCAGCAAGGGTCTCGTCAAGGTCGTGTTCGCCACCGAAACGCTCGCCCTGGGCATCAACATGCCCGCGCGGTCCGTGGTGCTCGAACGGCTCGTCAAGTACAACGGCGAATCGCACGCGGACATCACCCCCGGCGAGTACACCCAGCTGACGGGTCGAGCCGGGCGGCGCGGCATCGACATCGAGGGACACGCCGTCGTCTGCTGGCAGCCGGGACTAGATCCGCGCGCGCTGGCAGGTCTCGCCTCGCGCCGGACCTACCCGTTGCGTTCGGCGTTCACGCCGACGTACAACATGGCCGTCAACCTCGTCGGGTCGATCGGGCGCCAACGGGCCCGGTTGCTGTTGGAGCAGTCCTTCGCTCAGTTCCAGTCCGACGCGTCTGTGGTGGGCGATTCGCGCACGGTCGCCCGCAACAAGGCGATGATCGCCGACTATTGGGCTCAGGCCGAATGTGATCGGGGAGACTTTGCGACCTACGCCCGGTTTCGCTCCGAACTGTCGACCGTCGAGGCCACCGCCGCGAGGCAGCGCAAGGCCGACCGGCGCGCCGAAAGCTACGAGATGCTCGCTGCCGTGCGGCCCGGCGACATCGTTCACGTACCGGCCGGTCGGCGATCGGGCTGGGCCGTCATCATTGATCCCGGACCGGCGACGGACCGGGACGGGCCTCGACCGTTGGTCTTGACGATCGACAGACAGGTGAAGCGGCTTTCCATCGACGATTTCCCTGTGCCGGGCACCGTCGTGGGCCGCGTGCGCATTCCGAAGCACTTTGACCCACGTCGGCCCGACGCCCGCCGCAGCCTGCAAGCGGCCCTGCGGAGCCGCCTCGCAGATATCGAGGCCGAGCCCGAGCGGTACGAGCCCGCCGCGATGGATGAGGCCGCACGGGATCGTGTCGCGCAGTTGCGCGGCGAACTGGCCACCCACCCGTGCCACGCCTGTCCTGATCGCGAAAACCACGCGCGTTGGGCCGAGCAGGCCGTCCGGCTCGAACGCGAGACCTCCAAGATCCAAAGCCACATCGATAGACGGACCAACACGATCGGCGTCAAGTTCGATCGGATCTGTGGGGTCCTGGAGTCGCTGGGCTACCTTTCGGCCGATGCCGTCACCGACACAGGACGCGTCCTGGCTCGCATCTACACCGAACTCGACTTGGTCACCGCCGAGTGCCTGCGCGCGGGGATCTTCGACCCCCTCGACGCGCCGCAGTTGGCCGCCGTGTTGTCGACGCTCGTGTACGAGGGGCGGGTCGCCGACACACGTCCCCGGAGAATGCCCGATCGCGCCAGCGAAGCGACACAGACCGCCGTTCGCCGTGTGTGGCGCGAGGTCGCCGACGTTGAGCGTGACTTCCGGGTCGACAAGGGACGCGACCCCGACATCGGCTTCGCGGAAGCGTCCTTCGCTTGGTGCGCCGGGCGCCCCCTCGCCGAGGTGCTCGACGTGTCCGGCCTCACCGCCGGTGACTTTGTCCGGTGGGCCCGAATGGTCATCGACTTCGCCGGACAGGTCGCCACCGCGGCGTCCGGGACGAGCTTGCGAGACACCGCCCGCGAGGTCGTCTACCGGATGCGCCGGGGCGTGGTCGACGTCAGCGCAGACGACGACTGAGCCAGTACGGGCTAGGGTCCGTGGAGGCGAATCCCGTGTAGGTCCCGAGGTGCAGACCCGGGATGTCATCCAACGCGTCCAGGTCTTGTGTGGTCGGTTGCCACGATGCGGCTTCGACATTGATGGCGACCTGCTCGGGCCTGCTGATGCCGGAGATGACCGAGGCGACCTGGGGTTGCGCTGCCAGTCCGGAAATCGCCAGCGTGAGCAACGAAATCCCCCGATTCTCGGCAAACGACCGCAGGGTTTCGAGCTTGTCGAAATCGGCTGCGGCGAGCTTCTTCGCCTGGGAGGGCAAGGCCAGACGGCTCCCGGAAGGTGGCTCCTCGCCGCGCTTGTACTTGCCGGTCAGCAGTCCGGATGCCAAGGGGAAGTAGGGCAGGATACCGATGCCCGCCGCCGCGCAGGCTGGTGTGAGTTCGACCTGAGCCGATCGGTTGTACAGCGAGTACTCGTTCTGCGCCGAGATGAAACCTTGAATACCGAGTTCACGCGCTGCCCAGTGTGCTTCGGTCACCTGCCACGCCGCGAAGTTTGAGCACCCGATGTACCGCACGGTTCCTTCGGCGACGAGGCCCGCCAGGGTGTCGAGCGTCTCCGCGATTGGGGTCGTCGGGTCCGGACAGTGCATCTGGTACAGGTCGATGTAGTCGGTGTTCATCCGCCGCAGGCTGTCTTCGACGGCGCGGCGGATGAACCGACGAGAGCCAACCGCATCCCAGGGCTCGCCGGGAGCGTGCGTGAGCCCGAACTTGGTTCCCACGATCACGGTGTCACGCCGCGTTCCCAGGGCGACGCCCAAGTACTCCTCGCTTCGTCCCTCGGCGTACAGGTCGGCGGTGTCGAAGAAGTTGATGCCGTGATCGATGGCCGCGGCGACGATCTCGGTGGTGGTCTCCTGATCGATGCGCGCTCCAAAGGCGTTCGTGCCCACACCCACCGAGGAGACCCGGAGCCCGCTGGCGCCCAGCGGTCGATAGGTCAAAGTCATGGGCCCAAACCTAGTACGTGGCCTCGCTTGCAATGCGTCGCGTGCCTGGTCAGGGACCGATCCGCGTCCCGGTGAAGGCAGGCGGCATGGTCCGCGGACCAACTACTATCGGTCGATGCCGACCGAACCTCACGTCCAGCTGCCGCCAAAGTTGCGCCTCGACGCGGACAAGCGCGATGCACTGATTGCCCTGGCCCATTCGTTCGCCCGTGGGGGCAATGCCGACGCGGACTACTTCTTGGAGACCGCCGAAGATGAGCACGGCATTAAGCGCAAACACCAAAAAGACGCTCGCGCGATTTTCGACGCCGTGATCGCGGCCTGGGCCGCGCTGATTGCCGAACGCGAAAGCGCCGGGGTGCTCAGCAACATCGACGCCGCCTTCGTCGATCTGAACGCCGCCGGCGTGGTCGCCCGTGGGAAGTTCGCCTGTTGCGGCAATTGCGCGAACCACGAGATCTTCGACGAGGCTCCCGAGGGTGACTGGTTGGGTTACGTGTATTTCCATGAGCAAGATGCCGAGCGCATCCCTGAGGAGGCCGGAACGTACCTCGGCTACGGCGTGAACCTTCCTCATTACCTGTCCGAAGAGGCGTGGTTGGCGATGACCGAAGCCGAGCGCGACGACTACTACGCGGAAAAGGCGCGCACGTTCGTGGCCGAGTCGGTCACTCCCACGCTCGAGCGTCACGGCATGAGCGTCACCTGGGACGGCGATCTCGGCACCCGAATCTATGTCGAGGGGATCACGGACTACCTCGTGCCGCTCGATCTCGAGGAATAGGCCTCGGCCCAGCGATCAGCGCGGATCCTTGACCGGACTCAGGTCGCTTGCGACACCGTCGACATGTGAAAGTCGGGGATCCGCAACGGGGGAGCGATGGTCCACAAGAACCAATCGTTCCATTCACGGCACAAGGTGGGCGTGGCTCGTCCTGCCTCAGTGGCGCGGCCCAGCAGGTCGACCGGGGACTCGTTGAACCGGAAGTTGTTGACCGCGCCGACGACCGCGCCGTCGTCGATGAGGTACACGCCGTCGCGCGTCAAACCCGTCAGCAACAGGGTCTGTGGATCGACCACCCGGATGTACCACAAGCAGGTCAGTAACAGCCCCCGGCGTGTACTGGCGATCATGTCGTCGAGGGAGGTGTCCGAATGGGCATCGACGATGAGATTGTCGGTCGGGAAGGGCCATGGTGCGCCGCCGCCACGGGCGAGATGTCCGGCCCGCGTGCGAATCAGGTGTTCAAGGACCCCGTCTCGAACCCACTCCACGGCGCTCACGTCGGCACCGTTGTCCCACACGGACACCATGCCGTCGGCGGATGCCGGGACAACTGCGAAGTCGGCCTGCGGCATGCCCGGCTGGTAGGGATCACTGGCGATGGTGATGGGCAGTCGCGCGAGTCTTTCGCCGATTCGCGTCGTTCCCGGCGTGGGCCCGGCGAAGACGTTCGTGCCCTCATCGGCATCGCGTCCGTTCATGGCCCAATACGCGTCGATCATGAGATCCGCCACGGCCGACGGGGGCACGATCGTCTCGTACCGACCAGGAGGCAGGTCGATCTTCGTTGCGGACCAGGCGAGTCGACGCAGCACCTCGGCCACCAAAGCGTCCACGGCGACGTCGGAGAAGTCGCGCGTGGCCTGCCCGACCCAGGCAGACCCGCCCGTCGCGGCATCTTTCGCGTTGAGCTCGAATCGCCCGGCGCCACCGACATGGCGGCGTCGCGTTCCGGTGGTGGTGGCAAGCCACGTGGTCACGAGCGTGTGTTCGGCGAAACCGAAGAAAGACACGGTCGAGGCGGCGTGTTCGAACGCGTCACCCAGGTGGGTGGCGACGGCTGCGAGGACGCCGATGCCGGCTGGGTGCTCGGGGTGGGGGTCGGCAAAACGGGGATCCACCCCGCCCGGCGGCAGGGCCTGCAGGGGCTCACGCGTGGCAGACGCGAGCCCGACCGTGGCGCGAGTCGCGAGCGTGAGGAGGGCTTCGCGTGTCGGGATCGGCCCGGTCACGACCGATGTCGCGGCGTCGTCGGCGCCGGTCTGGTAGGCGATCACGGTCGCAGTGACGTCGTGCATCTGTCCGTCGGTCGTCAAGGAGTTATTGGCCCACCGCAGGTTCGCCTGGGTCGATTCGTGGACGATGACGGTCATCGCGTCGCTGCCGGTGACCGTGAGCGCATCCTCGATCCAGCTTGCGATGGACATCACGAGTTCCCCTCGGCAACGGTGTTGAGAACGTTGACCTGGCGGAAAAGAGCGGCCGGCGAGCCGTGGCTGACAGCAGCCTCCTGCCCGGGTTGCCCCTTGCCGCAGTTGATCGCACCCGCCAAGAGATACGTATCGGGGCCGCCGACGGCCTCCATCGACCTCCAGAAATCCGTGGTGGACGCCTGGTACGCAACGTCACGCACCTGGCCTGCCAGCCGTCCATGGTGGATCTTGTGAAAGCGCTGGCCGGTGAACTGAAAGTTGTAGCGCTGCATGTCGATGGACCACGACTTGTCTCCCTCGATGAGGATTCCCTCCTCGACTGCGCCGATGAGGTCGTCCAGGCTGGGACCGTCGGGCGCCGGTTGCAGGCTGACGTTGGGCATCCGTTGCAAAGGGATGTGCGCCGAAGAATCGGCGTACGCGCACCCGTTGGACCGTCCGAGGGAATGCTCAGCGGCCATCTGCCGATTCAGTTGATAGCCGACGAGGACGCCGTCTCGAATGATGTCGAAGCTCTGCGCCGCGACACCTTCGTCGTCCCACGCCACCGTGGACATGCCGTGGTCAGTCGTGCGGTCACCGGTGACATTCATGATCGACGACCCGTATTGAAGGGTGCCGAGCTTGTCGACGGTCGCGAACGAGGTACCCGCATAGGCCGCCTCGTACCCGAGGGCGCGATCCAGTTCCGTGGCGTGGCCGATGGATTCGTGAATGGTGAGCCACAGATTCGTCGGAGCGATGACGAGGTCCGTGCGACCCGGCTGCACGCTGGGAGCGGCAACGTGCGCCGCCAGGTGGTCCCCGAGTTCTGCAACCTCGGCGTCGAAGTCCCACCCGGTCCCCGTGAGGTACTCCCAGCCGCGCCCCACCGGAGGGGCGAGGGTCCGCATGCTCGAGAACCCAGCGTCGCTCACGTTGATGGCCTCGAACGTCGGGTACAGCCTGACCCGCCTTTGGGTGACGTGGGTGCCGGTGAGATCGACGTAGGTCGAGGCCTCGTTGACCCAGGTGACCTCGGCTCGGGTGTGGGTGACGGCTGGATGGCTGAGCAGCAGATCACACAGCTCGCGCAGCCGTCCCACGCGGTCGGATTCTGCAACGTCGAAGGGGTCCACGTCGTACGCGGACACCCACCGCCCTCGATGAACCGGTTCGGGCGCGAGGTGGATCGGATTCGGCGTGAGCGCGGCCGCGACCTTGGCCGTCTCGACGGCGCGCTCGGCCAGTGCCGCCGCGGCGTCCGCCGTGAGGGTCACGTCCGCGGCGAAACCCCACGCGCCGCGGTACACCACGCGAACCGACATTCCGATCGCCGTGGTGTCCGATGCCGTATCCACGTCCGCGTCTCGCAGCACCCGCCAGCCCGAGTGTTTGGAGTGGAGTCGAAAATCGGCGTGCGTCGCGCCCAGGCGTTCGGCCCGGTCGAGAGCGGCATCGGCCAACTCGTCGACCGGCAGTTCGTCGAACTCGACATCGAACGCACTCATGTCGCCACTGTAGCCATGGGGCGTGCGGCGCCGACCGGTCCAAGGATGGGCCGCTAGGGTCGTACGCATGAGCGTGGCTGTCCGTGTGATTCCGTGCCTCGACGTGCACGATGGGCGCGTTGTCAAAGGCGTGAACTTCTTGAACCTGCGGGACGCAGGCGATCCTGTCGAGCTCGCGGCGCGTTACAGCGCGGAGGGTGCCGACGAGTTGACGTTCTTGGACATCTCGGCGTCGTCCGAGGGGCGCGAGACCACGCGCGATGTGGTGCGCAGGACGGCCGAGTCGGTGTTCATTCCCTTGTGCGTCGGCGGGGGAGTCGGCTCCGCGAGCGACGTCGACCAACTGCTGCGCAGCGGCGCCGACAAGGTCAGCATCAACACCGGTGCCATCCGTCGGCCCACCGTGATCGACGAGATCACCGCCCGATTCGGCGACCAAGTGCTCGTTCTTTCCCTGGACGCCCGCCGCGAGCCAGGGCAGCCGTCGGGATTCGGCGTGACGACCCACGGGGGCCGGACCGCGGCGGGCCTCGACGCCATCGAATGGGTAACGGAGGCGGTGGAGCGCGGTGCCGGAGAGGTGCTGCTCAACTCCATGGACGCAGACGGAACCACCGCAGGCTTCGATCTGGAGATGATCGCCGCCGTGCGCGCTGCCGTCGACGTACCGTTGGTCGCGTCCGGTGGGGCGGGATCGGCGGACGATTTCGTGGCCGCCGCTCTTGCCGGAGCCGACGCGGTCCTGGCCGCGAGCGTGTTTCACTACGGGACCTTGACCATTCACGAGGTGAAGGTCGCCATGGCGGCGGCTGGGATTGAAGTCCGGCTGTAGGCGCTGAGCGGAAGGCACGAATCATGAGCGGAGTCGCTTGCGTCCCCTATTCCTCTGTCGGTGAGGCGGAATCGGCGCTCGGTCCGGCCCCCGACGGCCTGACGTACTACCCGTGGCTGACACTTCACATGCCCCAGCCGCCCCTGAACGATGTCGCATTCTTTGCGCCTCCGAACACGCCGGGCCTGGGGCACGTCTGGATGCCGTGGGTGCCCCAGATGCCTCGCCTTGACGTCCTCCAGCTGGCCTCGGCCGGTTACGACAACGCCCTGGACCTCGCACGTCCGGGCCTGAAAATCTGCAACGCCGCCGGCGTCCACGACGCGGCCACGGCGGAAGCCGCCGTCACTTTGACGCTCGCCCTCCTGCGCGACCTGCCGAGTTTCGCTGCCGCGCAGGCCGCCCACCAGTGGTCCCATCACCGTGCCCCGGGATTGGCGGGGAAGACCGTGCTGATCTTCGGCTACGGACGCATCGGTGCCGCGATCGAGCGTCGACTCGTTGGATTCGAACCGGCGCGGATCATCCGCATCGCGCGGCGAGCCAGGTCGCAACCGGTCGTGCATCCATCGGCCGAACTGTCCACGTGGCTACCGCAGGCCGATGTCGTGATCGTGCAGGCACCTGCGACATCGCAGACGAAGGGGCTCTTCGACGCAGACACCTTGGGACTGATGAAGCCCGGGGCTGCGCTGATCAACACCGGGCGAGGAGCGGTGGTGGACACGATGGCCTTGGTGGATGCGTTGCATGCAGGTCGACTTTCGGCTGGCTTGGATGTCGTCGTACCCGAGCCACTGCCGCCCGACCACCCACTGTGGGACGCGCCGAATGTGGTGATCTTGCCGCACGTCGGCAGCACGACGGACATCGAGTTCGTGCGTCATGCGGCGCTGGTCGCCGAGCAGCTCCGGCGCTACGCGGCCGGTGAACCTATGGAATACGTGGTCGCCTAGCCACACACCGGGCCAGCTGGGCGCCCGCGGTGCGGCAAGATGTCCTCATGCGTTCGGAGATCATCGCGCGGCAGGTCGTCGTCCACGGACTCGTGCAAGGTGTCGGTTTCCGGTGGTCCGCACTCAACGCCGCCACCGGCATGGGCGTGACCGGATGGGTACGAAACCAAGATGACGGCACGGTGAAGTGCGTCCTTGAAGGAACCCCTCAGCAGGTCAAGAACATGCTCGAGTGGCTCCAACACGGTCCGCGGTACGCGCACGTTACGCGTGTCGATGTGGTCGCGGCGGACCCCATCGGTTTTGGTTCATTCGAAATGCGGAACTAGCCAGCGTCCTCACGTCCGGGCATCTGGTGCGGGTGACTCACGAGTTCGCCGCGTCATCAACCTCGGTAAACAGTGCTTGGGCGATGTCGTCGCCGATCGGTGCTGAGGCGACATAGGCGATGGCGATGACATTTCCGTAGCGCAGGACCACCGCGTCGTAGCTCGATGTCGTACTGCCAAAGGTCGTGTTGATGTACTGCGCGTTTTCGATGTCACCGGATTCGTCCTCCGTGCAGGCCGTGGTCACCCCGGTGTAGGCAAGGGTGGCATCGGCTGGGGTGTCGTAGGAGGACGCGTTCAACGCTGCAGTCACCGAACCGGAACTGTCCTTGGCCTTGGCGATGATCAACGCGGGTGCGTCCACGATCACATCGAGAAGCTCTTGTTCACAAGCATCCGTGCGCGGCGATGGCGTTGCAGCGCTCGTGTACCGATCCGACACGTCGTCACCGTTGAACGTCGACCCTTCAAGGAAGAGTTGCGAGAACTGCGTGCGCGTCAGCGTCGGGTCGCTCGGGCTCGGCGAGGTGGACGACTGTGAGGGGCTGGGGGATGGAGTGGAACCCTTGCCGGGACGGGTGAAAACGAAGATTCCGAGCGCTGCGACGCCCAAGGCCAGAACCACGACGCCGACGATGAGCCACACCATGCCATGGGACTTCTTGGGAGGTGGCTGTGGTGTGTAGGCGGCGGTCCCCGGCTGTGGGGTGAACGCGTTGGGTGCCGGTGCACTTTGCGGTTGGCTGAACGCTGGCGGTGCGGGGACGCTTTGTGGTGGGGGCGGCGGCTGGTTCGCGGGTTGCTGCCACGGCGAAGCCGGCGTCGCCGACGACATCCACGGAGCGCTGGACGCAGAGGTTGGTGGGATGGCGGCAGGTGGCTGCCACGCTCCCGAAGGAGCGGCGCTCGGCATGCCGTCATCCAGGTAGAAGACCCACCCCTCGGGAGCAGGGCCCCATGTCGGCTCGGGTTCCCATCCGAGTGGTGGGATGAACCCCGGGGGGGCGGCCGGCCACCCTGGCGGCGTGTTGAAAGTGACAGCCACGACTGGTCCCTTCTGCCCTGACGCCAACGACTTGGCCGAAAAGTGTGAGACAAAGCGTATACCGTCACACCGTGACGGCTGTCACCCCTAGTGGTAAGGATTTCCTGGGCTTACACGTCGATGATCGGTCCGTCGCCAAGGTGGTGCTCCAGGATCACCGAGGTTTCGGTCGATGCGACGGCCGCGTGTCCGTTCAACTCCTCGACCACGAAGTCGCGCAGCGCGGGTGGATCAGCACAGGCGACGCGAACCACCAGGTCATGGGGGCCAGCGAGAAAGAAGACGTCGAGGACACCGGGGACGGCTCGCAGTCGGTTCGCCTCGTCACGCAGGCTCGCGCGGGAACGGTCTTGAACGCGAACATGGACGAGGGCCTGGATGGGCCGCCCGACAGCCGTCAGGTCGACCTCCGCGTGGTACCCGCGAATGACCCCACGAGAGAGAAGTGCCGCACGTCGCGCGTGTGCCGTCGACTCCGCGATCCGCAGTTCGGAGGCCACTGCGTGATTGGTGATGCGAGCGTTTCGTCGCAGTAGCTGGAGGATGCGTCGGTCGATCGCATCGAGCTCTGGAAGATGCTTCGGTGGTGCCGTGCGTGTTGCGGGGTCGGGTCCGCCCATCCGGACAGGGTAAGCGAGGATTCTTCGGCGCAAAGGTATTTGGATTGGGCGGCCATAACTTACCCGGCAGACTCTTAGTAACGCCGCG
>RRZU013419447.1_pt1 | contig 15960 bp, 17 predicted proteins | sample 2165561 | NCBI WGS metagenome assembly RRZU01 (sample SAMN10456909, study PRJNA506462) | wastewater metagenome | isolation source: wastewater sludge | place: USA: Moscow, Idaho
ACTCATCTTCGCATTAGCGATAAATTTAAGATGGCTTCCTGCGGGGGGAATGCCGTTCAGATTTGATGGTAATTTCATTAATGATACCTTGCAATGGGCTAAATATATGGCTTTACCTGTCATTACTCTAACAATTGGTAACCTTGCTGGAACAATTCGATATGTACGTAACGCCATGATTGAAGTTATTAGTAAGGATTTCATCCGTACTGCTCGTTCTAAAGGTCTAAGTGAGAAAGTGATCATTTATTCTCATGCGTTTAGAAATGCTTTAATACCTGTTGTTACATTAGTTGCTGGTTCTTTAGTAGGTTTGTTTGGTGGTGCTGCGATTACTGAAACAATCTTTGCTTGGAATGGTATTGGATATGTATTAATTCAAGCTTTAAATAGTCGTGACTATATGGTCGTATTAACAATGAACTTGTTCTATGCTGTATTATCATTGACTGCAAATATCTTAATGGATATCGGTTATGCGTTGGTAGATCCACGTATTAAATTGAAGTAAGGAGTTAATATGAAAGAAAATCCAATTTTGAAAGCATTAAAATCCTTTGGTAAGACACTTGCTTCATTATTTACGTTTGGTAAAAAGGAAGAACCGGTGTTTAACTTGTCTGAAGAAGCAATTCTTAGTCCGACACGTGTTATTATCAAAAACTTTAAAAGAAATAAACTAGCTATGTTTGGTTTAGTGTGGTTCATCCTCATGATTCTTGTCGTGTTTGGTGGATCAGCATTATTACCAATTGATTTATATGAAACTGAACCTGTCTTAAGAAATACTCAACCAGGTACAGGTTATACAAAAGTTCCAACTGAGTTAAATACAGTTGGCGTTGAAACAATTTCAACAGGTATTACTTATTCCGTTGCTTTAGGTAGTAATGGTGATGTATATACTTGGGGTGTTGATGTCAATGATGTTTTAAGTGTTCCTAAAACAATAGCAGCTGAAAACCTAACTAAGATTGTTTCTGGGGATAGACATGCATTAGCACTTACTGCTGGTGGTAAGGTTTATGCTTGGGGTAATAATAACTTTAATCAAGCAGAGGTTCCTTATGAAATCAATAATGTTCTACAACTTGAAACAGCAGTAGATATTATTGCAGGTGACCAATATTCTGCAATCTTAACCAATAAAGGTAAACTTTATGCTTGGGGTAGTACACTTGCGACACGTCTTGATATCGTTCCAAGTGAATTCCAAGGGAATATTAAGAAAGCTGTTGCGTCTTCATTTAATATTTTATTACTTGATAATAATGGTAAAGTTGGTATTATGGGTCAAAATGGTACACCACTTGAAACTGCAATGCCTGAATATCTTAAGGATGGATCTGTTCAACTCGTTGATTTAACAGTCACATTACGTACTGCGGCTGGTATTGATAAGAATGGTAAACTCTATGTTTGGGGTGAAAACTTCAATGAATTATTAGAGCTACCTGAAGGTATCGAAAACGCAAAAATTACTCAAGTTGTGGCGGGTCGTGCACACTTCATGGCATTAGATGAAAATGGTAAACTCTATGCTTGGGGTAGTAACAAATACAAACAAGCTACAATTCCTTCTGACTTACAAAATGAAAAAGTTCGTTACATATCTGCTGGATTCTATCAAAGTTATGCTGTAACAGAATCTGGTAAAGTTTATGGATGGGGAAATAATGGATTCTTATTAGGTAGTGATGAGTTTGGTCGTGACTTAGCACTTCGTTTGCTTCACGGTGGACGTGTTTCTATGACAGTTGGTGCAGTTGCGGTATTAATCTCAACCATTATTGGCTTAATTATTGGTTTAATTTCTGGTTTCTATGGTAAATGGGTGGATAACCTACTTATGCGTTTCGCAGAAGTTGTAAGCTCATTCCCATTCTTACCTTTAGCAATCACTTTATCATCATTCTTACAGGGTTATTTAACTCAAACTCAGAAATTGATGATGATTATGATTATCCTAGGGCTCATTTCATGGCCTGGATTAGCACGACTCATTCGCGGTCAAATCTTGGCTGAAAGAGAGAAAGACTTCGTTCTTGCGGCAAGAGCATTAGGTATTAAATCAAATGTTATTATCTTACGTCATATTCTTCCAAATATTATCAACATTGTTATCGTAAGTATGACTCTAAGTTATGCTGGTAGCTTATTAACTGAAGCAGGATTATCCTTCTTGGGATTCGGGGTTGTTCCTCCATCACCATCATGGGGTAATATGCTAAACGGTGCTCAACAATCATCTGTTATTCAATTATACTGGTGGCGTTGGATTTTACCGGCTGTGTGTGTATTGATTGCGGCATTAAGTGTAAATATCGTTGGTGATGGTTTACGTGATGCGATGGATCCAAAGGCGAACGAAAAATAGGAGGTATCAAATGTCATTATTAGAAATTAAAAACTTACACACCTATTTTGAAACTCGTCGTGGATTAATCAAGGCGGTTTATGGTGTTACTTTAAAAGTTGAAAAGGGTAGAACCTTAGGTATTGTTGGTGAATCTGGTAGTGGAAAGAGTCAAACAGCGATGAGTATTCTTCGCTTGTTTGAACACAACCAAAAGATTTATGAAGGTGAAATTTTATTTGAAGGTAAGGACTTAGCGAAACTTACAGAAGCTGAACTTAGAACAATCCGTGGTAACGATGTTTCCATGATTTTCCAAGAGCCTATGACAAGTTTAAATCCAGTGTTTACTGTTACTCGCCAAATTAGTGAAGTTTTAATGCTTCACCAAAAATTAACAAAAGAAGAAGCCGCAAAACGTACTGTTGAAATGTTAGCTTCTGTAAAGATTCCTAATCCTGAAGAAGTTGCGAAGATGTATCCATTCCAACTTTCTGGTGGTATGAATCAACGTGTAATGATCGCGATGGCTCTTGCATGTCAACCAAAATTACTGATTGCGGATGAACCTACAACAGCTCTAGATGTTACAATCCAAGCTCAAATTCTTCATTTAATGAATGAATTAAAACGTGAGAATGATACATCCATCTTATTTATTACCCATGACTTAGGTGTTATTAACCAAATGGCGGATGATGTTGCGGTTATGTATTGTGGTCAAGTTGTTGAGACTGCACCTGTTGATTATATCTTCCAAAACAAATCGATTTATATGCATCCTTATACAGAAGGCTTACTCAATTCTATTCCAAGTTTAACGAGTGAGAAATCTGAGAAACTTGATGTTATTCCTGGTTCCGTTCCTCATCCACTCGATTTACCAAAAGGTTGTAAGTTTGCGCCTCGATGCAAATACGCAACGGATAAGTGTAGAAATGAAGAGCCACCTCTAGTTCAGGTTGAAGCAAACCAAACTGTGCGTTGCTTCTATCCTAAGAAAGGAGCTCACCATGAGTGAAAATAATAAAGTTCTCTTAAGTATTCAAGAACTTAAAGAGTATTTCCCATTAAAAAAGAAAAGTGTCTTCCAAAAGGAAGTATTACATGTTAAAGCAGTTGATGGTGTTTCTGTCGATATCTTAGAAGGTGAGACCCTTGGTTTAGTTGGTGAATCTGGATGTGGTAAATCCACATTCGGTCGTACTATTTTACAATTGTACGAACCAACAGAAGGTAAGGTTGTCTATTATGGTCGTCAAGAAGAAGGCGAAAGCTTAGCGGATCTTAAGAAAGAAGACATGCGTCATTTACGTAGAGATCTTCAAATTATCTTCCAAGACCCTTATTCATCTCTTAACCCACGTTTAACTGTCGGTCAGATTATTGGTGAAGGCTTATTAGCTCACGGAATATTCAAGAATGAAAAGGATCCTAATTACACTGAATACATTACAAAAATAATGGAACAATGTGGATTAGCACCCTATTTTATACATCGTTATCCTCACCAATTCTCAGGTGGACAAAGACAAAGAATTGGTATTGCACGTGCTCTTGCTTTAAATCCAAAATTTATTGTATGTGATGAAGCGGTTAGTGCACTTGACGTATCCATTCAATCTCAAATCATTAACTTATTAATTGATTTGAAGAAACAAAATAAGCTCACATACCTATTTATTACCCATGACCTCAGTGTCGTTAAGTTTATCTCTGATCGTATTGGTGTTATGTATTTAGGTAATTTAGTTGAACTTGCGCCAGCAGATCGTATCTTTGATAATCCACTTCATCCATATACTCAAGCTCTATTAGAAGCAATTCCAAGAACGGATGTTGCATCAAATCAGAAACTAAGTATTTTAGATGGAGATATTCCTTCACCAATCAACCCACCAAAAGGTTGTAAGTTCCACACACGTTGTAAATATGCGACTGAGAAGTGTAGAACAGTTGTTCCTAAGTGGGAAGAAATTGAAGAAGGACATTTCGTTGCTTGTCACTTAAGGAGTGAAGAGGGTGTTTAATCGCCGTCTTAAGAAATATACCAAAGAAGAAATTGCTGGCTATGAAGAGAAGTTAAAGAATACTCAATTTGAAAAAGGTGATGTTACTGCAATGATTATTGCGGCAATGATTACTTTTGTCCCTATGATGTTGGTTGTTTTAGGGGTTATGGTATTCGTTATTTGGTTGTTTTTCTTACGTTAATGCTTAAAGGGAGTAAAATCCCTTTTTTTATTTAAAATTATGTTAAATTTGATATAATAGATAAGCATTGGAGGAATACCCAAGTGGTTGAAGGGGTCGGTTTCGAAAACCGATAGGAGTGCAAGCTCGCGCGGGTTCAAATCCTGCTTCCTCCGCCAAATCTAAATGTGACAACATTTCACAAGTAAGTGTTGATATTCATATAAACTAGGCGTATACTAAATAAATGTTTGGGAGGTGCCCATTTTGGAAGAAAAAATTAAAGCAATTATTAAAGCTGACTTAGAAGCACAGAAAAAAGTAAAAGAAGCAGAAGATAAAATCCAAAATGCTTTACTTTCGATGGTTAAAGACAAAGATTCCATTAACAAGGAAGTCTTTGACCGAGCAAGACAATTTGTAGAGGATGAACGTAAGAAATTACTTGATCAACTTGCTTTAACAGAACAAGAAGGCCAAGCAAAGTATGACGCTAGTTTAAAAGAACTTGAATCACAATTTAAAACGAATCAAGAAAAATGGCTAGCTGAATTATTTGAACGTTCGATTAATTTCGAGGCGGAGTAATGAGCGATCAATCAAGTTTAGCAATGGCCGCAAAAGCAAAGGCCATGTATGGTAAACATTTAAAATCAGACGATTACACAGAACTACTGCGGAAGAAAACAGTTCAAGAGATTGCAGGATATTTGAAGAATGAAACAGCCTTCAAATCCGTATTAAAAGGGATTAATGAATTCTCGATTCATCGTGGGCATTTAGAAATGCTCATTCGTCAAACCTTTTATTTAGATTTCCTTGAGTTGATTCGATATGGTCAATCTAAAAAAGACCATTTCTACGAATATGGTGTTCTTATGATAGAGATTAAGCAAATCTTGATGTCCATTCGTTTACTAAGTGAAACGGATAAGACCAATCAGATTGCGCAACTTCCTATCTTTGCGAATCGGATGATTTCTTTTGATGTTGAAGAACTTATTAAAGTAAATACCTTTGATGAGTTATTAAGTGTTTTAAAGAACACACCATACTATTCAATCTTAAAACCATTAAAACCTCGTTCAGTTCTTGATATTGATTATGCGAACTTTGAAATCGTGTTAAAAGCGTATTATTATAAACGCGTATATGAAATTATCGAACAAGAGTTTACAGGTAAAGATAAAAAAGACATTCGAGATTTATTTGATACACAAATTGAGCTTGAAAATATTACAAAGATCTATCGTTTAAAGAAATACTATAACGCAAGTCCATCTGAAATTAAAAAAGTTCTAAATCCTACATACAAGCGTATTAGTAAGAACGATTTAGATGAATGGATCGATACATTAGATGCTCAAGCGTTCTTGCATGCTGTAAACAAGAATGCCTATGACATCCCAACGGATGCCAAAGAATTTCAGTATATTGAATATCAAACAGATGCGATTATGTTTGATTTAAATAAACGATTAATGCGATTCTCTACGAATCCAAATATTATTCTTGTTTCATACTTAAGTTTATTAGATATAGAAATACGTAATATTATCGATATCATCGAAGGCATTCGCTACAAGGTGGAAAACGATAAGATTGCGAAGCTCTTGATATATTAGGAGGATCCAATGGCGATTGAGAAAATGCGTCTACTGCGGATGGCAGGGTCTAAAGAAAACATCGAAAAAATATTGTTAACTGCATTTGCGACCAATGATTTACATGCAGAACTAGCGAGTCATGTTGTTAATGAAGGCAATGGTGGTCAACTCTTACCTGAAGATAATACGTTTGCGGAATTTTTAAAACGTATTGAAAGTATGGCTCGTAGTTTGAACACGCAAATCATGTGTGCTTTTGATGGTGTTACAAAGTTTACGACGGATGAAATTGAAATGCATTTATTAGAAGCTGAATCGAAGTTTGAGAAGATTAATGAACAACTCATGAATCAATCAAACTTAACTGCTGAAGATAAAGAAGCCATTGAAATCTTAAGTACTTATGATATTACAGCGTTGAATGAACTGAAATATACTTATGTAACGTTTGGAAGACTTCCTTTGAGTAGTATTCCAAAAATCATGTTACATGATGAAAAGAGTTTCGTACTTCATTCGATGACTAAGAATAATCAATATGCATGGGTCTTAGTCGTTGCGTTACTAGACAAACAAAAAGAAGTTAATAACATCTTAGAATCACTCTACTTTGAACCAATCGCAATTCCAAAGATTGATGAAGTTCAATTTACAATTGATTGTGAATCTACACTAGGTAAGATTTATGGTTATGTTAAACACTACGCAGAATTAGCGAAGTATTACAAATACATGGCAGTGTTTGAAAATGAAGTGGTTATAACAGGGTTTGTTCCTAAACGAGTCTGTAAAGCCTATAAAACACTATTCGGTGATTTAACTGATGTCGTGATTCAAGACTTCCCAGCTGAATCGGAAGAAGGTTTAGAACCACCTACTGTATTGAGAAATAACTGGTTCGCAAAACCATTTGAATTGTTCATTGAAATGTATGGATTACCACATTACGGTGATTTCGATCCAACCTTCTATGTAGGAATCACATATAGCTTATTATTCGGTATTATGTTTGGTGATTTAGGACAAGGCTTAGTCTTAGTCATTGGTGGATATGCACTCTGGAAGTGGAAGAAAATGTCACTTGCGGCAGTCGCGGTACGTATTGGACTCTTCTCAATGTTCTTTGGAACTCTGTTTGGTTCATTCTTCGGTGATGAAGAAATTCTAACACCATTATTTACTGACATTCTTGGATTGCCTGGTAAACCATTCCATGTTATGGATCCTGGATTTACGATGACCTTACTATTATCAGCTGTTGCTTTAGGAGCTACCTTAATTCTTGTATCTATCTTCTTGAATATTATTACTCGAATCAAGAAAAAGGATTGGGCAACTGCTTTATTTAGTCAAAACGGCTTAGCTGGATTTATCTTCTATGGTTCTGCAATTGGCATGGCAGCTGGACAAATGTTGCTAGGTATTCCACTTGCGAACAAGTTTACAATTGGAGCATTCATTATTGTTCCATTGTTAGTTATATTAATGCATGTTCCGCTTAAGAACTTAATTCACAAAGTGACAATCACTCCGCATGAAGGTTGGGGTGGTTACTTAGTAGAGAGTATCTTTGAACTCTTAGAAATTGTCTTAAGTTTCGTGACGAATACGATGTCATTCCTCCGTGTAGGTGGATTCGTATTAAGTCATGCCGGTATGATGGTCGTTGTTATGACATTAAAAGAAATGACTGGAAGTGCTGGCTTATTAGTCTTGATTATTGGTAATATCTTCGTTATGGCATTAGAAGGCTTAATTGTTGGTATTCAAACATTACGTTTACAGTATTATGAAATGTTTAGTCGTTACTTCGAAGGTGGCGGTAAGAAATATATCCCGACCACTCTATTAAACCAGTAAGAGGAGGAAATTGTTATGTTAACGATGCTTGAAGTTTTTGGACCATTAGTGGTTATTGGATTAATATCTTTACCGATTATTCCAATTATGAGTGGTAAAGTAACAGCTAAGAATGCTAAGTTCCGTGTATTAACACAAATTAGTTTATTCGCTGCTACATTTATTCTTGTTTTAGTATTCCAAATCAACGGTGTTATGGCACAAGCTTCTGAAGCTGTAGCAACAACATCAAATGGTTTTGCTGGTAGTATGGCACAAGGTTTAGGCTTTATCGCTGCTGCTGTTACAACATCTGCATCTGCTCTAGGAGCTGGTTTTGCGGTTGCTGCTGCTGCTCCTGCTGCGATCGGTGCTATCAGTGAAAATACTGATAACTTTGGTAAGGCAATGATCTTCGTTGCTCTAGCTGAAGGGGTTGCGATTTATGGATTATTAATCTCAATCTTGATTATCAATAAATTATAAGAGGAACTATGAAATTCTTTTTAATCAGCGATAACAATGATACCTTAATGGGTATGCGTTTAGCCGGCATTCAAGGTGTTATAGCGCATACACGTGATGAAGTTCTAACAGAACTGTATAAAGTAATTGAAGACGAAAGTGTCGCAATTATTTTAATTACGACTCTGTGTATACAGACTTGTCCTGAAGTTATAGCTGATATGAAGTTAAAATTAAGACGACCTTTGATTGTGGAAATACCAGATCGTCATGGTTCTGCCAAGATTGGTGAAACCATTGATGCGTATATCTCCGAAGCAATCGGAATTAAACTTTGAGGGTGATTATGGAAAAATTAGCACTAAAATTAATCAACGATATTGAAATTAGAACTCAGGAACAACTACGTACTCTTGAAGAAAATTTTCATGCGCAAAGGGAGTCAACGATTCATCATTATAATCAAGAAGCTGTAGAAGAAAGCAATCTATATATCGAACAAGAATTAGCAGAATTAAAGAATAGTGTTCGACAAAGTGAAACGCAATCAAAATGGAAAGTTAAGAAGAACTTATTCATTCGTCGTGATGAACTTGTGGAAGGATTATTCAACCAATTACGTCATAAATTATTAGACTACAGTAAAACTGAAGAATATAAATCCAGATTCGTTCAATTAATCACGAAAACACTTGAAACAGAAAACTTAGGTGAAGCATTACTTCTTGTTAAGGAAGATGATTGTGCATACTTTAAAGATGCATTTAAGTCAAATCCTAGTCTTAAAGTTGAGTGTTCAAATACAATTGAAGTCGGTGGATTTATCTTACAAGAATCGAATGGTAAAATGGCCATTGAAATGACCCTTGACCATCAGCTTAAAGTTCAAAAAGAATGGTTCTTTGCTCATTCTGAATTGCATTTTTAGGAGGCATTATGGAAAAGGCACATATTTATTCAATCAATGGACCGGTTGTTCGAGTTAAAGATTACAGTAAGTTTAAAATGCTCGAAATGGTCTATGTCGGCGAAAAGAAATTATTAGGTGAAGTAATCGGTATTGATGATCATTTCACTACAATACAAGTTTATGAAAGTACTACAGGTTTACGTGTTAATGAACTCGTATACCATTCAGGTGCACCTTTATGCGCTAGTTTAGGTCCTGGTATTTTGGATAATATTTTTGATGGTATTCAAAGACCACTCAAAGATATGGCTCAATTAAGCGGGATGTATGTTAGTGAAGGCAAAGGAATTAATGCATTAAGTGAAGAACGAGTATGGGATGTCACATTTAAAGTAAATTTAAATGATGAAGTAAAAGAAGGTCAAATTTTTGCGACTTGCCCAGAAACATCCCTTATTGAACATCGTTTCTTAGTTCCAATTGGAGTTAATGGTAAAGTTGTTGAAATTAAACCAAATGGTTCTTATAACATAAAAGAAACTTTATTAGTTGTATTAGATGAGCATGGCAAGAAACAACCATTAACAATGGTTCAAGAATGGCCAATTCGTTCTCCACGTCCTGTGTTAGATCGTAAACCAATCACAATGCCACTAATTACTGGTCAACGTGTTATCGATACCCTCTTCCCAATTGCGAAGGGTGGTGCAGCTGCGATTCCTGGTGGATTCGGTGCGGGCAAGACAATGACTCAACACCAACTTGCAAAATGGTGTGATGCGGATATTATCGTTTATGTTGGTTGTGGTGAACGTGGTAATGAAATGACTCAAGTATTACATGAGTTCAAAGAATTATTGGACCCTAAATCACATAAACCTTTAACGGACCGTACAGTTCTTATTGCGAATACATCGAATATGCCAGTTGCGGCTCGTGAAGCAAGCATTTATACCGGTATTACTATTGCGGAATATTACCGTGATATGGGATATCATGTTGCATTAATGGCAGATAGTACATCTCGTTGGGCAGAAGCACTTCGTGAAATATCTGGACGTCTAGAAGAAATGCCTGCTGAAGAAGGGTTCCCAGCTTATTTACCTTCTCGTATTGCACAATTCTATGAACGTGCGGGTTATGTTGATACTTTATCTAAACATGAAGGTTCAGTTACTGTTATTGGAGCTGTTTCACCTCAAGGTGCTGACTTCTCTGAACCAGTTACACAAAACACAAAACGTTTCGTTCGTTCTTTCTGGGCACTCGATAAGAATCTTGCGTATGCAAGACACTTCCCAGCGATTAACTGGAATCTAAGTTATAGTGAGTATTTAGATGATCTAAAACGTTGGTTTGATGTAAATGTTGATCGTAAATTCTTAGTATTAAGAAATGAAATGATGAACATCTTGCATGAAGAAACCCAATTAATGGAAATTGTTAAACTCATTGGTTCGGATGTGTTGCCTGAAGACCAAAAGCTAAGTTTAGAAATTGCACGTGTTATTCGCGTTGGTTTCTTACAACAAAATGCGTTCCATCCAGAAGATACTTATGTTCCATATGAAAAACAATTGAAGATGTTACAGTTGATTGCTCACTTGAAGAATCAAGCATCTCAAGTTATTAGTACTCAACGTACGGTTCGTTCGATTGTTGAAACAGGAATTTTTGAAGATATTATTAAGATTAAATACGATGTACCGAACAATGAGTTACATCGTTTAGATAGTTATTATGAAAGAATTGATCTAGCTATGGCTAGCATTCAGTAAGGAGGGTAAAATGAGTCGTCAATTTAAAGGATTGAAAGAAATCAAAGGCCCACTTATTATTCTCGATGATGTTCAAAACGTTGCTTTTGAAGAAGTGGTTGAAATTGAACTTGATGATGGTTCAACACGTTTTGGTCGTGTCGTTGAAATTGAAGGTTCTCGTGCTGTTATTCAAGTATTTGAAGGAACAACTGGACTTTCCAAAAACAACACCAATACACGTTTATTAGGTCATCCTATGGAAATTGCTGTTTCCAAGGAAATATTAGGTCGTACATTTAATGGATCAGGAACTGCGATTGATGGTTTAGGTAAAGTTTATGCTAAAACTAAACTCGATATCAATGGTCGTTCATTGAATCCAGTTATGCGTAAATATCCTAGAGATTACATCAATACAGGGATTTCCGCAATTGATGGTCTTAATACCTTAATTCGAGGCCAAAAATTACCAATCTTCTCCGGTAGTGGTATGACACACAATCAACTAGCAGTTCAAATCGTACGTCAAGCGAATATTGCATCTAGCAATGGACAAGATTTTGCGATTGTGTTTGCGGCAATGGGTGTTAAACATGACGTTGCGAATTTCTTTAAAAAGAGTTTTGAAGAAACAGGTGTTATGGAAAAGGTTGTTATGTTCTTAAACTTATCCAATGACCCTATTATTGAACGTATTCTTACTCCACGTTGTGCTTTAACTGTTGCGGAATATCTAGCGTTTGAAGAAGATATGCATGTTCTTGTTATCATGACAGACGTTACAGCCTATTGTGAAGCATTACGTGAATTTAGTAGTAGTAAGGAAGAAATTCCTGGACGTAAAGGTTATCCTGGTTACCTCTATTCTGACTTAGCTTCTTTATATGAAAGAGCAGGTCTTGTAGAAGGTAAACTCGGTTCTGTTACTCAAATTCCTATTCTAACGATTCCAAATGATGATATTACGCATCCAGTATCTGACTTAACGGGTTATATTACAGAAGGACAAATTGTTCTAGATCGTAATTTACATCAAACAAATATTTATCCACCAATTGGTATTCTTCCATCCCTTAGTCGTTTAATGAAAGATGGTATTGGTGAAGGCTATACACGTAAAGATCACTCAAGCTTAAGTACTCAATTATTCGCATGTTATGCGAAAGTACAAGATGCTCGTGCTCTAGCTTCCGTTATTGGGGAAGAAGAACTTTCCACAACAGACCGCAAGTATATGTCTTTTGGACGTTATTTTGAGAAGTATTATATTGGTCAAGGTTTTGATACCAATCGTAGTATGGAAGATACTCTTAACTTAGGTTGGACGCTATTATCACTTCTACCTAAATCAGAATTAGATCGTATTTCTTCTGATCTCATTGAACAGTATCATGATACTGAACAAGCCATTGCTCATTTCATGGTTCTTGAACAAGGTAAATTGGACGAAATTCTAAGAAAGGCATAGAATGGCAAATTTACGACCATCCCCAACGAAGGGAAATCTCATCGCCAGCAAGAAATCATTAGAACTCGCTAAACTCGGTTATGATCTTATGGACCGTAAGCGGAATGTTTTAATACGCGAAATGATGAATCTGGTCGATAAAGTTAAGTTTCTTCGTGAAAACATCACAGAAGCATATCAAGAAGCGTACTTAGCCCTCCAACAAGCTAATATATCCCTCGGAGTTGTCAATGAGATTGCGAATGCAATTACTGTCGAAGAGGGGATTAATATCGTTTATCGCAGTGTTATGGGGGTTGAAATCCCAATGGTAACAATGCATGAAACGGATGTTGTACTAGAGTATGGTTTTGAAGAATCCAACTCACGTCTCGATGAAGCAACACTTAAGTATATTGTTGCTAAACGTCTAACAGTTGTATTAGCAGAAGTTGATACTTCAATCTATCGATTAGCTCGTGCAATCCAAAAAACGCAGAAGCGTGCGAATGCTTTAAAGAATATTGTTATTCCTAATTTAGAAGGGGATATCAAGTATATTTCTGAAGCACTTGAAGAAAAAGAACGTGAAGGTTTTATTCGCTTAAAAGTTATTAAAAATCAAAAACAGGATTCCATTCAATAATGGAATCTTTTTTTAGGACTTATTATCTTTCTTACATAAAGAAGAGTATGAACAACTATACATTTAAAGAACTTAATATTTTATCTCAATATCATTTCAAGTATTATCGATCTTTTCTTAAACGAAAGGAATATAATCAGGCAAAGAAATTACCTTTAGAATGTGCTTATGCTTATACGATTCAGTATAGTATTGACCAATTAAATGAGGATGAAAGACGAATTCTGTTAACGGAGTTCATCGATGGAAAACATAATAATTGGTGGATGGAATACTTCTCAAAGACAAGTTATTATCGAATTAAACGGAACGCTTTGACACGCTTTATACATTGTCTACATAATGAAATAGTGGTATGATTATACCGAAAATTGAGTGTAAACTCTTTTGAAGTACGCCAAGGAGGAATGTAATGTTAAAGGGAATTGCGGCGAGTAGTGGTGTTGTTGTTGCAAAAGCTTATAAGCTTGTACAACCACAATTAACTATTGTTCGTAAGACAGTGGATGTTAATGAGGAATTAGAGCGTTTTGAAGCTGCTCTTGTGAAAACAAGACATGATATTGAAACCATTAAAGAAAAAGCTGTTGGACGTTTATCGGATGAAGATTTAGCGATTTTTGATGCTCATTTAATGGTCACTTTTGATCCAGAATTCACAGGTCAAATGACTGAAATGATTAAATCAGAATCTGTAAATGCTGAGTTTGCTTGTCAAGAAGTTAGTTCTATGTTTATCAATATGTTTGAATCGATGGAAGATGCGTATTTCAGAGAGAGAGCAGCTGATATTAAAGACGTTTCGTATCGTTTGAATTGCCATATCATGGGTTATGAATTAGCGAATCTATCCTTAATTCAAGAAGAAGTTGTGATTGTTGCCCACGACTTAACTCCATCCGATACTGCACAATTAAATAAAGATTATACAAAAGGTTTCGCAACTGCTATCGGTGGTAGAACATCCCACAGTGCGATTATGGCTCGTAGTTTAGAAATTCCTGCTGTTGTAGGTATTAGTGGATTACTCGACAAAGTAAATCACGGAGATATTATCGTTCTCGATGCTTTAGATGGTGTTGTGATTGTTAACCCAACTGAAGATGAATTAAAACATTACAATTTAAAAGCTGAACGCTTTGCAGATTTAAAGAATAGCTTAAAAGTATTAAAAGATGCAGATAGTGTCACAACGGATGCTCACCATGTTGAACTTGTAGGCAATATTGGTACACCAGTCGATGCGGACAAAGTATTAGAAAACGGTGGCGAAGGTGTTGGTTTATACCGTACTGAGTTCTTATACATGGATGCACAATCTCTTCCTACAGAAGAAGATCAATATGTTGCATATAAATCAGTCCTTGAAAAAATGGGTAAACGTCCAACTGTTGTACGTACCTTAGATATCGGCGGAGATAAAGAACTTAGTTACTTACCTTTCCCACACGAAATGAATCCATTCTTAGGTTACCGTGCAATTCGTCTATGTTTAGATCGTACGGATATCTTTAAAACTCAAGTACGTGCTTTATTACGTGCAAGTGTTTATGGAAATCTTTGCATCATGTTCCCAATGATCGCAACACTCGATGAATTTAGAACTGCTAAGAAATTTGTTAAAGACACTGAAACTGAACTAAAAGCTGAAGGAATCGCTGTTTCTGATTCTTACCAAATTGGTATGATGGTAGAAATTCCTGCTGCTGCAGTATTGGCGGATCAATTTGCGAAAGAAGCTGACTTCTTCTCAATTGGTACAAACGATTTAATCCAATATTCCATGGCTTCAGATCGTATGAATGAAAAAGTATCTTACTTATACCAACCATATAACCCATCTCTCTTACGTTTAATTAAGATGACCATTGATGGTGCTCATAAAGAAGGTAAATGGTGTGGTATGTGTGGAGAAATGGCGGGTGAAGAACTTGCTGTACCTCTACTCTTAGGTTTAGGTTTAGATGAGTTCTCCATGAGTGCAAGTAGTATCCTACAAGCACGTAAAATGGTTCGTTCATTAAACTATGCTGAAATGAAAGAAATGGCTGATAAAGCGCTTGGAATGAGCAACCAAGAAGAAGTATTAGAATTAGTTAAGAAAACATTAAAGGTGGATTAATCCACCTTTTTTAATTCACTAGAAATAAATACAGTAATACAGATGTCGAGATACTCAAGAGTGTTTGTTTGTACTTCAGATGTATAATCGTAATCCAAATAAGAGCAATAACTTCAGGATAAGATACCGCTATATCTAGAGAAGTATCTTTTAATGCATAGATTAAGATCATCCCCAAAGATGCATAAGGCAAACGATCCGCAACAAACTGCACCCAATTCGGTAAAGGTTTATTCTCAGGAAAGAAGAAAAAAGGTAAAAATCGTGTTGTAATAGAGGCAAACATCATAATTCCAACATAGATACTGACTTGAACTAATGTCATATTTTCCTCCTCTGATAATCAATCATAATACAACCCAAAAGAAGGATCATTGCTACTAAAAGAAACTGTGTCTTTCCAACAAGAACTAGTGCAAGTGTCGTACAGAATAATCCTAATAGAAGATAAGTTCGATTTTGCTTAACATCCCACTGATTTAAGAATAAGACATAAAACAATGCAGTTAACACAAAATCGATTCCTTTTATATTGTTAGGTATCTTAGAAGCTAATAAGAAACCAATAACACTCGCAATCGCCCAATACAAATAATCCAAGAGAGAAACAAAGAA
>RRZU010642160.1_pt1 | contig 15959 bp, 10 predicted proteins | sample 2165561 | NCBI WGS metagenome assembly RRZU01 (sample SAMN10456909, study PRJNA506462) | wastewater metagenome | isolation source: wastewater sludge | place: USA: Moscow, Idaho
GAGCTGGTCGGCGACATGCCGATCTTCGTCTCGCCGCATAGCGCCGACGTCTGGGCCCACCAGCACCTCTTCGACCTCGACGCCGGCGGGCGGCCACGCGTTGTCGCCGGCGTCCCGCCCGATTATTTCAGCGCCACCGGGCAGCACTGGGGCAACCCGCTTTACCGCTGGCCGGCGCACGCCGCCGAAGGTTATGCCTGGTGGATCGCCCGCCTCAGGCACACCTTCCGCCTCTGCGACGTGGTGCGCATCGACCACTTCCGCGGCTTCGAGGCCTACTGGGAGATTCCGGCCGACGCCGAGACGGCGGCCTCCGGGCGCTGGCAACCCGGTCCAGGACTGGCCCTGTTCGCTGCTTTGCGCGACGCGCTGGCGGAGGACGGACGACCCCTGCCGATCATCGCCGAGGACCTCGGCGAAATCACCCCGGAGGTCGACGCCCTGCGCCATGCCGTCGGCCTGCCCGGAATGCGCATTCTCCAGTTCGCCTTCGACGGGCGCAGCGACAACCCCTATCTGCCCCACAATCACGAGCGCGACAGCGTGGTTTACACCGGCACGCACGACAACGACACGACGCGCGGCTGGTGGCAGGCGCTCGAACCGACGACGCAGGACTACGTGCGCCGTTACCTCGGCGTCGATGCACGCGGCATCGAATGGGACCTGATCCGCGCCGCCTCGGCCTCGGTCGCCAGCCGCGCGATCGTGCCGATGCAGGACGTCCTCGGCCTGGGCAGCGAGGCGCGCATGAACCGCCCCGGCGTCGCCGAAGGCAGCTGGACGTGGCGTTTCGACTGGGCGCAGGTCGCTCCCTGGCACGCCGAACTGCTCGCCGACCTGGCCCGCGTACATGGTCGCGCCGGCCGCCGCCGGAGCGACCGGGACGCGCACCGCGGATGACGGATGAGCGACGTGCCCGCGCAGCAGGCTTGGCGCAGGCGAAAAAAAGCTTATAGTTAAAGGGTCGCGGCGCTTCGCGTGTCCCACTGGTGGCATTCCGGCAGCGCCTAGCCGGACCCCGGTCCGACCTTCCGATCCACGGTTCAGTTCATGAAAGGAAAGCGCATGGCCGAGACGACCCGCAAGACCGCCACGAAGACCGGAGCCAAGACCGTGGCCAAGCCCGCGACCAAGGCTGTGGCCGCCAAACCTGCCGCGGCCGCCGCAAAAGCGACGACCAAGACCACCAAGCCGAGCACCGCAACGACCGCGCGCAAAACGACCGCGCCGGCCAAGACGGGGAGCCCGAGCACGGGACGCAAGACGGTCAAGACCGTCGTCAGCGCCACGGCCGTCGTCATCAGCGACGAACAGCGCTACAAGATGATCGCCGAGGCAGCGTATTACCGTGCCGAAAGCAGCCAGTTCCAGAGCGACCCGGTGCGCGACTGGATCGAAGCCGAGAAGGACATCGCAGCACTGCTCAACGGCCACAACGCAAACTGAGCGTCGGAACGCCCCGGCTCCTTTGCCGGGGCCGGCCAATCCGGCCGCCCGCTGGCGGCCGACGCTATGCGCCCAGCAGGGCGCGGTAGAGGCGGATGTAATGCGCCGCCGAATCGTCCCAGGAGAAGTCCTGCGCCATGCCGCGCAGCTGTACCGCACGCCAGCGTTCGGGGCTGCGATACAGCTGGCACGCGCTCCGGATCGACTCGGCCAGCGCGTGGCGCGAGGCGTCGCCGAAGACGAAGCCCGTCGCACGGTCGGCACGTAGATTGTCTTCGTTCGCGTCGACCACCGTGTCGGCCAGACCACCGACCCGACGCACCAGCGGCAGGGTGCCGAAGCGCAAGGCGTAGAGCTGGGTCAGACCGCAAGGCTCGAAGCGCGACGGCACCAGCAGCACGTCGGCGCCCGACATGAAGCGGTGCGAAAGCGCTTCGTCATAGCCAATGCGCACCGCGACGTTGCCCGGGTTGACCGAGGCCGCGTAACGGAAACCGGCTTCAAGGTCGCCGTCGCCGCTGCCCAGCACGGCCAGCTGCCCGCCTTCGCGCAAAAGCTCGGGCAAGGCGGCAAGCAGGAGGTCCATGCCTTTCTGCGAGGTCAGCCGGCTGACCACGGCAAAAAGCGGCCCGGGCGCATCGGGCGCCAACCCGAGTTCCTCGCGCAGCGCGCGCCGGCACTCGGCCTTGCCCGCGAGGTCCTGAGCCGAATACGGTGCCACCACCTGCCCGCTCGCCGGGTTCCAGATCGAATAATCGACGCCATTGAGAATGCCCGACAGCACGTTGCTGCGTTCGCGCAGCACGCCCTCGAGCCCCCAGCCGAATTCGGGCGTGCAGATCTCGTGCGCATAGGTCGGGCTGACCGTGGTCACCCGATCGGCATAGACGAGACCGGCCTTCATGAACGAGATCTTGCCGTGAAACTCGACCCCGGTCGGGGTCAGTTTGCGCAGCGGCAAGTGCATCTCGGGGTGCAGTTCGAGCGGGAAGATGCCGCGGAAGGCCAGGTTATGCACGGTGAACACCGACTTGACCGTGCGCGCGGGGTTCTGCGCCAGATACACCGGCGCCAGGCCGGCATGCCAGTCGTGCGCATGCACCACGTCGGGCGTCCAGTCTGGGTCGAGTTCGCCCGCGCCCAGATGGGCGGCGACCCAGCCGAGCAGTGCGAAGCGACGATGGTTGTCGCTCCAGTCGTTGCCGTCGGGGCCGACGTAAGGGTTGCCGTTGCGGCGGTAGAGGAAGGGCGCGTCGATGACGTAGGCCGGCAGGCCGCTGTCAGGCAGGCGACCGAGCTTGAGCACGATCACCGCGGCGCTGAAGGCCGGGCCGAGGCGCGCGACCGGGCGCAGGTCGCGCACGCCTTCGAGGATCGCCGGCAACCCCGGCAACAACAGGCGCGCTTCGAGCCCCTGTTTGACGAGCGCGGGCGGCAGGGCGGCCACGACATCGGCCAGCCCTCCGGTTTTGACGAGAGGAAAGATTTCGGAAGCGACGTGAAGAATGCGCATGGGTTAAACGGAAAAAAAACGATGAACTTATCAGGCCAGTCGGTCGATCATGTTTTGCGTCACCAGAGTGATGCCATTCTCGGTCCGCCGGAAACGGCGCGCGTCTTCCTGCGCATCCTCGCCGATCACCATCCCGGGCGGAATGCGCACGCCGTGGTCGACAATGCAGCGGCTCAAGCGCGCATGCCGGCCGATCTCGACGTCGGGCAGCAGGACCGACCAGTTGATGCGGGTGTAGGAATGCACACGGCAACCCGAGAACAGCACCGAGCGGTTGAGTTCGCCGGAGATGATGCAGCCGCCGGCGATCGTCGATTCGATGGCGATGCCGTGCCGGTCGATCTGGTTATGCACGAACTTGGCCGGCGGCAGCTGCGGCTGATAGGTCCACACCGGCCAGCGGGCGTCGTAGAGGTTGAGCAGGGGTTCGGTCGCGGTCAGGTCGACGTTGGCTTCCCAGTAAGCATCGACGGTCCCGACGTCGCGCCAGTAGTGTTCGCGTTCCGGCCCCTCTTCCGGGGCATGCACGCAACTCAGCTCGAACGGGTGGGCCTGGGCGACGCCGTTGCGCACCGCGGCCGGAATGATGTCCTTGCCGAAGTCGTGGCTGGAGGTGGGATCGACGATGTCGCGCTGCAACTCGCGGTACAGGTAGGCGGCGTTGAAGATGTAGATGCCCATGCTGCACAGCGAACTGTCCGGTTTGCCCGGCATCGGCGGCGGGTCGGCCGGCTTTTCGATGAACTCGGTGATGCGCCGGTTCTCGTCGACCGCCATCACCCCGAACCCGGTGGCATCCTTGCGCGGCACTTCGATGCAGGCGATCGAGCATTCCGCACCGCTCTCGACGTGATCGACGAGCATCGAGACGTAGTTCATCTTGTAGATGTGGTCGCCGGCAAGGATGACGACAAATTCAGGCGACGGACGGTAGTTCTCGATGATGTCGATGTTCTGGTAGACGGCATCGGCGGTGCCGCGGTACCAGGATTCTTCGTCGATACGCTGCTGCGCCGGCATCAGGTCGACGAACTCGTTGACCTCGCCGCGCAGGAAACTCCAGCCGCGCTGCAAGTGGCGCAACAGGCTGTGCGATTTGTATTGGGTGACGACGCCGATGCGCCGGATGCCGGAATTCACGCAGTTGGACATCGCGAAATCGATAATCCGGTATTTGCCGCCGAAATAGACCGCCGGCTTCGCGCGCCGGTCGGTCAGCTCGTGCAGACGGCTGCCCCGCCCGCCCGCCAGGACAAGGGCAATGGCCCGCCCGGGCAACTGGAAAGTACGCCTTTCGATCATCTCCCTGACTCCTCGCAAGAAATGGCCTGCTCGCGAACGCCCTTTCAGCTGATCACATCCGGGGCATTGCGGCCGGTAAATTCACGTATTTTCGCCACCTGCTCCGCCAGCGCGACGAGCGGCGACAGTGCCTGCGGCACGGGCCGGTCATGCTGTGCCGGATCGGCCTCGTAGCGTTCGAGATAGACGCGCAGCGTGGCGCCTTCGGTCCCTGTCCCGGACAAGCGGAAAACCACGCGCGAACCGTCTTCGAGCAGGATGCGTACGCCCTGCTTCTCGCTGCGCGAACCATCGACCGGGTCGGTGTAACAGAAATCGTCGGCGGCGCGGATCGTTCCGGCCGGGGTTGCCTGCCCGGGAAGCCCCGGCAACGCGGCACGCAGGGCAGCGAACAGCGCCTCGGCGCGCTCGCTGTCAATGCCTTCGTAATCGTGGCGCGCATAGACGTTGCGCCCGAAGCGGCGCCAATGGGCGCGCACCACGGCCTCGACGGTCTCGTCGCGCGCGGCGAGGATGTTGAGCCAGTAGAGCACCGCCCACAACCCGTCCTTCTCGCGCACGTGGTTCGAGCCGGTGCCTGCGCTCTCTTCGCCACAGAAAGTGGCCAGGCCGGCGTCGAGCAGGCTGCCGAAGTACTTCCAGCCGGTCGGCGTCTCGAAGCACGGGACATTCAGCGCGGCGGCGACGCGGTCGACGGCGCAGCTGGTCGGCATCGAACGAGCGACGCCGGCGATGCCTTTGGCGTAAGCGGGAACGTAGGCGTGATTGGCGGCGATCACCGCCAGGCTGTCGCTCGGGCTGACGATGAAGCCGCGACCGACGATCATGTTGCGGTCACCGTCGCCATCGGACGCCGCACCGAAGGAAAGGCCGTTGGCCGGATCGGCGACGGCATCGACCAGCTCGGCGGCATAGACCGGATTGGGATCGGGGTGGCCACCGCCGAAATCGGGCAGCGGCACGCCATTGACCACCGTTCCCGCCGGTGCGCCGAGACGGTTCTCGAGGATGGCCTTGGCATAGGGTCCGTTGACCGCGTGCATGGCGTCGAAGCGCATGCGGAACTCGGGACGCTGAAGCAGCGCGGCGATGCACTCGAAGTCGAACAGCGACTCGAGCAGCTCGGCGTAGTCAGCCACGGCGTCGATGACCTCGACCCGCAGTTCGCCGATCGAGGTTTCGCCGCAGCGCGTGAGATCGACCGGCGCCGCTTCGACGATGCGGTATTCGGTCAACGTCTGGGTCCGCGCGTAGACCGCGTCAGTAAAGGCCTCGTTGGCCGGTCCGCCGTTGCTCTGGTTGTACTTGACGCCGAAATCGCCGTCCGGGCCGCCGGGGTTGTGGCTGGCCGAGAGGATGATGCCGCCGAAGGCCCGGCGCTTGCGGATCACCGCGCTCGCCGCCGGCGTCGATAAAATGCCGCCCTGACCGACAAGCACGCGCCCGAAGCCGTTGGCCGCCGCCATGCGCAAAATGGTCTGGATGGCGACATCGTTGAAGTAGCGCCCGTCGCCGCCCAGCACCAAGGCTTGCCCGGCCCGTTCGGGCAGGCAATCGAAGAGCGACTGAACGTAGGTTTCAAGGTAGCCCGGCTGGCTGAACACGCTGACTTTCTTGCGCAGGCCGGAGGTCCCGGGTTTTTGCCCGGCGCGAGGGGTGCAAGGAACGCTGACGATTTTCATGGCGTGGATGAAATCCTGGGTGGCCGTGGGAGAGAGGGGCTGATCCGCGACGCTCGCTCAGACGGCATGCCGTTTACAGAACGATAACAGCGCCTGTGTGGAGGCGTCGAGCGATTTCGCCTGCGCCGGGTCGCGAAAGGCCGGCAGAATGCGGTTCGCCACCGCCTTGCCGAGTTCGACGCCCCACTGATCGAAGGGGTTGATCCCCAGGATTGCGCCGTGCGCGAAGACCTTGTGCTCGTAGAGCGCAACGAAAGCCCCGAGCGTCGCCGGTTCGAGCGCCGCGAGGAGCAGGGTCGACGACGGCTGGTTGCCGGCGAACACCCGATGCGGCAACAGCGCCTCGACCGCCGCCGGGGCGAGCCCTTCCTGCGCCAGGGCCGCGCGCACCTCATCGGGCGTGCGCCCGAAGGCCAGCGCCGAGCTTTGGGCGAAACAGTTGGCGAGCAAGGCGTCCTGATGGCCGGGAACGGCGAAGTCGGAGCGCACGCTGGCAATGAAGTCGCAAGGCACCAAGCGCCCCCCCTGATGCAACAGCTGGAAGAAGGCGTGCTGGCCGTTATTACCAAGCTCGCCCCAGACGATAGGCGAGGTGGCGCAACCGACCGGCGCACCGTCGGCAGTCACCGACTTGCCGTTGCTTTCCATCTCCAGCTGTTGCAGGAAGGACGGGAAATAGCGCAAGGATTCGTTGTACGGCAGGACGGCGTTGGTCTCGGCGCCGAGAACGTTGGTGTTCCAGATCCCGAGCAGAGCCATCAGCACCGGCAGGTTGCGCGAGAGCGGCGCGCTGCGGAAATGCTCGTCCATGCGTTCGGCGCCGCGCAGCATTTCGTCGAAGGCATGCGGCCCGATGGCGACCATCAGCGCCAGCCCGACCGCCGACCACAAGGAATAGCGGCCGCCGACCCAGTCCCAGATGGGGAAGACGCGTTCGGCATCGAGCCCGAAGGCGATCGCCCGCTCGGGTTTGCTCGACACCGCTGCGAAATGGGCGGAGAGATCGACCTCGTCGCCCAGGTTGGCGCGCAACCAGGCGCGCGCCGTCTGCGCGTTGAGCATCGTCTCCTGGGTGGTGAAGGTCTTGCTGACGACGATGAACAAGGTCGTGCGCGGGTCAAGCGCCTGCAGCAGCGGCGCAATCTGCGCCCCGTCGAGGTTGGAGACGTAATGCACGCCCAGCGCCGGATGGCTCAGGGCGCGCAGGGCGTAGTTCATCATCTTCGGCCCGAGGTCGGAACCGCCGATGCCGATGTTGACCACGTCACGGATCGGCATTCCGGTATACCCGAGACATTTACCCGCACGCAGTCGCTCGGCGAAATCCGCCATCCGCTGGCGCGTGGCCTGCACTTCGGGCATCACGTCGGCACCGGCCGGGAACGGGGCGGACGAACGCCGCAGGGCAACGTGCAGGACCGCACGCCCCTCGCTCACATTGATCGGCTCGCCCGCAAACATGCGCTCGATCTTGGCCGGCAGCGCGGCGGCCTCGGCCAGCGCCACGAGCCCATCCATCGCTTCGACGTTCACGCGCTGCTTGGAATAATCGAGGTGCAGACCGTCGAAATCGGCGCTCAGCCGTTCAACGCGCTGCGGATCGGCGGCAAAAAGATCGCGCAGGTGGCTCGCGGCCAGCCGGGCTCCTTGTGCCTGAAGCCGTTGCCAGGCTTCGCTCGTACTTACGGTCATGTTCATCTCCATGGGTTTTCGGTCGCCCGCTTCAGGATTGCCCCGGACCATGCTCCGGCGCACTGGTCAGCAGCTCGGTGCCAGCCTGGCGAGAAAGCTCGAGGTAACGCTCGAACTGACGCAGAACGTCGGCGATCACCTCGTCGCGGGTCATGTAGCGGATGTCATAGCCGGCACGGCCGTCTGCGAAATAGGTCACCGGCAGACAATGATCGCCCTCTCCCTGCCCGCGGTAAGCGGCGGCAACGGGGTTGAAGACCGCATCCGGACGGCATTGCAGCTCGACGCCATAGACGAAATCGCGCCGCCCTTCCTGCGGCACGACCAGCGCCAGGTGGTCTTCGTCGGCGGTTTCGATGCGGCAGGACATCCCGCGCGTCTCAAGTGCGCGCGCCACTTCGCTCATGCCCGAACGCGCTACGTCCTGCATGAAACGGCGCACATCATCGCGGTGACGTCCGTGCAACAACACGTCGAGCCGGTATTTCCAGTTGTGGCCGGACCAGAAATTGGTCGCCGGCGAAAGCTTACGATCGATGTGCAGCAAATCCGCGCGCAGCCCTTGCATCAGGCTGACGCAGAGCAGCAGCATGATCGCGGCGAAGGGCAAGGCAGCGATCAGGGTCATCGACTGCAGCGCAGACAAGCCGCCGGCATAAAGCAGCAGTCCGGCGGTCAGCCCCAGAACGACGGCCCAGAAGAGCCGCTGCCAGACCGGCGACGACGGATTTCCGCGGCTGGCGATGGTGTCGATGACGAAGGCGCCGGAGTCCGCCGAGGTGACGAAGAAGACGGCGATCAGGATCACCGCCAGCGACGAGGTCAACCCGGAGACCGGCAGGTAGTCGAAGAAGATGAAGAGCAGCGCGTCGACCTGGCTGGCGGCAGCCGACAGGGCGCCGTTGGCGGTATTCTGGTCGAGCCAGATCGCGGTGTTGCCAAACAGCGTCATCCACAGCAGGTTAAAGCCGGTGGGCACGAACAAGGCCCCGAGGATGAACTCGCGGATCGTCCGCCCGCGCGAGATGCGCGCGATGAACAGGCCGACGAAGGGCGACCAGGAAATCCACCAGGCCCAGTAAAGGATGGTCCAGCCCGAAAACCAATCGGCACTGTTGGCCGGCTCGTAAGCGAAGCTGCGGAAGGTCAGCGCAACGACCGAGGAAAGGTAGTTGCCGACGTTCTCCAGCAACAACCCAAGCACCGCGATCGTCGGCCCGGCCAGGAGCACGAACAGGCCGAGCGCCATCGCCAGCAGCAGATTGAATTCCGACAGCCGCTTGACACCCTTGTCCAGACCCGAGGCGGCAGAGACTCCGGCCAGCGCGACGACGCAGGCGATCAGCCCGAACTGGAAGGTCTGCGTCCCGGTGTCCCAGCCGGTCAGCCGGTGCAGCCCGGCGGAGAGCTGGAGCACCCCGAAACCGAGCGTGGTGGCGATCCCGAAGATGCTGCCGACCAGAGCGAAGACATCGACGGCATGCCCCAGCGGCCCGTTGATGCGCTCGCGCAACAGCGGGTAAAGCCCCGAGCGCAGGCTCAGCGGCAGGTTGTAACGGAAACCGAAATAGGCGAGCACCAGGCCGACCAGCGCATACACCGACCAAGCGTGGAAGCCCCAGTGAAAGAAGGTCGTGGTCATCGCCTCGCGCGCGGCGGCCGGCGTTCCCGGCGGAGCCAGCGGCGGCGCGGTGTAGTGCATCATCGGCTCGGCAACCCCGAAATAGAGGAGACCGATGCCCATGCCAGCGGCAAACAGCATCGCCAGCCATGAGGTGAAGGAGAATTCCGGGCGCGTGTCGTCGGCACCGAGGCGGATGCTGCCGTAACGGCTGGCGGCGATGACCAGCAGCAAGATCGAGAAAATCGCCACCGCCAGCAAGTAGAACCAGGAGAAATGCGCGGCGACCCAGCGCTGGCCGGCGAGGAAGAAGCGCTCCGCGCCGTCCGGATTGACGCTACAGACCGCCAGCAGGGTGACGAGAATCAGAATCCCGGGCACGAAAACCGGCAGGCTCCAGGTCGATCGCAGGCGGCTCGCCTCGTGGGGTGGTGACGTCACGTTCGCCCTCCATGGCATTTCGATATCTTGTCACTCTAAACCGCGCCCCGCCGGCTGTCCAACCGCCAAACGCACAGTGCGTGCTTTACAGCCGATTTTTACTAGAAAAAACGATGGTCTTGGCGGATAATCCAGACGGACTATCGCTCTCGGTATCGCCGCCCCGAGTCTGGAATCGCTGCCCGAACCGGGCGCTCCGGCAGAACGCGCGGCACGAACCCCGCACGACGTGAAGGCGAGCGCCCGTGGTCAGGCAAGTGTCTGGCTGTGCCAGCGGGCTGATGTTGGTTTTTGTTTTTTTATCTATGAGGATGGAATCATGACTATCAAGGTAGGCATCAACGGCTTCGGACGCATCGGTCGCATGGTTTTCCGCGCTGCCGTGCAAAATTTCAGTAAGGACATCGAGGTCGTCGGCATCAACGACCTGCTCGAACCCGACTACCTCGCCTACATGCTCAAGTACGACTCGGTGCACGGCCGCTTCAAGGGTGAAGTCTCGGTCGAGGGCAACCACCTGATCGTCAACGGCAAGAAGATCCGCCTGACCGCCGTCAAGGATCCGGCCGAACTCAAGTGGAACGAAGTCGGCGCCGACATCGTCATCGAATCGACCGGTCTCTTCCCGACCAAGGAAACCTGCGAGAAACACCTTGCCGCGGGCGCCAAGAAGGTCATCCAGAGCGCACCGTCGAAGGACGACACGCCGATGTTCGTCTTCGGCGTGAACCACGAAACCTATGCCGGCGAAGCGATCATCTCGAACGCCTCGTGCACCACCAACTGCCTGGCCCCGGTGGCCAAGGTGCTGAACGACACCTGGGGCATCAAGCGCGGCCTGATGACCACGGTGCATGCCGCCACCGCCACCCAGAAGACCGTCGACGGCCCGTCGAACAAGGATTGGCGCGGCGGCCGCGGCATCCTCGAAAACATCATCCCGTCCTCGACCGGCGCCGCCAAGGCCGTCGGCAAGGTCATCCCGGCGCTCAACAAGAAGCTCACCGGCATGGCCTTCCGCGTCCCGACCTCGGACGTCTCGGTCGTCGACCTGACCGTCGAGCTCAACAAGGAAGCCACCTACGCCGACATCTGCGCGGCGATGAAGGCCGCCTCGCAAGGCGCGCTCAAGGGCGTGCTCGGCTATACCGAAGACAAGGTCGTCGCCACTGACTTCCGCGGCGAGCCCTGCACTTCGGTGTTCGATGCCGAAGCCGGCATCGCGCTCGACAGTACCTTCGTCAAGATCGTCGCCTGGTACGACAACGAGTGGGGCTATTCGAACAAGGTTCTCGAAATGGTGCGCGTGATCGCCAAGTAATTCACGCCAAGGAAGGGCACTGCGCGTCAGTGCCCTTTTTTTCTCTTCATTTTGTGCATCGGACACCACCATGACTTTCAAGCGTCTCACCGACCTTAACGTCAAAGGGCTGCGCGTCTTCATCCGCGCCGACCTCAACGTCCCGCAGGACGACTCTCTCGCCATCACTGACGACACCCGCATCCGCGCCGCGTTGCCGGGCATCCGCTACGCCCTCGAACAGGGCGCGGCGGTAATGGTCACCTCCCACCTCGGCCGCCCCACCGAAGGCGAATTCAAGACCGAGGATTCGCTCGCACCGGTCGCCCAGCGCATGGCCGAGCTGCTCGGCCAGCCCGTCCGCCTCGTCCAGAACTGGGTCGACGGCGGCTTCGAGGTCAAGCCCGGCGAAATCGTGATGCTGGAGAACAGCCGCTGCAACAAGGGCGAGAAGAAGTGCAACGAAGAACTCGCCCAGAAGATGGCCGCGCTATGCGACGTCTGGGTGATGGACGCCTTCGGCACCGCCCACCGTGCCGAGGCCACGACCTACGGCATGGGCAAGTTCGCCAAGATCGCCTGCGCCGGCCCCTGCGTCGCCTCCGAACTCGAAGCCCTGACCAAGGCCCTCGCCCAACCGGCGCGGCCGCTGGTGGCCATCGTCGGTGGCTACAAGGTGTCGACCAAGCTGACCGTCCTCGAAAGCCTCGCCGACAAGGTCGATCAGCTGGTCGTCGGCGGCGGCATCGCCAACACCTTCCTGCTCGCTGCGGGCAAGAAGATCGGCAAATCGCTCGCCGAACACGACCTCGTCGACCAGGCCAAGGCCGTGATGGCCAAAGTCAAGGTACCGCTGCCGACCGACGTCGTCTGCGCCAAGGAGTTCTCGGCCACCGCCGTCGCCACGGTGAAGAGCGTCGATGAAGTCGCCGATGACGACATGATCCTCGACATCGGACCACAATCGGCGCAAGCGCTGGCCGCAATCATCGCCCAAGCCGGAACCGTGGTCTGGAACGGCCCGGTCGGCGTGTTCGAAATGGACACTTTCGCCAGCGGCACCAAGGCACTGGCCGCAGCGGTCGCCAGCTCCAAAGCCTTTACCCTGGCTGGCGGCGGCGACACCGTCTCGGCAATCAATGTCTTCGAGATCCAGGACAAGGTCGGCTACATCTCGACCGCTGGCGGGGCCTTCCTTGAGTTCCTCGAAGGCAAGCGCCTGCCTGCCGTCGACATCCTCGAAGCGCGCAACGCAAACTAGATGCCACAGTCGCCGGAGCGCCCGCCCCTAGGGCGCTTCGGCCGCGATGACATCCGCCCGCCAGCCCCCTATAATCGACTCGACGGCCACAGGGTGAGCCGTTGGCACCGTGAAGAAGCGGTGCACAGCCGGCCTCGGTCGGCTGACGAAAAATAATTTTTGAGAAGGGTATGGCAATGACCGTTCATCTGTATTTTTCGCTGATTCCCGAAGCGCTCATCGCTTCCAACCTGCCACCGGAAGAATTCGGCCAGTACTACGCCACCGGCAGCGGTTTCAAGTCCAAGGGCCAATGCCTGTTCTTCGAAGTCGATCCGACCTTCCGTCACCCGTATTTCGAGATCGATACCGCCTTCGCTCGCTGCGTCCCGGCGCCCGACGGCACGCCCAAGCACTCGGTCTATGTTTCGACCTACCGCGTGCTCGAGCACCTGCCGCTCAGCGCACTGGGCAAGCTCTACCTGACCACGGCCTACGGCCACACGCTGGGCCTTGAGCGCGGCGACGCCCTGCCCGCGCGCGACAGCAGCGGCCGCCACCTCTATCAGGACCTCTCACCGGTCAACAGCCTGGTGGTCAGCAACCTTGAGCCGCATGGCTTCTACGAGAGCGTCACCGTAAAACCGACCAAGTTCGTGCGCTTCCCGGCGCTCGTCTTCGTCGAACTGCGCCTCGACGACCTGGCCACCGACCCGGAAAATGGCCAGGCCAACGACCTGCCCTACGACTACCTGCATCATCTGCGCGAAGCCCTGATGATCCTGACCCCGCGTCGCAGCAACGACGATACGCCGACGACGAAGGACAGCAAGATGGTGCAGCGCGTCCACCCGCTCGACTTCCCGTTCCGCATGGTCAAGAACGGCTTCTTCGTCGGCAACGGCAACGACTTCGCCTACTACCCGATGCCGTCGTACCGGGAACTGCGCGACAACCACAACCACTGGTGGCGTTCGGCGAACGCCTGACGCGAGGAAATCCATCGCGCCAAACGACAGCTCTGTGCCGGCCAACACTGGGACAGGGCTGTTTTTCCATCCACCACAATTTATCTTTTTGTCATAACTATAACCTTCGTAAGCCCGTGTTTACTGGCACTGCAGGGAGCAATAGGCTAAAATCGACATCTTGCCTCAAGGAAATGTAACTTCGGGAGAACGCATCTCCCTCGACAAAAAAAAGGACGCACCATGAATCGCCACACCAAGATCGTCGCCACCCTCGGCCCCGCTTCCTGCGCCCCGGAAACCCTCGAAAAACTGATCCGCGCCGGAGTCGATGTCTTCCGCATGAACTTCTCGCACGGATCGGCGCAGGACCACATCGATCGTGCCGCGCATGTGCGCCAAATCGCCGCCACGGTCGGCCGCCCGATCGGCCTGCTGGCTGACCTGCAGGGTCCGAAAATCCGGGTCGGCAAGTTCGAGAACGGCAAGATCAACCTCAAGGACGGTGACAAGTTCATCCTCGACGCCAAGTGCGAACTCGGCAATCAGGAGCGCGTCGGCCTCGATTACAAGGACCTGCCGAACGACGTCGAAGCCGGCAACATCCTGCTCCTCGACGACGGCCGCATCGTGCTCGAAGTCGAGCGCGTCGTCGGTGCCGAGATCCACACCTTCGTCCGCCACGGCGGCGACCTCTCGAACAACAAGGGCATCAACCGCCAGGGCGGCGGCCTCTCGGCCCCGGCGCTGACCGCCAAGGACATGGAAGACATCAAGACGGCGGCCAAGATCGGCGTCGATTTCGTTGCCGTGTCCTTCCCCAAGAGCGCCTCCGACATGTACATGGCGCGCCAGCTGATGCGCGCCTCGGGCGGCCACGCCCTGACCATCGCCAAGATCGAACGCGTTGAAGCCGTCGCCGCCCTCGAGGAAATCCTCGACGCCTCCGACGGTCTGATGGTCGCGCGCGGCGATCTGGCGGTTGAAGTCGGCGACGCTGCCGTTCCGGCCCTGCAAAAGCGCATGATTCATCTGGCGCGCGAGAAGAACAAGCTGACCATCACCGCAACGCAGATGATGGAATCGATGATCCTGGCCCCGACGCCGACCCGTGCCGAAGTCTCCGACGTCGCCAACGCGGTGCTCGACGGCACCGACGCGGTGATGCTCTCGGCCGAAACCGCCGCCGGCAACTACCCTGTGCAGACCGTGCAGGCGATGGCCCGCATCTGTCTCGAAGCCGAAAAGTCGCTGCAGATCACGCTCGACCGCGAGTTCCTCGACCGCACGTTCACCCGCATCGACCAGTCGGTCGCGATGGCCTCGCTGTTCGCCGCCTACCACCTCAAGGTCAAGGCCGTCGCGGCGCTGACCACCTCGGGTTCGACGGCATTGTGGATGAGCCGCCTCAACTGCGGCATCCCGATCTTCGCCCTGACGCATGAGCCGGCCTCGCAAACCAAGATGACGCTCTACCGCGAAGTCTTCCCGCTGCTCCTGCCGAACGCCAAGAACGATCGCGATGACATGCGCTACAACGCCGAGCAACGCCTGCTCGAAGCCGGCGTCGTCGAGAAGGGCGATCTCATCGTCATCAGCTACGGCGACCAGCACGGCGTCTCGGGCGGGACCAACACACTGTCCATCGTCCGCGTCGGCGAACGTCAGCCGCCGAGCCGCAAAAAGTAAGGGGAAACGGCGGCGCGCCGCCGTTTTTATGACTATCATGTAGTCTTTCACTTTTTTGCACGGAGATCACCATGCCTCTCGTCTCGCTTCGCCAGTTGCTCGACCATGCCGCCGAACACGACTACGGTCTGCCGGCTTTCAACGTCAACAACATGGAGCAGGTCTGGGCCATCATGGAAGCAGCCAATCAGGTGGACGCTCCGGTGATCATGCAGGCCTCGGCCGGCGCGCGCAAATACGCCGGCGAACCCTTCCTGCGCCACCAGATTCTGGCGGCGCTCGAAGCCTATCCGAACATCCCGATCGTCATGCACCAGGACCATGGCCAGTCGCTGCCGGTGTGCATGGCGGCGATCCGCTCGGGTTTCTCCTCGGTGATGATGGACGGCTCGCTCGAAGCCGACGGCAAGACCGTCGCCTCGTACGAGTACAACGTCGCCACGACCAAGAAGATCGTCGAACTGGCACACGCGATCGGCGTCTCAGTCGAAGGCGAACTCGGCGTGCTCGGCTCGCTCGAGACGATGAAGGGCGACAAGGAAGACGGCCACGGCGCCGAAGGCACGATGACCCGTGAGCAACTGCTCACTGACGTCGAACAGGCCGCCGATTTCGTCCGCCAGACGCAGTGTGACGCGCTGGCCATCGCCATCGGCACCAGCCACGGCGCCTACAAGTTCACCAAGAAGCCCACAGGCGACATCCTGGCGATCGACCGGATCAAGGAAATCCACGCCCGCATCCCGAACTGTCACCTGGTCATGCACGGCTCGTCGTCGGTGCCGCAGGAACTGCTCGCCGAGATCCGTGAATTCGGCGGCGACATGAAGGAAACCTACGGCGTCCCGGTCGAGGAAATCGTCACCGGCATCAAGCACGGCGTGCGCAAGGTCAACATCGACACCGACATCCGCCTGGCGATGACCGGCGCGATCCGCCGCTACTTCGTCGAGAAGCCCGGCATGTTCGACCCGCGCGACTACCTCAAGCCGGCGCGCGAAGCGGCCAAGAAGATCTGCCTCGCCCGCTTCGAAGCCTTCGGTTGCGCCGGCCAAGGGAGCC
>RRZU010397158.1_pt1 | contig 15954 bp, 9 predicted proteins | sample 2165561 | NCBI WGS metagenome assembly RRZU01 (sample SAMN10456909, study PRJNA506462) | wastewater metagenome | isolation source: wastewater sludge | place: USA: Moscow, Idaho
GGCAACAGGACGATCCACGTCCCGGCTGGCAGGCATGGCTGGTGTCGTGCCGCACGCTGGCCAAGCGTGCCGACTGGAAATCCGCCTGCCAGGCGGCCCAGCGCGTGGACGGCCAGAACCCGCAGGCCATCCGCGACTACTTCACCCAGCGCTTCACCGTATGGCAGCTGTCCAGCGGCAGCGCCGCCACCGGCCTGATCACCGGCTATTACGAACCGATGCTGACCGGTAGCCGCCAGCGCACCGCACAGTCCACCGTCCCGCTGTACGCTCCGCCACGCGATCTGGTCAGCCGCCCGCCGGAACTGCAAACCGTCAGCAGCACCGGCCCGTTGCAGCGCAGCCGGCGTGACGGCAGCCGGCTGGTGCCCTATTACACCGCAGCCGACATTGCTGCCGGCAAAGGCCCCAGCCCAACAGAAGCCCTGGTCTGGGTCAACGACCCGATCGAAGCCATCTTCCTGCAAATCCAGGGTTCCGGCCGCGTACAGCTGGCCGACGGCAGCTTCGTACGGCTGGGCTTTGCCGACCACAACGGCTACCCCTACCAGTCGATCGGCCGCTACCTGATCCAGAAAGGCGAGCTGAAATCCCACCAGGCCTCGATGCAGGGCATCCAGGACTGGGCCCGGCGCAATCCCGAACGTCTGCCCGAGCTGTACGCCGCCAACCCGCGCTACGTGTTCTTCCGCCCGCTGCCGGATACCGGCGAAGGCCCGATCGGCGCCATGGGCCTGCCGCTGACCGGCGAAGCCAGCCTCGCCATCGATCCGCGCTACATCCCGCTGGGCACGCCCGTCTGGCTGGCTACCACCCGCCCCAACAGCAGTGCCCCGCTCAACCGGCTGATGGCGGCCCAGGATACCGGCACCGCCATCAAGGGCGCCGTACGCGCCGACTTCTTCTGGGGCTTTGGCCAGGAAGCCGGAGAAACCGCCGGCCGCATGAAGCAGTCCGGCCGCCTGTGGGTGCTCCTGCCCAACGAAGTCCGGCCACCGGCAGGAATGGATATCCGCTGATTCCATCCCGTTGTCTTATCCTGACGAAACGCGCACCATACGCGCCTGCCCAATCCGGGCAGGCGTTTTTTCTGCCCGTCGACACGATCCATGCTGCCCTTCCGCCTTCTTGCCGGCCTCTTGGCGCTCGCCCTGCTGACAGCCTGCCAGCGCCCGGCCACTCCCGCCGCTCCGGCATCCCCCGTCCGCCAGCTGGTCCCGCAAGACCTCGCCCATGTCCGCCAGGCCACGCTGACCGACAGCCTGCCGCTCTCCGGCCCGCTGGCCGCCCTCAACGCCACCGTGGTCAGCGCCGAAGTCGAAGGTATGGTGCGCCAGGTGTTCGTGCGCGAAGGCGAGCGCGTGGCGGCCGGTACGGTACTGGCAGAAATCGACCCGCAGGATGCCCGCTGGCAGATCGACGAAAAAGCCGCCGAACTGGCAGCGCGCCGCGCCCGGCTGGAGCTGGCCGGCAAAAAGCTCGAACGCCAGCGCCAGCTGGCACAGGAAGGCTTCATTTCGCCGCTGGCGCTGGATGAGCTGGAAAACGACTACCGCGTCAGCCAGACACAGATCGACGCCCAGGCCGCCCTGCTGGCGCGGGCCCGCAAGACGCTGGGTGACACCCGCGTGCGCGCCCCGTTTGCCGGCGTGATCACTGCCCGCCAGATCGACCCTGGCCAGTCGGTCAACCGGCATGCTCCGCTGTTTTCGCTGGCCGACCTGTCGACACTGGAAGTCAGCGCCCGCGTGCCGGCCCGCGACATTGCCCGCGTGGCCATCGGCCAGCCGGCCCGGCTGGTGCTGGACGGCGGCCAGCAGCCGTTCACGGCCAGCGTGGTCCGCATCAACCCGGTCGCCGATGCCGCCACCCGCAGCCATGCGGTGTTCCTGCGGGTAGACAACCGCGACGGCCGCCTGCCCGCCGGCCAGTACGCCCGAGGCACCCTGACGCTGGCCAGCACCGAAGCCGTCAGCCTACCGCTGGCCGCCCTCCGTGATGCCGGCGAGGCACCGTGGGTGCTGGCCGTCCGCGGACAGCAACTGGTCAGGCAGCCGGTCAGGACCGGTCTGCGTGATCCGGTCAGCAAGCTGGTGGCGGTCGAAGGCATCGCTGCCGGTACGCCGGTCGTGCTGGCGGCCACGCTGGGCGTCAAGCCCGGCGACCGCGTCCGGCTGGCGCAGTAAGGGGCCGGCACCATGTGGATGACCCGTGTCAGTGTCGACAATCCCATTCTGGCCACCATGGTGATGGCCGCGCTGGCCGTGCTCGGACTGTTTTCCTGGCAGCGGCTGGCGGTGGAAGAATTTCCCGACGTGCGCTTTCCGATCGCCGTGGTCAGCACCGGCTATCCCGGCGCCTCGCCGGTGGTGGTGGAAAGCGAAGTCACCCGCCCGATCGAAGAGGCGGTCAACACCATCAGCGGCGTCAAGCACATCCGCTCGTATTCGTTCGAGGGCAATTCGACCGTGGTGGTCGAGTTCGACCTTGCCACCGATCCCACCGTTGCCGTGCAGGACGTGCGCGACCGGGTTGCCACCGTCACCGGCCGCCTGCGCCGGGAAGTCGATCCGCCGACCGTCAGCCGCGCCAATCCCAACGATGACCCGGTGATGACCCTGGCGCTGGCCTCGTCCACGCTGACACCGGTAGCGCTGTCGACCCTCGCCGACCAGCAGGTGAAAAAACGCCTGATGCAGGTGGGCGGGGTCGGTGAAGTCAAGCTGGTCGGCCTGAGCCGGCGCGAAGTCCGCATCGACCTTGACCCGGTACGCCTCCAGGCGCTGGGACTGGCTGCCAGCGACGTGGTCGAGGCGCTCAACCGCGACAACCTCGACACGCCGGCCGGCCGCGTACGCGCCAGCGGCCAGGACATCAGCCTGCGGGTCGACAACCGGCTGGGCAATATCAGCGATTTTAATTCACTGGTGGTCGCCAGCCGGGCAGGCCGCAGCATCCTGCTGGCCGATGTCGCCACCGTGCGCGACGGGGCAGAAGAGCGCAGCAGCCTGGCGCTGGTCAACGGCACGCCGGCGCTGGCCATCGAGATCACCGCCGCCCGCGGCGCCAACGTGGTGGCCACCGCCGAGGCAGTCAAGGCGGCACTGGCCTTGATGCAGGCGGCCCTGCCGGCCGGCACCCGCGTGACCGTGCTGCGCAACACCGCCGAACAGGTGCGCCTGAGCCTTGCCAACGTGCGCGCCACCCTGTTCGAGGGCGCGCTGCTGACGGTGCTGATCGTGTGGCTGTTCCTCGGTTCGTGGCGCAGCACGGTGATTACCGGGCTGACGCTGCCAATTGCCCTGATCGGCACCCTGTTCGCCCTCAAGCTGGCCGGTTTCACCCTCAACGTCATGACCCTGCTGGCGCTGTCGCTGTCGATCGGCCTGCTGATCGACGACGCCATCGTGGTGCGTGAAAACATCGTCCGCCACGCCAACATGGGCAAGAGCCACCGGCAGGCAGCGCTGGACGGCACGCACGAAATCGGGCTGGCGGTGCTCGCCACCACGCTGACCGTGGTGGCCGTGTTCCTGCCGATCGGCTTCATGGGCGGCATCATCGGCCAGTTTTTCCAGCAGTTCGGCCTGACAGTGGTGGTGGCCGTGCTGATTTCGCTGTTTGTCAGCTTCACCCTCGACCCGATGCTGTCATCGGTCTGGCCTGATCCGCACCGGCACGGCGACCGTCACAAGGGCGGCGTGTTCGGGCGGGTGCTGGATGCGTTCGAGCGCTCGCTCGACCACGTTACCACGGCCTACACCCGGCTGATCCGCTGGGTTCTGGCCCACCGCAAGACCACGCTGGCACTGGCGCTCGGCCTGCTGCTGGCCAGCTTTGCGCTGGTGCCGGTCATCGGCGCCGAATTCATGCCCAGGACCGATGCCGGCCGGGTGGCCATCAAGCTGCGCACGGCACCGGGCTCCACTTTCGACTACACCGCCGGCAAGACCCGCGCGGTCGAAGCCGCCCTGCGCCAGCTGCCGGAAGTTCGTGACGTCTACACCAACATCGCCGGCAGCTTTGCCGAAGGCCGCAACCAGGCCACCTTGCGCGTCTACCTGTCTCCCAAGGCCGAACGCAGCCGCAGCATATTTGCGCTGATGCCGCTGATGCGCCGGCATGTGGAAAGCATCGGCGGCGTGCAGCTTGACAGCATCAGCGCCGAGGGCGGCCCCGGTGGTGGCGGCAAGCCGGTCCGCATCGGCATCCGCGGCAGCGACTTTGCCACGCTGGAACCGCTGGCCACCCGGCTGGCCGGACAGCTGGGCCGGCTGCCGGGGCTGACCGATGTGGAAACCAGCGTGCAGGACCGCACGCCGGCCTACAACGTGGCGCTCGACCGCGAGGCGGCAGCCGGTCTGGGCATCAACCTGACCCGGCTGGCCGACACCTTTGCCGTGCTGTTTGCCGGCAAGGTCGCCAGCACATGGGAGGCGCCGGACGGAGAAAACTACGACGTGCGCCTGCAAATCCCCGAGGACGCGCGCACGGCCGACCTGCTGGACCAGCTCACCATTGCCGGCAACCGCAACGAGGCCGGCAGCGCCGCCATGACGCCGCTGTCGGCCATCAGCCGCATCGAATCCGGCACCACACCGCAGCGGGTGGAACGTTACGACCAGTCGCGCGAAGTCAGCCTGACGGCCAACCTGACTGGCAGCGACAGTCGGGCAGTGTTTGCCGAAATCCAGAAAATCCTCGACGCCACGCCGCTGCCGCCGGGCTATGCATTCGACTTTGGCGGCGAAAAGCAGGACATGGCCGAGTCGTTCGGCTACGCGGTGCAGGCGCTGGCCATCGGCGTCATCTTCATCTACATGATCCTGGCCGCCCAGTTCCGCAGCTTCCTGCAACCCTTGGCGATCATGGTGTCGCTGCCGCTGGCCTTCATCGGCGTCTTTGTGGCGCTGCTGCTGTGGCACAGCACGCTGAACCTGTTTTCGGTGATCGGCATCATCATGCTGATGGGGCTGGCGGCCAAGAACGGCATCCTGCTGATCGACTTCATCAACCACGCCCGCGCCGCCGGCATGGACAAGGCCGCGGCGATTGTCGAAGCCGGCCAGGTGCGGCTGCGGCCGATCCTGATGACCAGTTTTGCCATGATCTTCGGCATGCTGCCGCTGGCACTGGCACTGGGCGAAGGCAGCGAGGCCCGTGCGCCGATGGCGCACGCCATCATCGGCGGCCTTGTTACGTCTACATTGCTGACATTAGTGGTGGCGCCGGTGGTGTACTGGTACCTGGACGCGCTGGGCGAGTGGACGATGCGGCGCCTGCGTCGGACACACGGCGGCAATACCGTATAATCCCGTCATTTTCCGCCCTCCGCTTCTGGCCCCACGCATGACGACTGCCCTCAAGAACGACACCTTCCTGCGCGCCCTGCTGCGTCAACCGACTGACTACACCCCGGTGTGGATGATGCGCCAGGCCGGCCGCTACCTGCCGGAATACCGCGCCACCCGCGCCCGCGCCGGCAATTTCCTTGCCCTGTGCAAGTCGCCGGAACTGGCGTGCGAAGTGACCCTGCAACCGCTGGAACGCTTCCCGCTGGACGCCGCCATCCTGTTCTCGGACATCCTGACCGTGCCGGATGCCATGGGGCTGGGGCTGTATTTTGCCGAGGGCGAAGGTCCGAAATTCGAGCGTCCGCTGCGTGACGAGGCCGACATCCGCCGCCTCGGCAAGCCGGACGTCGGCACCGAACTGAAATACGTCACCGATGCCGTGTCCACCATCCGCAAGGCCCTGGACGGCCGCGTGCCGCTGATCGGCTTTACTGGCAGCCCGTGGACGCTGGCCTGTTACATGGTGGAAGGCGGCAGTTCCAGCGACTTCCGCACCATCAAGACCATGGCCTACAGCCGCCCGGATCTGCTGCACCACATCCTGTCAGTGACGGCCGACACCGTCATCGACTACCTGAACGCCCAGATCGCTGCCGGCGCGCAGGCAGTACAGATTTTCGACACCTGGGGCGGCGCCCTGTCGCATGCAGCCTACCGCGAATTCTCGCTGGCCTACATGCAGCGCATCATCGCCGGCCTCAACCGCGAAGCCGAAGGCCGTCGCGTGCCCGTCATCGTGTTCACCAAGGGCGGCGGCCAGTGGCTGGAAGCCATGGCCGACACCGGCGCCGATGCACTGGGGCTGGACTGGACCACCGACATCGGCGAAGCCCGCCGTCGCGTCGGCGACCGCGTGGCCCTGCAAGGCAACTTCGACCCGGTGGCCCTGCACGCGCCGGCCGCCGCGATTGAAGCCGAAGTCGCCCGCATCCTCGCCGCCTACGGCAGCGGCAGCGGCCATGTATTCAACCTCGGCCACGGCATCGGCCAGACCGTGCCGCCGGAACACGCCGCCGCCTTTGTCGAAGCCGTGCAGCGCCTGTCGCGGCCGTATCACGGCTAAAGCGGCTTCGTGCCTTGCACAACGCCCCGGTAAACCGGGGCCGTTTTTGCGTGTGCTACGCGGGTCATACGCGACGGAATTCGCCCGCTGTGCCGGAAAATTCAAAGAGACGAATCTGCCGGAGATGAGCAAACGCCTGACCGGGCTCAAGCTCATCCCAGATAGACGCAGCGTGAGCGGTTTTCTCCGGTGAAGGCCAAAAGCCGAGATACCACTGCGTGGCCGGATCGTCGTGTGCCTGAATCCATCCGGCTGCCAGCTTGATCCGCTCCTCGATAAGATCATCGGCGCCATCGACGGTCTGGTGATTCAGTCCGTGCAGATAGAGCTTGGTCGCCGCCCTGATGACGAGCAGCTTGCCAAAATCCGCATGCAACGCGGCGGTTGAGGTCTGGCTTTCGCACTCCATCGCCACATGCACTTGCGTGATCGGCGTGTGCGTGAGATCGCCATCGGCGATGACCATATCGAGCAGCCATTCCCCTTTCTGGCGCTTGCCGGTTTCCGGGTCCACCCGGATGTGGTGCAGCGTACAGCCAGGCAAGGACGGTTCCAGTTTCGCCTGCAGCTTTTCCCCCACCCGGGAGCAAAACAAGGCTGACCGTAGCCGGTTATCGATATCGGGTATGAGCCGGGCACAGCAGAGGCTGTCGTCCAGGGCGGACTGAAGCAGGGAGGAGAGATCAGAGGGCAGCATGAGGTGTCGTGTCCGGTCTGGTGGCAAACCTTAATATTCTATATGCATAAATTTGGACTGCCGCCTGCCTCGACAAGCACCCTGCCGCGCGCCACACTGCCGCTCCTTGCCCTTCCCCGCCCTACGATGTCCGATCCGATCCTGCTCCGGGTAGCCCTGGATGTGCCGCTGCCCCGCGAATTCGACTACGCCGCCCCGGTCAGCCTGCCGGCCGGCAGCCGGGTTGAGGTGCCGTTCGGACCACGGCGGCTGACCGGTATCGTCACCGGCCCCGGCGAGGCGGGCGACTTTACGCTGCGCGAGGCCGCTCCGCTGGCCGATGCCCTGCCGCCGCTCCCCGCCGACTGGCTGGCACTGGTGCGCTTTGCAGCGGAGTACTACGCCTACCCGTTCGGCCAGGCGCTGTTTACCGCCCTGCCTCCGGCGCTGCGCGAAGCCAGGCCTTTTGTGCCGCACACCGACCCGGTCTACCGGCTGACCCCGGCGGGTCGTGCCGCTCCGCCCGCCGGCCGGTCGATACGCCAGCGGGCGCTGTTTGATGCGCTGCAAGCGAGCGACCTGCCGCTGTCGGCCGCCCGCACCTTGCACCCGCAAGCCGCACGCCAGTTGGCCGACTGGCTGGCAGCCGGCCGGGTGGAAACGGTCGAACACACCGCCCCGGCGCTACAGACCGGCCCGCGGCCCGCGCTGACTCCGGAACAGGAGGCGGCACTGGCCGCCTTGCCGGAAGCCGGGTTTGCGCCGGCCCTGCTGTTCGGTGTCACAGGCAGCGGCAAGACCGAACTCTACCTGCGCCGGATCGAAGCCACGCTGGCCGCCGGTCGTCAGGCCTTGGTACTGGTGCCGGAAATCAACCTGACGCCGCAGCTGGAAGCACGGTTCCGTGCCCGCTTTCCGGCTACGCCGATGGCGATTCTCACCAGCCACCAGCCGGACCGCGCCCGCAGCGAGGCCTGGGTGGCAGCATGGCAAGGCCGGGCACGGCTGGTGATCGGCACCCGGCTGGCGGTATTCACCCCCTTGCCGGAACTGGGGCTGATCGTGGTGGACGAAGAACACGACGCCAGTTTCAAGCAGCAGGACGGCCTGCGCTACTCGGCGCGCGATCTGGCCGTCTGGCGCGCGCACCAGGCCAGCGTGCCGGTGATTCTGGGCTCAGCCACGCCGAGTCTGGAAAGCTGGCAGCACGCCCAGGACGGCCGCTACCGGCTGATCGAACTGACCCGGCGCGCCACCGGCGCCAGCCTGCCCGAAGTGCGGCTGATCGACATCCGCCGCCTGCCACTGGAAGACGGGCTGTCCCCTCCGGCACGCCAGGCGCTGGTCAGCGCGCGCCAGCGCGGAGAAATCAGCATGGTGTTCGTCAACCGGCGCGGCTATGCCCCGGCACTGGCCTGCACCGACTGCGGCTGGATCGCCGGCTGCCCGCACTGTGCGGTGAAGCTGGTGCTGCACCTGCGCGAGCGGCGGCTGCGCTGCCATCACTGCGGCCACAACGAGGCCATCCCGCTGGCCTGCCCCGACTGCGGCAACCCGGACATCAAGCCGCTGGGCCAGGGCACCCAGCGTATCGAAGCCGCACTGCACCAGTTGCTGCCGGGCTCGCGCATCCGCCGCATCGACCGCGATACCGTCAGCCACCGCGATGCCTGGGACGACATCTACCGCGAAGTCCATGCCGGCGAGGTGGACGTGCTGGTCGGCACCCAGATGCTGGCCAAGGGCCATGATTTTCCGGCGCTCTCGACCGTAGTGGCACTGAATGTCGACGGCGGCCTCTACAGCCCGGATTTCCGCGCCAGCGAAATGCTGTTTGCCCAGCTGTTGCAGGTCGCCGGCCGTGCCGGGCGGGCCGGCATCCCCGGCACGGTGTGGGTCCAGACCCAGTTGCCGGAACACCCGCTGTACCAGGCGCTGGTGCGGCACGACTACCCGGGGTTTGCCGCCAGCCTGTTGCAGGAACGGCAGGAGACCGGCTTTCCGCCATTCTGCCACCAGTTCGTGCTGCGTGCCGATGCCCCGCAACGCAGCGATGCCATGGCATTTTTGCAGCAAATCTCCACCACTTTGCCGCTGATCGACGGCGTGACCGTATTCGACCCCATGCCGGCCACCCTGACGCGGCTGGAAGGGCGCGAGCGGGCCGAGCTGCTGGTCCAGGCCGACCGCCGGCCTCCGTTGCGGGCCATGCTGGCGGCGCTGACCGAATGTGCGCCGGCACTGGCCAAACCGTTTGGCCGCCACCTGCGCTGGAGCATCGACGTCGATCCCTGCGGCCTGTAGGAGCTGGCAGCACTGCTGCGACCGGCCGTACACATGGCCGGGCCGGCCTGCCCCGCCGGATCGGCCATGCCAACCAAAACGCCGCCCATCCTGTGATGTGCGGCGTTTTCTGTATTGCGACGGGCGTGGCGACTGCCGGTCAAACTGGCACCCTGCAACACGGCACCCGCCGGAGTTTTCGACGCCGGAGCAAATGGCAAAGCCATCGTGTGCAGGCACGCCGTACTGGATGAACTGACCCAGCGAAACTTGCTGTTCGTCCACGGCACTCGCAGGAATCAGACCTCGAAACAACCGGCCATGGGCACTGAGCGCAGTCAATCGTTGCGGCAGTAGCCTGAAGCGATGCGGGGTCGCTTTCATCGCTGTAAATCACAGCCGGTCAAGGCGGGTGTTGCACAGGACACATGCGCTTGTGCGGGGACACCTCTGGCCCGATTAGAGCCAGGTTGTTCCCGCCCTGGCCGCACTCCGGCGCTGATCCTCAAGCGAGGCCGTGGCAGCCTCAGCCGGCCAGTCCGCCCAGCAACAGGTACTTGATTTCCAGGTAGTCCTCGATGCCGTAGCGGGAGCCTTCGCGTCCAAGGCCGGACTGCTTCACGCCGCCAAACGGCGCCATTTCATTGGACAGCAGGCCGCTGTTGACCGCCACCATGCCGTATTCCAGTCCCTCGGCCACGCGCCAGACGCGGCCAATGTCACGGCTGTAAAAGTAGCTGGCCAGCCCGAATTCAGTGGCATTGGCCATGGCGATCACTTCGGCTTCGGTTTCAAAGCGGAACAGCGGTGCCAGCGGCCCGAAGGTTTCCTCGCGCGCCACCCGCATCGACTGCGTGACTCCGGTCAACACCGTCGGCTCGAAAAAGGTGCCGCCCAGCGCATGCCGCCGGCCACCGGCCAGCAACTGCGCGCCGTGCGCCAGCGCATCGGCCACATGCTCTTCCACCTTGCGTACGGCGGCCTCGTCGATCAGCGGCCCCTGCGTCACGCCGGCCTCGAAGCCGTCACCGACCTTGAGACCGGCCACGGCGGCGGCCAGTTTGGCGGCAAATGCCTCGTAGACCCCCGCCTGCACGTACAGCCGGTTGGCGCATACGCAGGTCTGGCCGGCATTGCGGTACTTGCTGGCCAGCGCCCCTTCGACGGCGGCATCCAGGTCGGCATCGTCAAACACGATGAAGGGCGCGTTGCCGCCCAGCTCCATCGAGACTTTCTTGACCGTGCCGGCGCACTGGGCAATCAGCTGGCGGCCGACTTCGGTCGAGCCGGTAAAGCTGAACTTGCGCACGATGGCGCTGCCGGTCAGCTCGGCACCGATTTCACCGGCCGCGCCGGTGATGACGCTGAACACCCCGGCCGGCACCCCGGCGCGTTCAGCCAGCACCGCCAGCGCCAGTGCCGACAGCGGTGTCTGGCTGGCAGGCTTGAGCACGATCGGGCAGCCGGCCGCCAGGGCCGGGCCGACCTTGCGGGTGATCATGGCGTTGGGAAAATTCCACGGCGTGACGGCCGCGCAGACGCCGATCGGCTCCTTGGTCACGACAATGCGCCGGTCGGCGCCGGGTGCAGGAATGGTGTCGCCGTAGACACGCTTGGCCTCTTCGGCAAACCACTCGAGATAACTGGCGCCATAGAGGATTTCGCCTTTGGCTTCGGCCAGCGGCTTGCCCTGTTCGGCGGTCAGGATGACAGCCAGATCGTCGGCATGCGCCGTCACCAGGTCAAACCAGCGGCGCAGGATGACGGCCCGCTCCTTGGCGGTCCGGCGGCGCCAGGCCGGCCAGGCCGCCTCGGCGGCTTCGAGGGCGCGGCGGGTTTCGGCACGGCCCATTTTCGGCACCCGCGCCAGCACGGCGCCGGTAGCCGGATTGGTAACGGCCAGCGTGGCACCGTCGTCTGCCGCGCACCACTCGCCACCGATCAGGCAACGGTCGGCCAGCAGGCCGGGATCATTGAGTTTCAGCATGGATTCATCCTTGGCGGGCGCTGGCCGCTGCCTGCATGGCGGCAGACAGGATGGCCAGCGCTTCATCGAAAACCGGGTCTTCGATGGTAAGCGGAAACAGGAAGCGCAGCACATTGGAATGCATGCCGCAGGTCAGCAGGATCAGCCCGTGCTCCATGGCAATCTGCTGCACGCTTCTGGCAAAGGCCGCATCCGGCATCCGCGTGGCTGGATCAAGGAATTCGGCCGCCACCATGGCACCCAGCGCACGTACGTCGGCAAGCTGCGGCACGACGGCTGCCAGTTCGTGCAGGCAGGTGCAGAGGCGGGCGCCCAGCGCTTCGGCCCGCTGGCACAGTTGTTCCGAGTCGATGACGTCAAGGGCGGCCCTGGCCGCCGCCAGCGCCAGCGGGCTGCCGGCATAGGTGCCGCCCAGTCCGCCGGGAGCCGGGGCATCCATGATGTCGGCGCGACCGGTGACGGCCGACAGCGGCAGTCCGCCCGCCAGCGACTTGGCCAGCGTGACCAGATCGGGCACCACACCGGCATGCTCGATGGCCAGCCAGCGTCCGGTCCGGGCAAAGCCGCTCTGCACTTCGTCAACCACCAGGACGATGCCGTACTGGTCGCAGATCCGCCGCAGGGCCTGCAGGAAACCCGCCGGCGCGATGTAAAAGCCGCCCTCGCCCTGTACCGGCTCGATCACCATGGCGGCGACCCGGGACGGATCGATGTCGCAGCGCAGCAGGCGCTCCAGCCCGGCCAGCGCGGCAGATTCGCTGATGCCGTGCAGCGTGTCGGGATAAGGCGCGTGGTAGACCTCGGCCGGAAACGGCCCGAAGCCGAGCTTGTAAGGTGCGACCTTTCCGGTCAGGCCCAGCGTCATGTGGGTGCGGCCGTGATAGCCGCCGTCAAAGCTGATCACGCCGGAACGGCCCGTGTAGGCCCGGGCGATCTTGACGGCGTTTTCCACCGCCTCGGCACCGGAAGTGAAAAAGGCGGTTTTCCTGGCGTGGGTACCCGGCACCAGCGCATTGAGCCGCTCGGCCACCTCGACATACAGCGCATAGGGCACGACCTGGTAGCAGGTGTGCGAGAAGCGCTGCATCTGCGCCTGGACGGCGGCGGCGACCTGCGGGTGCAGGTGACCGCTGTTGAGGACACCGATGCCGCCGGCAAAGTCGATGTGGCGCCGGCCCTGCTCGTCCCACAGTTCGGCATTGCAGGCGCGATCGGCATAAAAATCACACAGGACCGCCACCCCGCGCGGCGTGGCCTGCTGGCGGCGTTCTGTCAAAGGGGATGACATGGGCTTTCTCCTCGGAGGCCGGCCCGCCGGAACGGGACGGAGAACCCGGACAACGTACCGCCGCCGCGTTGCGGCGGACCTGACCTGGAGTGTAGGCAGCGGGCCTCCGGAAACCGAACCGGCTGCCGGCTTTTGTCATTCCCCTGTGGTACGGCACCGACAGGCCGGGCATTCCCGGCCCGGGCAAGTCAGTGTTTCAGGCAGGCATTGCTGGCGTCAGACACGGTCCGCAGACCATCCCATGACTCAAGGCACGGCACGGCCCCCACCTTGCGGTAGCGGCACGACAGGGCCCGCAACTGCCGTACCTGCCCGGCCGCGTCCTGTGTCCATACCGTCAGCGGAAACTCCTCGCCCTCGGGTGCCGGCGGTTCGCCCTGGTCGCACTGGCGGGGCGACAGGTGCACGGCCAGGGGGGCGGCATCCTGCCCGGGCGTGTCGAACATGATTTCCAGCGTCATGCGCCCTTCTTCCGGGCCGGCATGGCGCCACGGCCCGCTCGACAGGATGACTTCACTGGCGGCTTCGAGCCGGGCCAGGCAGCGTTCGGCCATGTCGCGCGACAGCAGCAGGCGGCCGGCGCCCTCGTGACAGGACAGGAAAGCGTAGCCGCTGCGCCCCTTGGGCGTGTCCCAGTAGTTGGTTTCGAGAATGTCCTGCCCCTGGTTGGCAAATTTCAGCATGATGATCCTTTCGGAAGCTGTCAGGCCCGGCTCTGGCGGGCACCTCACCTGTATAGCGGCCCGCTGCGCGGGCGGCGTCCTTCCCGGGACAGCCGGCATGCCGGAATGCAGACGCCCGGCACTCGGCCGGGCGACAGGACTGCGGACAACGCCAGGGCAGGCAGATCAGCCCTGGCCGGCAAGCAGGCGGTTCAGCGCCGCCAGCTCCTCCGGAGTCAGCCGGCCCACCCCCTGGGCCAGTTGCAGCCTGGCCAGCAGGTAGGTGTACTTGGCTTCAGCGAGATCGCGGCGGGCCTGGAACACCTTCTGCTCGGCGTTGAGCACGTCCAGCAGCGTACGTACGCCCACCTCCATCCCCAGCCGGGTTGCGGCCAGCTGGCTTTCGCTGGATGCCAGCACGTTCTGGCGGGCCTGCACTTGCGCGGCCCCGGCCGTCACACCCAGATACGCCGTACGGACGCTTTGCTCCGCCGTCCGGCGCGCGGTTTCCAGGTCATCGCGGGCGGCATCGCGCAAGGCGGCTTTTTCACGCACCTGCGACTGCACGCCGCCACCGGCAAACAGCGGAATGTTGATGGTGATGCCGGCGGTCTTGCCTTCGCTGTCACTGCTGCCAGGCAAACTGGTTGGCTGGTTGCTGAAGGCTTTCTGCCAGCCGGCACTGGCGCTGACAGTGGGCAGGTGGCCCGAACGGCTGACTTCGATGGATTTTTGCGCAATCAGCAGCTGCTTTTGCCGGATCAGCACGTCAAGGTTGCCGTGTTCGATCCCGGCCAGCCACGCTGATACATCGCTCGGTTCCGGCAGGGTCAGCGGCAGGTTGTCCATCAGCGGCTGCAGGCCGGTGGCCGGCAGGCCGGTCAGGAGCTGGAAGGCATTGCGCTTGACCGCCAGCGTGTTGAGCGCCTGGATTTCCACTGCTACCGCACTGTCGTAATTGGCCTGCGCTTCGCGGGTGTCGACGATGGTGACCGTGCCGACTTCAAAGCTCTTTTTGGCCTGCGCCAGCGCCTGGGCGAAGGCGTCCTTGGCCCCTTGGGCGTAGGTGACCGAGTTTTCCGCCAGCAGTACGTCGAAATATGCTTGCGCCACCCGCAGGATCAGTGCCTGCTCGGCCGCTGTCAGCTGGTCGTCGGCAATCAGTGCCTGCTGGTCACCGATGGCCAGTCCGGCAAACTTGGCCCAGTCGAACAGCACCTGTGTCACCTGCCCATTCATGACTTTGGTGTTGTAGTCGGGCAGGATGGCCGGCTGGTCTGGAAACGACCGGGTATAGCTGCCCGAAGCCCCCAGCTGCGGCAGAAGCGGTGCCCGGCCCTGTGTGCGTTTTTCGATGCCGGCCTCGCGCTGGGCCCGCGCGCTGGAAATGGCGGAGTCGAACTGGCGGGCCGCCTGCCAGGCTTGCATGAGATCGGTGGCACAGGCCATTCCGCTGGCCAGCACCAGCGAGCAGGTCACAATCGGTCGGAACAGGCGCAACTTCACGACAACCATCCTTTAGTCGTTAACCGGGGGCCGCTGGATGCGAAACCAGGCGGCATAAAGAGCGGGCAAGAATAACAGGGTCAGCACCGTTGCGATAAACAGACCGCCCATGATGGCAACGGCCATCGGTCCCCAGAAGGTGCTGCGGGTCAGCGGGATCATCGCAAGGATGGCCGCAGCCGCCGTCAGCATGATGGGCCGGAAGCGCCGCACGGTACTGCCGACGATGGCTTCCCACGGCGGGATGCCGTCGCGGGTGTCATGCTCGATCTGGTCAACCAGGATAACGCTGTTGCGCATGATCATGCCGGCCAGCGCAATCACCCCCAGCATGGCGACAAAGCCGAACGGTGCATGGAACAGGATCAGCGACAGGGTGACGCCGATCAGGCCCAGGGGCGCGGTCAGGAACACCAGCACGCTGCGGCTGAAGCTCCTGAGCTGGATCATCAGCAGGGTCATGACGATCACCAGCATCAGCGGCTGCACCGCACTGATGGCCTGTTGCGATTTCTGGCTTGATTCCAGCGAACCGCCCAGCTCGATGTGGTAGCCCGGCGGCAGGGTCTTCTCCAGCGCCTGCATCTGCGGCCACAGCCTGATCGCCACATCGGATGCCTGCACGCCGTCGCGCACGTCAGCGCGTACCGAAATGGTCGGCAGCCGGTTGCGGCGCCAGATGATGCTTTCTTCCGGCACGTATTCAATGGTGGCCACCTGCGACACCGGCACCATGCGGCCGCTGGCAGTCTGCAGCATCAGCCCCGGCAGGGCGTCGATGTCCTGCCGCTCGTTGCCCGACAGCCGGACCACCACTTCCAGGGTGCGGTCGTGGTCGCGCAGGTCGGTCACGCCGGCACCGGAAATCATCAGCCCGAGCTGGCGTGCCACCGACTGCGGATTGATGCCCAGCGCACGCGCGCGTTCCTGGTCGATCTTCAGCCGCAGCGCGCGCACCTGCTCGCCCCAGTCGTTGTTGACGTGCCGCGAATCCGGATGCGCGCGCACCATGGCCTCGACCCGGCCGGCAATCTGCCGCACGGTGGCATGGTCGTCGCCCATCACGCGGAACTGCACCGGATAACCGACCGGCGGGCCGTTTTCCAGCCGCACCACCCGGCCGCGCACCGTCGGA
>RRZU010283472.1_pt1 | contig 15953 bp, 13 predicted proteins | sample 2165561 | NCBI WGS metagenome assembly RRZU01 (sample SAMN10456909, study PRJNA506462) | wastewater metagenome | isolation source: wastewater sludge | place: USA: Moscow, Idaho
ATTTTTAACCAAGGAATCTGCGGTCAAAGTATATTCCACATCGCCTGTCTGCTCATTGGTCTGCACCGCTTTAATTTCGGTCACTTCATAGGAAGCTTGGGGAGCACTGGGCACAGCAGGCTCAACTTTAACGTCTTCTTTATAAAAAAACCATACCCCAACCGCCAAAATCAGCAGTCCAATAATGCTTAAAATTTTTGCATTCACGCCATAGTCTCGTGTTATTTATTGATATTGTTTAATAAAAGCATCATAATTCCCCTGAGCTTTTAAAATCAAATCACACGCTTCACGCACCGCCCCATGCCCGCCCGTCTTTATGGTAATAAAATCCGCCACATCTTTGGTCTCTTGACAGCCATTGGGTACACAGACCCCAAACCCTGCTTCACGCACCGCCTTTAAGTCAGGCAAATCATCGCCCATATAAGCACACTGCGATAAGTCAAGCCCCAATTCATCAGCCAGACGCACAAGCTGGCTATATTTATCATCACGCCCTTGGATAACATGAGCAACGCCAAGCTCTTTGGCTCTACGCTCTACCATTGGCGAACTTCTGCCTGTGATAATAGCAAGGGTAATCCCGAATTTTCGTAGGGCTTGTAGTCCCAAACCATCTTGCACAAAAAATGCCTTAGTTTCTACTTCATAAGAGTTATAAATAATCTGTCCATCAGACAAAATACCATCAACATCCATGGCAAACAGTTTGATATTTTTGGCTTTTTGTAAAATATCATCATTCATCATTTTACCCCCATTTTTAATAGATCATGTAAACTAACCACACCCAATAGTTTGTTATCTTCTAAGACCAATAGCTGCCCGATACTGTGTTCATTCATCAAACTAAGTGCGTCCGATGCCCTGGTGTCGGCGGTGATAGATTTGGGATTCTTGGTCATTAAGGTATTGATTTTAGCGGATAAATCGGTAGAGGTAGCAAGTTTTCGTCTTAGGTCACCATCGGTGAAAATCCCCACCACTGCCTCTTTATCATCAAGCACAATGGCAAGCCCAAGTCGTCCGCCCGTCATGGCAAACAGCGTATCATTTAAATCAACATTATGATTGACTGTCGGCAGGTTGTCGGTGTGCATGACATCGCTTGCCTTGGTCAAAAGACGCTTACCTAAAGCCCCAGCAGGGTGTGATAAAGCAAAATCATCACTACTAAAGCCCCGAGCGTGAAGCAAAGCAACCGCCAAAGCATCGCCTAAAGCAAGCGTTGCCGTGGTGCTAGATGTTGGTGCAAGCCCAAGTGGACAGGCTTCTTCAAAACGCCCCAACGTTAGAGCAATGTCGGCAGACTTAGGCAGATATCCGCGCTTATCACGGCTAATGCTGATCAGTGGAATATTAAGCTGTTTTACCACAGGAATCAGGGTGCGAATCTCATCGGACTCGCCTGAGTTAGAAATGGCAATCAACACATCACCAGAAACCAACATACCTAAATCGCCATGCCCCGCTTCTCCAGGATGCATAAAAAAAGACGGCGTACCCGTAGAGGCGAAGGTAGCGGCAATCTTACGTCCGATATGCCCCGATTTACCCATGCCCGTAATCACCACACGACCACGGCACGCTAAAATGGTTTGACATGCCTGCACAAAACGAGCGTCAAGCTCCCCTTTTAACAGCTCTAAAGCATGTTGTTCAGTATTAATGGCGGTCAGGGCAAGATTAATAAAATCGGTATCAGGATTTGGCTCATTCATCGAAAAATACTGCTTTTATAAAAACGCCTTATCATACCATAGTTGGCTTGATTTTACTGCAAAAAATAAAGCCCCATTGTAAAATGGAGCTTTATTTGGTCGGCAAATATAGACAATATGACTTAATTATTGTCAAATTTATCATCAAAACCTTGATCGTCGAAGCCTTTACCTTCAAAACCTTTATCACTACGTTCTAGAGCTTTACCATCGAAGCCACGCTCTTCATAACTGCTGCGATCAAAACCGCCTTGACGCTCAAAGCCACTACCCATACCACCACCTTGATAGCCACGATCAAAGCCGCCCTGGCGCTCAAACCCACCTTGACGCTCAAAGCCCGCGTTTGGTGTGCGAGTAAATCCACCTGGTGCACGAGTACCAGCGCCAAAACCACTACGATCATAGCCTTGATGGGTAGCATTAGGATAAGGCGAGCTTTGATAACTGCTACTACTCATTACACCTACGCCAGACGCAGGATAACCTGTTGCACTGCCCGTCATACCCGTTGTTCCGTCAGTACGAGGATTACGAGTAGGTACCACAGTGGAAATGGCGTGTTTATAAACCATTTGGCTGACGGTGTTTTTTAATAGTACCACATATTGATCAAACGATTCGATTTGACCTTGCAGCTTAATGCCATTCACCAAAAAAATAGAAACAGGAATGCGATCTTTACGCAGTGCATTTAGAAATGGATCTTGCAAACTTTGCCCTTTTGACATAAATAATAACTCCAAAATAATTTTAGTGCTTTTTAAAAACCAAACAATATTAGACTAATAATAAATGTTGTTCTACTTCTTTTATGGTATCAAACAACGCAATGACAGGCGATTGATGTTGTAAAAATGCGTCCTGACTGGTGTCTGCTGTTATTGTTGGTAAGCCCTCTAAACCAGCAAGCTGTCTTTGCCAAGTACTTTGGCGTTTGGCAAGCTGCCTTGTGGCATATAATGCCTTATTTTTCATGTCTTGGCAAGCCATATCTGTTGCATTTCGTCTGATTTTTGCTAAGTTTTTGCTCAAATAAGCAAAATCAGGGGGATTTTTTTGCCAATCGGTACTAAATTTGTGCCAAACGGGCGATGTTTGCATACAGTCATGCCCCGTTATTGCCAAAAATTCCAATACCTGCCGATAACCCACACAGCGCATGGACGGTATATCGGGCGTTAATTCGTATTTGGCAAGCAAACTTATCACTTCATCAATAAATCCCGCCTGCCACATCATATCCAAACGCAAGGCAATACGCTGATGTAACCACGCCCTATCGGGCATGACCGATAACGCCAGCCATTTTTGGGCAGGGTTATGCGCCAAAGCGGTTTTAGGGGTATTTTGCCAAACGCTCATGGGCGTGCCAGTTTGCAAATGTACTTCTACCGCCCGACTGATACGCTGACTATCGCTGGGCTTTAGTTTTTGGCAAATATTAGGGTCATGGCTTTGTAGATAAGCATATAAATCATTCATGCCTTTTTGGGCTATCCACTCGGCGACCTGCTCACGGATTTTAGGGTCGGTATCAGGCACAGCAGATAAGCCATCAAACAGCGCCATAAAATACATCATCGTCCCACCAACCAATAGCGGAATTTTGCCCCGTGCATGAATGTCATCAATGAGCCACTTCACATCGCCGACAAAATTTGCCACGCTGTAGCTGTCGGCAGGACTGATGATATTAACCAAATGATGCGGATATAAGGCAAGCTCATCGGCGGTCGGTTTTGCCGTGCCGATGTCCATGTCCCGATAAATCAGCGCACTGTCCACCGAAATAAGTTCAAAACGCCCTGTTTCATAAAGCCGACACGCCAAATCGGTCTTACCACTGGCGGTCGGGGCAATAAGACTTAGCACGCTATTATCAGGAAGAAGGCGGTAATTTAAGCTCATGGCGTGACACTCAGCAAATCATCGCCCAGTTTATCATCTAGCCCCATAATAATAACTTGGCGGGTATCATCAGGCAGGCGGGCGATGTCGATTTGTACATCAGGGGCAGGAAGTAGGCTGTCGGCACGGCTTGCCCACTCAATGATGACCAAACTATTAGGCTCGGTAAAATACTCAAAAAAACCAATAAATTCAAGTTCTTCTGGGTCATTTAAACGATATAAATCGGCATGATACACCGACCTGCCTGCAATCTGATAAGGCTCAACCAAAGTATAAGTGGGGCTTTTAACCGCCCCGCCATGCCCCAAACTTTGCAAAAAATAACGAGTAAAGGTGGTCTTGCCCGCCCCCAAGTCGCCCGATAGCCAAATACTGCCTGATAAACCTAGCCCAGCCAACGTATCTGCAAGTGCTTGGGTGTCTTTTTCATCATTTAATAAATACTGTCTCATGGCAGACTAAACCGAAACTTGTTTATGTGGCATGGGGTTAATAAAAGGGGTGCCCGCTTTTAATTTATCAAACATAGACGGATCACTCCATTCGCTAACCACCTGCTCACTAAAAGCAAAATCGTCTAAGGTCAATATCCCCATTTGGGCATTTTCTACGTCTTCTTTAAAGCACTGGGCGTAACCTGTGGCAGTTTCGTGGACGATGACCGAATAGACCGATACGTCTTGTTCGCCATTTTGGGTTTGGGTGTTTTGTAATACCTTGTCCGCCCAATAAAAAATCACTCGGCTAAACTGCTCGGCAGACGGCGAAACAGGCAAACTTATCCAGCGGGCAGAAAAATTCTGACACATCTTAATATAATCGCTGTCATCTTTATCCCAAAAGGTAATGGCGTGATCAAAGCTGTCAATCAAGTCTTTGATGTGTGATTTAAGCAGTCCAAAATCATAGACCATTTGCCCATGATCAAGGCGGTGGGCTTCTAAGATAAGCTCTACCACATAGCTGTGCCCATGAATCGAACGGCTACAGCGGTCAGACGTACAGTTACGCACGATATGGGCATTTTCAAATTTAAAGGTTTTACGGATACGCATGGGTATTTTAATAAATTAACGGTCAAAAGGTTAAGTTTAACATATTTTAAACGCTCAGGGTGTGCCTACAGTTCGTCCTTTTCATGAAAAATGAGAAAATATGAATTGTCCGCTATTCAACCATGTCTATATTTAACAAAAATACTGATAAATTTCTTATATAAATTTTAAAAATACTATCATTTATTTTTATAATAGTGCTTATCTTTTGTAAGCAATTATGTTTTAATAGGGCTTTTTTAAGCAAGCACTAGAAATATGTTTATTTTTTGTGCTTTTTTAACAAAATGACCTTTTATTTTGTCATTTTTTTTAATAAATTGAGAGTTCACATGACTACAATGAACACCGCACCAGAATTTGTTCGTCATCAAGCCCTAATTAACTGGGTTAATGACATCGCCAAATTGACCAAACCCAAAAACATCGAATGGTGTGATGGTTCTCAAGAAGAGTATGATCGCCTCATCAATCTAATGATTGATAATGGCACCATGGTTAAATTAAACGAAGAAAAACACCCCGATTCTTACTTGGCATTCTCTGATCCATCTGATGTGGCTCGCGTAGAAGATCGCACCTTTATCTGCTGTGAAAAAGAAATTGATGCAGGTGCCACCAATAATTGGAAAGCCCCTGCCGAAATGCGCGCCCTATTAAACGAAAAGTTTGATGGCTGTATGGCGGGACGCACCATGTATGTCGTGCCTTTTAGCATGGGTCCTTTAGGCAGTCATATCGCTCATATTGGTATTGAAATCACTGACAGCCCTTATGTGGTGGTCAGCATGAGCAAAATGGCACGTATGGGTAAAGCAGTCTATGATGTACTAGGCACAGACGGTGAATATGTACCCTGCGTACATTCTGTTGGCAAACCTCTTGCCGAAGGTGAAAAAGACGTAGCTTGGCCTTGCAACGACGACAAATACATCGTTCACTATCCTGAAACTCGTGAAATCTGGTCTTATGGCTCAGGCTATGGCGGTAACGCCCTGTTGGGTAAAAAATGCCTAGCGCTACGCATCGCCTCTGTCATGGGTCGTGAACAAGGCTGGCTTGCTGAACATATGTTAATTCTTGGCGTTACCAACCCTCAGGGCAAAAAGCACTACGTTGCCGCCGCTTTCCCATCTGCCTGTGGTAAAACCAACTTTGCCATGCTTATCCCACCAAAAGGTTATGAAGGCTGGAAAGTAGAAACCGTCGGTGATGACATTGCATGGATCAAACCTTCAGAAGATGGCAAACTTTATGCCATCAACCCTGAAGCAGGATTTTTTGGCGTTGCCCCTGGTACCAACACCAAGACCAACTCTAACTGTATGAGCACCCTTGTTGAAGATGTGATTTACACCAACGTTGCCATGACCGAAGACGGTGAAGTATGGTGGGAAGGCAAAACCAAGGAAATCCCTGAAAACCTAATTAACTGGAAGCGCGAAGAGCATGATGGCAGCAAAAAAGCATCACACCCCAACGCTCGCTTCACTGTATCGGCTGCTCAATGTCCGTCTATCGATCCTGACTGGGAAAATCCCGAAGGTGTACCAATCTCTGCCTTTATCTTTGGTGGTCGCCGTGCTGATACCGTACCTTTGGTTGCCGAAGCAACTGACTGGGTGGACGGTGTATATAAAGCTGCAACCATGGGATCAGAAACCACTGCTGCTGCGGTCGGTCAACAAGGCGTAGTACGTCGCGATCCATTTGCCATGCTGCCTTTTGCAGGCTATAACATGGCGGACTACTTCCAACATTGGCTAGACATGGGTGAGAAATTAACCGCCCTAACTGCCAAATCAGGTGAACAATTACCTAAAATGTTCCAAGTTAACTGGTTCCGCCGTGATGCCGAAGGTAACTTTGTATGGCCAGGTTTTGGACAAAATATGCGTGTGCTTGAGTGGATCATCGGTCGCTGCGAAGGCACTGCTAATTCGGTCAGCTCTCCTATCGGCAACGTGCCTACTTATGGCGATCTTAACTGGACGGCCTCTGACTTTAGCCAAGCACAATTTGACCTAGTTACCAGCCAAAGCAAAGACGCTTGGATTAAAGAATTGCAAGGTCATGCTGAGCTGTTTACCAAGCTAGGTGAGCGCATGCCGCAAACCCTAATCGCTCATCAAAAAGCCTTGCTAGATGCCATTCAAGCAAACTAAGTTTAAAACCAACAAAAGCCCATAATTAAAATTATGGGCTTTTTTATCAGTCATTAAAATCAAATGACTATAATTTTAACGTCAATAATTAGGCATTCATGGTTTTAATAGCTTCTACATAGCTACGGATATTGGTCACATAATGCATACACTGAACATAACGGCTGTTTTTATCAGCGTTATTTGCCAAGTAAGTATAAACTTCTGACCATAAATTAGCATCTTTACCCTGCTCGGTCAGCTCTTTTTGAATGCGTTTAATGGCATTAGGTCCCATATTATAAGACGCAAGCACAAACCATAAGCGTTCACTTTCTGGCACATCATTAAACATACCATAAATACGCTCCAGATACTTAGCTCCGCCAGCAATACTTTGTAAAGCGTCGGTGCGATCTTCTACGCCCATTTCTTTGGCAGTATCATTGGTAAGCATCATTAGGCCCTGAACCCCTGTAGGTGAAACTGCTTCGGGGTCTAAGTGTGATTCTTGATAACTGATCGCCGCTAGCACCTGCCAATCATGATTGTGTTTATCCGCTCCTTTTTTAAAGGCGGTTTCGTACATGGGTAATTTTTGACTCATGGCGCGGTTAAAATGATATTTACTGTAATCATTTTTTAACAAAGTACGATCATAAAATTGTGCCACTGTTTGATTTTGCGCCAACTGCTCTTGGCTACACAAAAAACTTGCCGAATGGTCAATTAAGCCACTGTCTGTCTTTAAAAAAGTAAACCCAACATTAGCATCAATACCACGCTGTACCAAGGCATTTTGAGTTGCACTATCACAACCGATTAAATTGGTGCTAAATTCACTATCTTCACTTGGCAAAACGCTAAGCACCATGTCAGCATCGCCATTTTTTAGGGCATGTGTCAGGCTTTCCTCATCTTGATACGTCTGCAAACGCAGCTGCACCCCCAAATACTCAGCATAGCGCTTAGCCACATCAAGTCCAAAGCCATGCTGTAGATCGCTGTCATTAAACACCGTTGAATCACCGTCCATGGTGGCAACCACAATTTCTTTTTTGGCAACAATTTGATCCACTTTGGAAATCTGCTGCTGAGGCACGGTATCATTTGCCAATAAAGCCTTAACGGGTAAAGCAAGCAAAGACAATGCCCCAAGCTGTAAAACATGCTTGGTTAATTTTTGATTAAAACTTTTTTTGGTTGTTTTTTGTTCTGTATCCTGATAAGCCAATTGTTTTTTTATTTTTACAGGGCATAGAATGATCATCGGCACGCCCATGATTGGCAAAAAGGCAAGTCGTTTTACGTCCTCATTCATTAGAATTTGGGTGTTTTTTGCGTTGGTGCGAATATGGTGCATTAACATTCTCCTATATCTACCGTATGCTAGGAACAAACCTTCTTTTCCTAGGGGTAATTGGTTTAGATGTCGCCCTAAACACTTATTGTGACCCCAAAACATCATTACCTATTAGGGTAGGATGCTTTGGCAATAAATGTCAGTACCACAAATCATGCTGACATATACCTAAAAACTCTTAGGCTGCAAAACAAATACCAATGTTTTTTGTTATCTGTACAAATGTCAGTCACGCAATTACCAACGGTTGGGGTTTTGGCAATTTCTTCGCAAAATGATTAAAAAATAAACTAACGGTATAAAATCACCGATGAGCCTAATATGCGAAATTTAACGACAATCTGCAATCACAACTTTGTACACTGAAAATAAACGGTAGTTTTTTGGCGATAAACGGTAAAATTTAGCAAAACTTCACAATCCGATACAGAGAAAAACTTTGTAAAAATCGAATTTCATAAATTTAAAATAGTTTCAAGTAGTAAATTTGAACTCATAAGTCATTACAAAAAATTATTTTTATAATCAATAAGTTACAAAATATTTTTCACCCATTTTGTAAGTAATTTGATAGATTTTTAGACATTTTGTAAAGAATATTACTTTATTTTGTCTATTTTTTATACAAAATTGCTGGGATTTTGGCTTGAAAATTTGTGAATGAATTTTAGAAAAAATCTTAAGTTTTCAAAGGAATAAGCAGGGGAAATATTGCAAGATGATTAAATTTATCGGCGGTACATTTGCTTATTTTTAATACACAAACACCAAAAACATTACAACACTTAACAAAATGCCTAAAATATAAACAATAATGATTATATTTTAGGCAATAGATGTAAATTAGGATTAGATGATTAAACAGGATTATCAATGTCGATAAACTGCACCGCCACACCAAACTGCTTGGCAATCAAGTCACCCAAAGCACGCACCCCACCACGCTCGGTGGCATGATGACCGCAAGCAAAATAATCAATGCCCATCTCCCGAGCAAAATGCGTGATACGCTCCGACACCTCGCCCGAAATAAAAGCATCACAGCCCATGGCATACGCCTGCTCTATCATATAATCCGCCCCACCTGTACAAAGGGCAATTTTTTGTAGGGTGCGAGCGGGATTTGCCGACAAATGCAGTGGGGTGCGTCCCAGTTTATCACTGATTTTTTGGGCAAAATCTGTGGCGATGATCGGCGAGCAGTTGGCAACATTACCGACAGGGTGCTTTTCATGGGGATATAACGCACTGATAATCTGTAAATCAAGCTCTTTTGCCAACACCGCATTATTGCCAAATTCAGGGTGAGCATCTAGGGGCAGATGATAAGCGATGAGTGAAATGCCGTTTTGTAGCAAGGTGCGAATGCGTTTGCCTTTCATGCCCGTCAAAAGGGCAGGCTCGCCTTTCCAAAAATAGCCATGATGCACCAAAATCGCTTCAGCATTTTCAGCAACCGCCCTATCAATTAAGGCTTGACAAGCAGTTACACCCGTGATGATTTTGCTGATCGGTGTATCGGCATCTACTTGCAGACCATTGGGGCAATAGTCGTTAAATTCATAAGTACTTAAAATCTCATCACAAAATTGGGTTAAGGCTTGGGGGCTTAAGGTCATCAACAACTCCTAATTGATTGAAAGTTTGGACAAAACGTCATGATTAAATTATTTTAATATTAGGTTAAGTTTTGCTAATTTGCAAGTGAATTACCAGTGTTTTAGAATACGCTTTTTTAAAAATTAAAAGAAAAAACAAAATAAAGATTATGTTAAATACTCCTGAATTGGCACTTAGCGATTATTTACAAGCGGTTAAATTAGTCATTGATGATATTTTTGACCATGAAGTTTGGGTGCGTGCTGAAGTGCGTTCGGTTAATAGCAAGGGCGGACATTATTATTTTGAACTTGCCCAAAAGGACGATGCAGGACAAATCGTTGCCAGTTGTCGGGCGACGCTGTGGAAATTTAAAGCCCAAGCGGTCATCAATCAATTCGTTAAACAAACGGGGCGACAGCTAGAATCAGGGATTGGGATTTTATTAAAGGGCAAGGCGGTATTTCACGCCCAGTATGGTTTTAGTATCAATATCAGTGACATAGACCCTTTTTACACCTTGGGATCGCTTGCCAAAGCATACCAAGCCAATTTAAACCGCCTACATGAACAAGGCTTAACCACACTTAATAAATCACTGCCCGCCCCTTTTGACATCAAACACGTCATCGTTATCGCTCCCGAAAATGCGGCAGGATTGGGGGATTTCCGGACAGATGCTGATCGTTTGGCAAGCACTGGAGCATGCTGTTTTGAGTATCATCACGCCACCTTTCAAGGCAATCATGCCCCTGATGAGATACGCCAAGCCATCACCACAGCGGTTGGCGGGTTTTACCAAACACATGGGCGACACGCTGATTTATTGGTGATCATTCGTGGTGGCGGTGCGGTGGGCGATTTGGCGTATTTAAATGATTTTGAGCTTGCCAGTTTACTTGCCGAGCAGCCACTGCCCGTGTGGGTTGGCATCGGGCATGAGCGAGATAATACCCTACTGGACGAAGTGGCTCATACCCGTTTTGATACACCATCAAAAGTCATTTTAGCCATTCAAGAACAACTGGTTAGCATCACAAGCCTTGCCAAACTTGCCATTAGCCAAATTCAAAAAATCAGTCAGCACCGCCTAAGTCTTGCCAAACAAGACACCAAGCACCTACTTTGGCAACATAAAACCGCCAGTGCCTACACCCTAAAACAGCACAAAGCCCAAAGCGACAGTCTACTGACAAAAACCCAAACAAGCACCAAAACAGCAATCGCCACACAAAAACAGCGTGTCAATCATCAATTACACCGCCATCAAGCCCTACTGCCCAAAGTACAAAATTTAGCCAACGAATGTCGCCATCTACAAAGTGCCATTTTATTACAGCACCCTGCCCGCACCCTTGCCAAAGGTTATACGCTCATTCATCAAGATGATACATTAATCACGTCCGCCCATGCACTACAGCAAAATAAACCCCTTCGTATACAGTTTGCTGACGGGGAAGTTTGGGCAAAAATCACACAGTCCCCATAAGCTAAGCATAGCCCAATTCTTGTAAAAATTGATACAATTTATCGGCAAACTGAGCATAACCTGCTGCATTGGCATGGATTTGGTCAGATTTTAGGCTATTGTCTGATAAAATCTCCGACCATACATTTGCTAATAATGGTACACCTGTACTGCTCGCCACTTCTTTATAAACAGGGTTATCACTGGCTTTGCCAAATAAGGCACTGGCGGATAAATGTGGCTGGGCGATAAGCACTACAGGAATGGATTTGCCTTGCAAGTCGCCAATAATTTTTAAAAGGTTGGCTTTGGTCGTCTCGGGCGGTGTACGCCTTAAGACATCATTACCACCAATGCCAAGCAGTACCAATTTAGGATTTTTTGCCAAAATGCTCGGCAGTCGCTCTAACACGTCCGTTGTGGTGTTGCCACTGATACCGTCATTATCCACTTGCCAAGTGGTTTTTTGGGCAAGTAAGGCTGGATAGCTTTGGCTTTTATCCACGCCATAGCCAAAGGTTAAAGAATCGCCTAGGGCAGATATGGGGCTTTTGGGTGGTAGCTTGGGGACTTTGGGGGTGTTTTTGCTACAAGCGACAAACCCCATGACAGGCAGTAGTACACTGGCAATTAAAAACTTTCTTCTATTTATCATATTCATCTCTTAAAATACATCATAAATACAAACAATTGTATCACTTTTATTTATTTTAAAACTTTTTTCTTAAAAGTAAACTCCAAACCCAAATAATTACCATAAGAAACTACTCGCCTTAAACCTGACTATAGGTGTAGGTTTTTCGTTGTGGTTTGATAAACTTGCCATGAACGGCTTTTCTTTAAAAGACGCTTTTGCAGAAATAATAACAAGAATCATCAGATTTACACTCATTGAGCTTTACATTCTGTATTGTATTACCTTTGGAAATCTTGTAATAGTCATCAAAATCACCATAAGGAATAAACAAAGAAATATTATACTTCTTCCGAGACTTCTTTTATTTTTTCAAGAAAGACAGGGTTAATATCAACCTTTATTCTGTAAATCTGAAGCATTTTTCTTGCGTCGCCATCGACACCAAAGGTGGCACACAAGCACTGAATGCTATCATCGATAATTATCTCACTCAACTCATCAATATGACAAACAAAATTTCATCACAATCAAGATTAAAAATCTTAGACAAGATATTTTTGATGTTATCATTTGGTAATATTGTATCTAGCAGAATATCTATCATTTATCAAAGTCCAAAAAACACCTTATAGAGTTTACCTCTAATTACAAAAAAAAGAAAAGACGATACCAAATCGTCTTTTCTATCGTTTAACTAATCAGCTTTGTTTATAACAAAATCTTTCTTGGGTCAGCAAGCAAATTGGCGATATAGCGAGTAAATACCGCTGCGTCCGCCCCATTGATGACACGATGATCATAAGACAATGACAACGGCAACATCAAACGTGGCTCAAAGCCTTTGGTGCTGGCATTCCAACGGGGTTGGAAAGACGCTTCAGAAATACCCAAAATACCCACTTGTGGGAAGTTCACTAGTGGCGTAAAGGCCGTACCGCCAAGATTGCCTTGGCTTGAGATGGTAAAGCTCGCCCCTTGCAGGTCTTTGGCACCAAGTTTTTTGTCGCGGGCTTTTTTGGCAAGCTCGCCAATCTCGATGGCAAGCTGTTTGATGCCTTTGGCTTGTGCGTCTTTGATGACAGGAACAATCAGTCCGTCATCGGTCGCAACCGCAATGCCCATATTTACCGACTTACGCACAATCAGCTGAGTGTTGTCATCAGACAGATGGCTGTTGAACTTAGGATGCTGAGTCAATGCATAAGCAACCGCTTTGACAATAAACGCCAAAATGGTCAAGCCTACGCCTTGAGCTTTAAACTCACCCTTGAGTTCATTACGCAAGTTCTCAGTATCGGTGATGTCCGCTAGGTCAAACTGCGTTACCTGTGGTAGGTAGGTATTGTAGTTAAGCTGTGGGATAGAGACTTTTTGTAGGCGTGTTAGGTCTACAGTCTCAAGCTCACCCCAAATCTCTTTGTTGCTCATGTCAGGTAGTGGCGGTAAGCCAGAACGCACATCGCCTGTCATGGCCGCCTGTGGCTTGGCACTCGCCCCACTCATCACGCCCTTGACATAGCCAAACAGGTCTTCTTTTAGGATACGACCGTTAATCGCTGTACCCTTAACCGCACTGATATCCACCCCAAGCTGACGAGCCAACTTACGCACCGCAGGACCTGCATAGACATCGCGAGCCTTGCTATTGACTTCGCTTTCGCTCAGTTTTACGCCACTTTGAGCAGGGGCTGGAGCTGAAGCTGGGCTTGCTTTTTGGGTAGGCTCGCTTGGTGCAAGTTTGTTTTCTACAGGAGCTGGGGCTGAAGTTGCGACTGCTCCTTGTGATTTAATGGTGATAAAGCTTTGAGCATTAGTAACGCTATCGCCTGCTTGCACCAAAATCGCCTCTACCACGCCACTGACAGGGGCTGGCACTTCTACAGACGCTTTATCAGATTCAACAAGCAGCACAGGTTCGTCAGCCTCTACGCTATCACCTACTTTTACCATAATCTCAGCAACGGTTGCTGATTCTACACCTAGGTCAGGTAGCGTATAGGTTTGGCCGCTTGGCGTAGCAGTAGCAGGGGTAGGTTCGCTCACTGGCGCTTGGACTTCTTGCACTGGCGTTTTTTGTGCAGGGGTTTCTTGTACAGAAACTTCTTGCACAGGGGCTTGGTTAGCCTCACCAGCAGTCGCCTCTACCGTGATTAGGCTTGAGCCTTGACTGATATGGTCGCCTGTATTTACCAAAATCGCAGTAACCGTACCGCTGACGCCTGCAGGAATTTCTACAGACGCTTTGTCAGATTCAACCAGCATGATATTATCATCAGCACTGATACTGTCGCCGACTTTTACCATGATTTCGGTAACTTCGGCACTGTCTACACCCAAATCTGGGGCTTTAATTTCCATGATTTTCTCCTAGCTTTGGGTTATTTGTCTTCGTCAATCAGCTCAGGCACAGGTAGCGGATTGGCATGTACCGATACCGCTGGTGCGTCTGGAAAGTAGTCATAATGGGGCTGCGGCTGCCATGCTGGGGCTTGGGTGACATCAATGCCAAAGTCATCAATGGCTTGTTGCACCAAGTCAAGTGATACTTGACCTTCGTCCGCCAATTTCTTCAGTGTAGAAACAACAATGTGTTCCGCATTGACATGGAAGAAATTACGCAACTGCTTACGAGAGTCCGAACGTCCAAAGCCGTCTGTACCCAAGGTAACATAGTTATCGCTGTTTGGTAGCCAGCCACGGATTTGTTCGGCATAGTTACGCATATAGTCAGTCGCTGCCACTACCACACCTTCATGACCTGCCAATTGAGCGGTAATCCAAGGGGTCTTTTGTTCAGCAGTTGGATGCAAGCGGTTGTAGTCATCACACGCCATACCATCACGGGTCAGCTCATTAAAGCTGGTTACGCTCCACACGTTGGCACTGATGTTAAATTTGTCAGCAAGTAGACGTGCAGCCTTTTGTACTTCACGCAAAATCACGCCAGAGCCAAGCAGTTGTACATCACTAGAACCGTTGTCTTCTAGTAGGTACATACCACGCTTAATGCCCTCTTCTACGCCAGCTGGCATGGCTTGGTGTTCGTAGTTTTCATTCATCAAAGTGATGTAATAATAAACACGCTCGCCCTCACCATACATGCGACGCAAGCCATCATGCACCACAACCGCCAGCTCATAACCAAAGCAAGGGTCATAAGTTACACAGTTTGGCACTGTACCAAATAGGATATGGCTATGACCGTCTTGGTGCTGCAAGCCCTCACCGTTTAGTGTGGTACGTCCAGCGGTTGCCCCAAACAAGAAGCCTTGTGCTTGACAGTCGCCCGCCGCCCAAGCCAAATCGCCAATGCGTTGGAAACCGAACATTGAGTAATAAATGTACATCGGAATCATTGGCAAAGCGTTGGTTGAATAACTGGTCGCCAAAGCAATCCATGCACTCATCGCCCCTGCTTCGTTAATGCCTTCTTCTAGCATATGTCCGTTTTTGGCTTCTTTATAACCCATCAAGGCTTCAGCATCTTCGGCAACGTAATTTTGACCTGCGGCTGAATAAATGCCAAGCTGACGGAACATACCTTCAAGACCAAAGGTACGAGCTTCATCAGGAACAATCGGCACCACGTATTTTTGTAGGTCTTTATTTTTAAGTAGTGCTGACAACAGACGCACAAATACCATGGTTGTGGATTGTTCTTTGCCGTTGCTACCTTGTAGTACGTTATCAAAGATTGACAACTCAGGGATATTTAGGGGAGTATGACCGCTACGGCGAGCAGGCAAATGTCCGCCCAAGGCTTGACGGCGACCCATCAGATATTTGTACTCTGGCGTGTCTTCGGCTGGGCGATAAAATGGTAGCTCTCTTAACTGCTCATCATTAAATGGCAAGTCAAAACGGTCACGGAAATATTTTAGTCCGTTTTCGTCCAGTTTTTTGATTTGGTGAGCTTTGTTTACCGATTGGATTTGGCTAGACAAGCCATAGCCTTTTACCGTTTTTACCAAAATCACGGTTGGCTGGTCTTTGGTTTTCATCGCTTCGCTATAAGCGGCATAGACTTTTTTGGGGTCATGTCCGCCACG
>RRZU011031701.1_pt1 | contig 15945 bp, 15 predicted proteins | sample 2165561 | NCBI WGS metagenome assembly RRZU01 (sample SAMN10456909, study PRJNA506462) | wastewater metagenome | isolation source: wastewater sludge | place: USA: Moscow, Idaho
CAATTGCTGTAGAAGGCACCAGTTTGGCGGTGACTGTGACTACACAGGTCTCTGTTTTATCTCCGTCTTTTGTTTTTACTGTAATCGTTGCCGTTCCGGCTTTTACTCCGATTACTTTTCCATCTGTTCCAACTGTGGCAACGGCTGTATCCGAACTTGTCCATGTAACAGTTTTATCAGTGGCATCCGTTGGTTCAACTGTTGCCACAAGTGAAACTGTGCTTTCTACTGCAACAGTTGCGGTTGTTTTATCGAGAGTGACTTTGGTGACTACGATTGTTTCTGGTGTAGCTTCTTTTACTATCACTGAACAGGTTGCAGTTTTTGTTGTTCCTTCAACAGTTGCCGTAATGGTTGCAGTTCCTGCAGCTTTTGCTGTAACAGTTCCTCCATCAACTGTGGCAACAGCTGAATCACTTGAGCTCCAAACAATACTTGCGCCCGACGCTCCATCATTATTATAAGAAATCGTTGCCGATAGAGACCCTGTTTTGTTTACTTCGAGATTCAATTCACTTTTATCCAGTGTAACACCTGCGATCTCGTTCTCACTCACGAACTTCGTGAAGAACCATGCGCTCGATGTCGTACTGGGATCCGTAATCTTTGATTTGTCAACAGCTTCATATCCATCGCCACCGCTGACAGACGTTTTTGTGGATCCCACCCATTCTACGGTATCGACAGGTGCACTTTCCTGCACTACTTCAACTGCTGTATCTTCTTTTGCTGCATTGACTTCTTTTTCTGTTTTTACTTCATCAGCGATTTCGATCTTCTCATAAGCGATCTTATCTTTGACTGTTACGCTGACCGGTTCTGTTGGAAACTTGAATTCTCCCACAGGTTTGATCAGCACAGAATATTTTCCGGGGGTAATATCCTTCAGATAGATAATACCATCTTTGTCATCATCTGTTTTTGTACTCGTCTTTTTCTTTGGATCCGTCAGTTCCACTTCAAACTCGGTACCAGATATCAGTTTCCCGGTCTCCTTGTTAACGAATTTGATCTTTAGATCCTTTTCAACAGAAGTCATATTTACTTTTACTTCTATTTCAGACTCGTCCTGTTCAATAATTTCTTCTGCCATAGGTTCTTCTGCCACTGTTTCAGCTGCCATCTTTGCATCTGCAATCGCAAGAAGACCACTTTCTCCGATTATCTCGATGCCACTGAGCTGCTGGCCCAGTTCTGCCATGCTGCTGACCTGCTTTTCAGCAGTTTTTGAATCTCCCCAGAGATTCAATGTTACGATTGCGACTACAAGCACAAAGATACCGGTCACTCCAACAATCGCATCAATTGGACCAAAATTGTGAAAATGTTCTTTTATTTTATCTATGATACCAGCTGCTGCGACCTCATTATTTTTCTTTGAATTTCCTTTTTTCGCAGTTTTCTTACCAGATGTTTTTTTCTTCTTTTTACGCTTTACACCTGATGCCTGACTTTTCTTGTTTGATTTTCCAAGTCCAAGTGGTTCAAGCTGCTGTTTTCCAGCCTTTTGATCCAGATCTTCTTCTATTACATCATGATCTGTTTCAAAATCTTCTTCATATAATTCGTCCTCATCATATTCTTCAAAATCATCCTCATAATTATCCTCGGATTCTTCAAAATCATTTATGTCGGACGCCGCATCTTTATTATTTATGGATGTCTCAGCATCAGTATACTCTTCTTCGTATATGATCTCGTCCACATCCAATTCTATCCAGTCAAACTCTTTTTTCACGCTTCCCTACTCACCCTTTCACAACACGCTTAACAATTCTGTAACATTATATCATCTAATTTGTCACACATCAAGGAAATCAGCCGATTCCTTACATATTAAAGATAAAAACTCCCGCCAGAATCAGAATCGTACCAGTCAGCTTATTCCTGGTGATTTTCTCTTTGAAAAAAAATCTACTCAGAATCATTACAAAAATATATCCTATCGATTCCATTACTGGAACTCTTTTATATTCAATTCCCGAATAAACTGTGATCGTCATAATCATTGACAGGAACAACATACCATACCCCATGATTACATAGGGATTCAGATATTCCCTAATCACTGAATCATACTTCTTCAAAGCACTTTTCTTAAGCAGAATCTGGGATGAGGATGCTACCGCTACCGATACGATCATCAGTACATAATACCAATGTGTATCCATCTGTATCAATGTACTCATGCTTTTTCCTCCTTAAGATCCCTGTTCAATATAATAGTGCCTGCTACAACAAGGGCTACCCCGGCAATATTTTGCAATGTGATTTCATTATGGAATAGCAGAACAGCCCAGATCATAGACCATAGGATCCCCATTGCCTTATTTGCATATGCGATGGACAGATCGAACTTTTTGATGACCTGCTGCCATAGGATCGCATAAATTCCAAGTACTGCAACTTCAAGTCCATAAAATAAGAAGAAACCAAATGTCATCACTTCCTGCCCTGATGCGAACTTGGCTACTATGCTTGAAACTGTGAATACAACGACTACAAATTGTAAAAACAAAATATCCTTGAAAGTAATTTTTTTCTTCATGTTATTTTCCTTTTCACGCTATTTCCCTATCGCCCATTATATGCTTTGAAAGACATCAAATGCAACCTTTTTGCCATACTTTGCATTCTGCTTCATAAACTTTTAAGATTTAAATAGCATCTTTTTTAGACTGTCGTGGTAGACACTCCGGAAGGAAACGTGTAAAATGTAGCGTATGGCTGATAAGCCACACCCTATTATGAAGTAAAAAAAGAAGTTGTTTTTTGGAGGAATCTTATGAAAAAAACAAAAAAAGATATGGCGATCCATGCCACGATCATAGGTGTTATTGTATTGATCCTGATTATATCTGTCTACAAGCTTGCAAAATGGAATGAAGGAAGTGAAAGTGCAGGCGAAGTGATCACGGATGAAGACTTTGACACAGAACCCGAAGATTATGTTACTGCAATGACCAGTGTCCAGCTAGCTTCCAAAAATGATGATGGTATATGCGATATCGTATTCTTGGGAGATGATCTGTTAAGCAAATATACTGATAAAACAGGAATTCCAGGCATTACTGAATCCCTTGTCGCTGATTCCAAGACCTATAACATCGGTTTTGAAGGCATGCACATGTCAGCGTCCTCGTCTGTCTGGTCCGAGGAAAATGCATCCGATTCATTTTCACTTTACTGGGTCGCAAAATCTATCGCACTGCAGGATTTTACTCTGCTTAACAATTACGCTGAAAAGGTGAATCCTGATTTTTCTGAAACTGTAGAAGAATTGGAAGCCATTGATTTCTCAACTGTGGATGTCCTTGCAATCACCTATGGTGTTCATGATTACCTAGACGGTCGATTGATCACTGACGTTGCAGATGCAAACAGTATTTCAGCTTATTCCGGCTCATTAAAGTCTTCTATCGAAGCGATCCAGGAAGCTTACCCACATATTCGTATCGTTGTGATGTCACCGACCTTCTGCCTTGTGGATCAGGACGGAAAAACAGTGAACTGCGATGTGACCAATACCGGATATGGTATGCTCGCTGATTATATGGTCGCAGCAAAAGCAATCGCGGTTGAGTTAAATGTTTCTTACCTGGATAACTATTATGGTGTTAAGATCAACGCTCAGACTTACAAAGATTATCTGGAAGATAATATACACCCTAATGAAACCGGTCGAAAATTGATTGCCGAGAGACTTGCAGAGGTCATCAACAAAAATCTTACCGTGGACCTAAGCGAGTAACTATATAAATTATATAAATAAAGAAGCAACTGCTTGATTCATTATAAACCATATTCATATGGTCTAAGCGAATACTACAGTTGCTTCTTTTTTATTTAATATTCTTTACAAATCTCTGTGAAGAAACTTTTTTTACCCCAGATACTCACATGCTGCGAGTGCAGCGATTGCCCCATCCGAAGCTGCCGTAGCAAGCTGTCTTACCGACTTCGTTCTGCAGTCTCCGGCAACAAAAATGCCATTGCTTTTTGTTTTACAATCTTCCTGTGCACTGATATATCCCTTTTCATCCAATTCGACCTGTGCTGCAAATGCAGCATTTTCAGGAATCTGACCGATTGCTACAAACAGTCCATCCACAGAAATCTGTCTTTCTTCTCCAGAGAGTTTATCAACTACCACCACACCTGATAATCTGTCATCTCCCAGAAGTTCCTTAATTGTTGCATTCAATACAAATTCCACGTTTGGCTTGTTTTTTAATGCCTGTACCTGTTTTTCTTCTCCGCGGAAAGCATCTCTTCTATGAATCAGATATACTTTGCTGCAGAAATTAGAAAGGTAAAGTGCATCTTCAAGAGCAGTATTACCACCACCATTTACTGCAACATCTTTATTTCTAAAAAAAGCTCCATCACAGGTCGCACAATAGGACACGCCCGCACCTGTCAATTCAACTTCTCTTGCAACTCCAAGGGGTCTGTTCTTGGCACCTGTCGCAAGGATCACACTTTTACACGAATAGCTGCCCTGATCAGTGGTAACTGTTTTCTCAGTTCCGTGGTCTTCAATTCCTGTCACTTTTTCAAATTTTACTTCTGCTCCAAGTTCTGTTGCCTGTTCATACAGATTTGTTGCAAATTCATATCCGGAAATGTTCTTGATGCCCGGGTAATTCTCTATCTCAGGCGTATTGACGATCTGCCCACCATATACTTCACTTTCAAACACAATTACACTCTTTCCTGCACGCACTCCGTAAATTGCTGCTGACAGCCCGGCTGTTCCAGCGCCAACTATGATTATATCCGTCATCATTTCCATCCTTTCATAAATACCTTGATTTTACTTATAACAAAGTCTGTACAATAGACTCAGTCTAAATTCATTATAACAGAGCGGCTACTTTAGCGTCAATTGCATCTGCTTCGGTCGTAGGTGCAAAACGTTCCACCACTTTACCATTTTTATCAACGAGAAATTTTGTAAAATTCCATTTAATTCCAGATCCAAATATTGATCCTTTGTCTTTCTTCAGCTGAGTATATAATGGGTCTTCATTTTTCCCATTTACATCAATTTTCGCAAACTGTGGAAATGTCGTATCATATTTTAACTGACAGAACTCATGAATCTCATCACTGTTTCCAGGCGCCTGATTCCCGAACTGATTACAAGGAAAATCAAGTATTTCAAATCCCTGGTCTTTATATTTTCTATATAGTTTTTCGAGTCCTTCATACTGAGGTGTAAACCCACAGCCTGTTGCTGTATTCACGATCAGCAACACTTTACCTTCATACTCTTTTAATGAAACTTCTTTCCCATCCCTGCTTTTTACACTCAGATCATAAATTGACATATCTTTTCCTCCTGAAATTGAACACATTATTTTCTTTTGCTTGTTTGTAATTGAATTGTATGCAATTAGTAATGGTTTGTCAAGAGGTTTTTCGCAAAAAAAGTAGAGTATATTATTTCATACTCTACTTTTGGATTCCTATAAATCACTCTAAATTTGCGTGCCTACTAAACATTTCTTCTTCAGTCTTTTTTGTTTTATTCATTAAATAGACTACCAAAACATCACATACTAACCACAACATCTGTTCAAATGCATTCCCCATAGGTTGGACTGTAAGACAGGTATCTTCTAAACTACTTTTCGGAGTAGCACCAGGAATTACAATTACTGTTGAAGCCATTTTACCGATAGATGCTTCCGGATGTATTGTTATTGTGGCAACTTTAGCATTAAAAGAAATAGCCTTCTTTGCCATTACCACTAGACTTTCAGTCTCTCCTGATCCGGAGCAAACTAACAGCAAGTCACCCTCTTTAATTGAAGGAGTTGTTGGTTCACCAACAAAATATACCGCCATACCCAAGTGCATCAACCTGTTCGATAATGCTCTGGCCACAAATCCAGATCTACCAGCGCCAGATATAAATACTCTGTTTGAATTCAACATTTGATCAACTAATTTTTCTAAATCTTCATTATTAATTTTCTTAGCATTTACCCTTAGTTCATCTAATATATCCAGCAAATACTTACATTCAGACATTTTTTTCAACCTCTTTCATTGCAATGCTAACTGCTTTAGCAACTTCAACTGGATTACTGGCATGGCATATATTACTTCCAACTATTATTACAGATGGATTTAATGTTACATATTCAGCCACATTTTCTGCCGAGATGCCTCCTGCAACGGAGATTTTTGCACCTTGAGAATATTGGGAAATAATTTTAAGGTCATCAATAGGTCTTCTACCTGCTGCCTGCTGATCCGTTCCAGTATGAACAGCTAACCCATGTGCACCTAATAGTTCTAATTCAGCTATTTTTTCTTTAAAGTTTTGCACACAAATCATATCCACAACAATTTCTTTTCCCCATTCATTCGCAGCCTTGACGCATTCTTTAATAGTGAGAATATCCGTTACTGCTAATGCTGTTATGTAATCTGCACCTGCTCTGAATGCTTCTGTTGCTTCATAATAGCCTGCATCCATTATTTTTAAATCTGCCAATATTTCTTTTTCAGGAAACTTTTCCTTAAAATACTTTACAGCTTGTAACCCTTCTTTAAAAATAAACGGAGTCCCTATTTCTATAATATCAATATAATTTTTTACTTTATTAACTAATAGGTACGCCTCTACTAATGTCAAATCGTCAAGCGCTAACTGAAGTTTCATTACAATACCTCTTATCTTAATTTCTCGGATACCGGTCTACTGGATCTTTAATATTACCGCCATTTCCTAATTCTAAAGTAAAAGATAGTTTTTCTTTTGTATCTAGGTAATAATGCCAGTCTTCATCTAAATGTCCACATTGTAAAACATTGATGCCTGATTTCTTATAGTCCTCAACTGCATGTTTTAATTCCTCATTTGTCATAACATCTTTAACATGATGTATTCCTACTCCTGATTTATTCAACATATCCCAGTATACATTTGGCCCTTTCACAGGTTGCATTAATTCTACTTCCATATTTCCAAATTTAAAGCAACAAGTTATAAATTCATACCCTTCTGTGAGTTGTTTTTCGCCTACCTCGAAATAGCTTACATATTCTGGGCTGAATTTGTAAATATTCCACGGCTTCATGTCAAAAATTGAAACAAAATTCTTTAAATATTTTTCAATATCATCCACTAAAATTCCAATTTGTCTTATATTTAAACTTCTTTTGGTCTTCTTTGCACCTATTGCTATTTGCGGAAATACTTCGGCAGCCGGGCTAATAGTACCAGCATTTCCCATCTCTATGATGAACCCCAACATGTCTTCAGTTCCTAAATATGCGTGAAAATCTTTATCCAGGTACCCTGTCTGTGTAACCACTATCCCTTTGTGATTTAATTCATTTAGATATTCTTTCAGTTCGTCAGTGTCACTTAAAACAACTTTAAAATGATGAAGGCACGGACCTTTATTATTTAATACATCCCAATATACATTTGGTCCTTCAATAGGCTGCACTAGTTCAAACTCAATATCTCCTACAGATGTCACTGCCGCTATAAAATCAAATCCTTCTGTTAATTGCTTTCCATCAACCTCAAAATAGCTACAGTTTTCCGAATTAAAATGTCTGACATCCCAAGGACCAATCTGCAATAAATCCCAATAATTTTGCATACTTTCATATATATCTTTAACCAAGACACATATCTGTTTAATTTCACCTTTCACGTCACTTTACCTCACATTCATTATTTGATTTCACTATTTATTTTATAAAAAAGTAGCAATATACTTAACACAAGAATTTTTAGTCTAGTAATAGTTTGATCAAATCCTAAATACATGTTTTACAAACTGCAGCGCCTCTTTCGCATCAGTATCTAATTTTTTTTCTGAAGGATCAGTAATGAGATTTCTCCATACTTTTACCTCGCTGCCTATAGTTCCACCCGGCAAAACGAATGGTTCCATAACTGCTGCATTCTGATAATTAATATCTCTAAGCGCCTGCCCTATTTCATCCCAAGGCATAGTTCCTTTACCAGGAACTTGTCTGTTTCTTTCTCCTAAATGTAAATGGCAAAGGTTATCACCAGCTTTTCTAATTGCCGCTGCAATATTATCTTCTTCTATATTCATATGAAAGGTGTCTAACATGATTTTTACTTTTTTACTGCCTACAGCATTGATATAATTAATCCCTTCATCACATGTATTTAATAAATACCCTTCAAATCTGTTTAGTATTTCCATACCTAATGTAACATCGCATTCCTCTGCGACTTTTGAAATTTTTTTCATATTTATAATAGAACGTTCTAAATCAGCCTCTTTATCTACTGGTTTTGTGTAATCTACTGGCCAATAAGAATATAGCCCGCCTCCCAATAGTTTAATCTCCATTTTTTGAAGTTTCTTTAATGTTTCTGTAAAAAACCCTATGGCTTGTTTTTGTATGTCCGGATCCGCTGAGCTTAAATTTTCTCTAGCATTTGGTCCATATCCAGCTGTTAGTATAATATTTTTTTCTTTTGCATATTCCTTAAGTTCATAAAGTTTTTCATCTGTTGTATACATGTTTTTTAAAGCACCACACGAAATCTCAAGAATATCAAATCCTAACTCAGATGTTTTATCAATGTATTTTTTATAATCTGCAAACCATTCTTTTTCCCAATATGCAAAATATATTCCGTATTTCATAACTGTATTCTCCTGTTCTAATTAACTCATTTTTGCCAGTCTGGCTGTTTTTTTCTTATTGATCACAAAATTTATGATCAGTACACCTATAAGTGCTACACCCCATATCAAGTCTCTGTAGTAGTTGCTAATGTCCGGGAAAGTGTTTAAATATGAAGATAGCATCTGTAAAATTAGGACTGCTATTGCAATTCCCGGTATTGATCCAAATCCACCATTTGGATTCACACCACCAAGAACTGCAATCAAAATACATTGCATCGTATAACTTGTTCCAAAATCTGCTTTTGCAGAATTAATTCTTGCTAAGGAAAGTAGACCAGCTACTGCCGCAATCAGACCTGATAGCATATATGTTTTAATAATGATGGTATTGTTCTTGATTCCAGCAAAAATAGCACATTTGGCATTTGTACCAACTAAATATACTTTCGTTCCAAATGTTGTCTTACTCATAATAAATGTCATTATGAGTACAACTAATAAAAACATAATAAATGCAAATGGAATTCCAATAATTGTTAGCGTACCTAAAGAAGTATAGGTATCTGGTATTCCACTTACAGAGCTTCCTCCTGATAAAACAACTGAGATTCCTTGAAACAGCTGATATGATCCTAGTGTTGCTAGCATTGCTGGTATTCTTAAATAGGAGACCAAAAAACCATTAAATGCTCCACAAGCCGCTCCTACTAAAAGTGAAATCAAAATAGCTACAATTATTGAGCTTCCACTTTTTTGCATTGATAACCCTGCAATAATGCCACAAAGATTTGCTATATAAACACACGAAAGATCTATTCCTCCAGAAATCATGCATATACCACATCCAATAGACATTAAGCCATATTCTGCAAGCTGTTTTCCCATTGTCTGAAAAATAGAAGGTTTCATGAAGGTTCCGCCTTTAGTAATCCCAGCTATTAATAAAAAAGTGATTAAAATAATTATTAATCGAAATACATTATCATCTATTTTTCTAATTCTTTTCATGCTGCTTCACCTGCCTTTACTTCTTTTTTCTTTTTGTTTAAATAAGTCTGTAAGGCAGGAATTGCAGTGCCAATAATTATAATTCCGCCAATAAATACCTTTTGCCAATATACCGAAATTCCTACAAGAATCAAACTATTCGTGACCATTGTCAGAAGTAATGTTCCAAGAATACAGCCTTTAAGCGTACCAACACCTCCGGTTAGCCTTGTTCCTCCTAAAATAATAGCTGCGATTACGACCATTTCACCACCTGCATATTCAGTTGGTAAATATCGCATCGACATAACCGAATAAGAAAGACCTGCAATTGCTGCAATCATGCCGTTAATTACAAAAATACCAAACCTAATTTTGCCGACGCTGAATCCTGCTCTTTCAGCTGATATTTCATCACCACCAATGGCATATACCCCTCGCCCCACCAAAGTATAATTAAGAATTAAATATGCAATAATATATAGAACCACAAGAATAAGAAATGTCATTGGAAGCGAAGACCCAAGACCAGTTTTTTCATTTTTTACAGCTAACAAAGTTAATTTCCCAAACCTCTGAAGCGTTTCTGGCAAATCCATTCTTTCTGCTTCAAAAGCTCCTAATAGGATTCCACTAAATATTGAAGATGTACCTAATGTAACAATTAAACTTGGAAATTTATATTTTACAATAATAAATCCATTTAAAGCACCCATAAGTGCACCAAAAACCATACCTACTAAAAATATAACAAACCACGGTCCATCAAAATTTGTCTTGTATGCAATCATGATAGAAATATAACTGCTTAGTGCAGCTATTAAAGGAAATGATACATCTGGTCCTGTACTAACAAATGCAAGTAGTGCACATATTGCATAAATAGAAGGGCAAATCATGGAACGGGCTATGTCTACAAGGTTATTATTAGCAAAAAAAGCGCCCGACCTACCTTGTATAATTAATGATAGTACCAGAATAATTAAAAATACCCAGAATTCTGTCTGTTTTACATATTTATTCATTTTATTCTTCAAAGTATTCATGCCCCTTTCTACACTGCTGCCTCTGCCAATTTTGCTTCGTTAAGATCTTCATTTTCAAGAATGCCTTTGACGTGTCCCCCATGCATAACAATAGCACTATCACACGTTGCAACAACCTCAGCTGTGTCATCAGATACAACTATGATTGCCATCCCTTCTGATGCCAGTTTTCGAAGTAATTTGTGTATATCATATTTTGCACCTATATCAACTCCTACCGTTGGTCCATTCAAAATTAAAACTTTAGGATTATTTGCAAGCCATCTTGCAAGTACTACTTTTTGTTGGTTTCCACCCGATAATGTGCCAACTGGAAATTCATGATTTTTTGTTGCAACACCCAATTCTTCTACCCATTTTGCAGATTCTCTGACAACATCTTTGCTGTTTAATATGCCTATCTTATTTGATAATGCATCCATTCTGGTGACTGTTATATTTCGAATAATAGATTGAGAAAGAAATAATCCTTCAGTCAAACGATCTTCTGGAACAAGTGCAATTCCAAGTTTCTCCGCAGTTGTAACATCCTTAATATTGACTTTATTCCCTTCTATTATAATTTTTCCGGAAGTTGGTTTGTTTAAACCAAATAGGGATAAAGATAATTCTGTACGTCCTGACCCTAATTGACCCGTTATTCCAAGAATCTCTCCTTTATGTAATTTAAAACTAATATTTTCATATCCCTCAGCAGACAAATTTACTGTTTCAAGAACAACTTCTCCATGTTCTGTCTTTTTATTTTCCACCAATTCTTTGTTATCAAAATTACGTCCTGTCATGTAAAAAGCAAATTTTTCTTCGGTCATTTCCGAAGTAGAACAGGATATAACATTCTCACCATTTCTTAAAATTGTAATACTATCAGATATTTCAAAGACTTCATCAAGTTTATGAGAAACAAAAAGAATTGTAATCCCGTTTTTCTTTAAATCTTCAATTATTTCGAATAGCCTTCTAACTTCTTTCTTTGTTAATGCGGTCGTAGGTTCGTCCATAATAATAAGTTTGGCATTATCCAATAATGCTCTGGATATCGCTATTAATTGTTTATCCGCAACTGGAAGTGTTTCTACTAGAGCATTAAGGTCAACATCAAAATTAATTTTCGCAATTGCATCTTCCGCTATTTTTCTAAATTCTTTTTTATTTACCATTTTCTTCCCGGTTGCAAGAACTTGATTAAATGCAAGATTTTCTATGACTGTTAAGTTTGGAAAAATAGAAAAATCTTGATAAATTACTTGAATTCCGGCCCTAATTGCATCAGTTGGTGTCATAACTGGGTAATCTTTTCCCTCCACCTCAACAGTTCCTTCATCTGGTTTATAAAATCCAGAAATAATCTTTATGATCGTTGATTTTCCACAACCATTTTCACCAGCCAGACAATGTGTCTCACCTTTTTTAATTTCAAGGTCTACACCCTTTAATGCATGAACACCACCAAAAGATTTTTTTATTCCTTTAACCGATAGTATATTTTCCATAATACCTCCTGTCCTTCCAAACAAGCTTTTAAAATCGCAAATCTTCTTAACAAATTTGCTTATTAAAAGCTCTGTCATATACTAAATATTCATATAAATATCGCACATCCCACAATTATGAGATGTGCGATACATCAGTCATTAACAAAGCTTTATTTCAGATTAGAAATCATATTCATCAATGTTCTCTGCTGTAAGTGTAATATCTGCCTGACCTATTAAACATCTATTTGTTCCTTGTGATAAAGTCATTGCTTCATATCCCTCAGCACCTGCATTATATCCTTCTCCATCACCTACTTCTATACCTGCAAGAATATCTGATGCTAATTTACACATTACATAACCAGAAACCATTGGATCCCATAATTTAACTGTTGTAATTGTTCCGGATTTTACATATGGTTTAAACTCATTTGGTGTACCAACACCAACTACTTTAACATCAAGTCCCAGCTCTTCAACTGCTTTCGCAATACCAGGGCAATCCGTAGATGCTACTCCTGTAAATCCTTTCAGATCTGGGTTTGCTTTCAGAACTTCTTTTGCTCTCTCATATGAAGTATCAATAGACTCTTCAGATTCGCAAGTAGGTATCGCTCCGTCATTTATTAGTTCCATATTTGGATAAGTTTCCTGCTGATGTTTATACTGTGCATTTGCGTATTCCATATGAGTTGTTGAAGTTGTATATGCAACCATCATTGCGTATTTTCCTTCTTCATTCATATCTTTAGCAAGTGCATCCATAATAGCTGCGCCAAAATCATCTGCTGTAAATGCCTCTGTATCAAATAAGGTGTTTTCAAGATTGGATGCCTCATGAGAAATAACTACAATACCTTGTTCCATAGCTCTTTTTAAAGAAGCTTCTAATGCACCTGGATCAATTGGAACAACACAGATTGCATCAACGCCCTGATCAATCATATTATCAACTACTTCTACCTGCGATGCTGCATCGGCATTTGCAGGTCCTTTTTGTATTACATTAATAGATGTTTCTTCGCCAAACTGGTTTACCCCGAGTTCCATACGTTTAAACCATGCTGCTGTATTATCTTTTGTGATAACGGCAATCGTCCATTCAGATTTGTCTTTATCGGATTTATAGTTTGCAACATCAAACAGGTCATCTGTCATCGCAGCCTCTTCTGTAGCTTCTGCTGGCTCTGACGAGGCTTCTGTAGATTCTGTTGCTGCAGCTTCTTCTGCTGCGGGTTCAGTCGTTTCAGCTGTGCTACCACAACCTGCTAATGTTGAAGCAACCATTGCTGCAACTAACATTACCGAAAATAATTTCTTTTTCATCTTTCTTTTTCCTCCTTAAAATTTTGAAAAGTATGTTAATCGCCTTTCGGCGTCCCTAATGGGTTTTTTTGTGGTTATTGTAACCGGTTACATTGTTTTTATTTTATATAGAACGCAATTGCGTTCTATATGTTAAAGCTTTCTTATTACTATTTCCGACTCTAAAAATACATTTTGCACAGGCTCTGAAGGAAAGGCTATTCTGTGAATCATTAGCTCACTAGCCGTCTGCCCCATTAATTTAGCTTCTCTTCTAATAAAATTAAAATCATTTCCAACAATATCTAACGCTTCAATACGATCAAGCCCTATGCAGGATATATCTTCTGAAAGTTTTAAATTATGTTCCCTTAGTGCCTTTAAAAATCCCATGCTTGTTCTATTGTTGCATGTTACCACCGCTGTAGGACAATCTTCTGATTCCAACATTTCACAGGCTAGTTGATATGATTTTGTCATTGTATAATTGCCTAAATAGCAATATTCCTTATTGTATGAAATATTATGTTTTTTAAGTGCGTCTTTAAAACCCGCTTGTCTTGTTCTTGCCAAAATCCCTTCCATTGTAGCATTGAAAATTCCTACTTTAGTATGACCTGCATTTATAAGTATCTCTGTGGCTTCACATATACTTTTTCTGTCATCAAAGAACACACCATCATATCGTTCAAAAACATCCAACTTCCTGTCCATAATAACAACGGGTGTATCAAGATCTTGAATTAAGCCTAAAATTTCTTTCGCTTCTTCTGGCTTGCTATAATCAATTGCTGGTGTATACAAAAGACCTGCTACTCTTTGTTCTTTGAACATCTTTAACGCTTTTTTATCTTTTTCTGCTTTATCATCTGAATTTACACAGATCATTGTTAAATTATGCTTATCAACAATACTTGTAATACCTCTTAATATTTCACCAAAGAAAGGGTTATCTACTTCCGGCACAATTACTCCAACGATTGTACTAGTTTGTCTTGACAAATTTCTTGCTGATGCAGATGGTGTGTATCTACGTTTTCTCATGATCTCCAAAATTCTTTCTCTTGTATTCGGATCAACACTTGAAGGTTTATTCAAAACTCTTGAGACCGTAGCTTTCGATACTCCTGCTTCTTTTGCAATGTCATTAATTGTGCATTTTGGCATTTTAAACTCCCTTGGTTGTTTTAAATAATAACGTTCCTAAAATTTTTCTTTCCAGTTAAACCATATATGTTTTTTGATGTAACCGGTTTCTTTGGATTCATCATAATCATTTTATGGACTTCTGTCAATTCAATTTTTGTGCTTTATTGTCAATTCGTATATTATAAACAAATTCATTTGTCAATATTTGTTTGTTTTGTATAAGAGTTTTTATTAAGTAAAAACAAACATAATGATAAATTTAAGCATGATCTAGTAGATTGTTTTTTCAAATTCTACAAGTTGGTCAAATTCTTTTTCAACAATCTCTGCGACTTCCGGACTAAGATCTTGCATATGTTCTGCTTCCAACCATGCATCAGCCATAACACGTCCCATTTCTGCACCAATAATAAAACCGCCTAGGCATAAGACATTGGTATTATTGACCTGTTTTGCTCTCCTAGCCTGGTAAACGCTCTCACACAATGCTGCATATACTCCTCGATGCTTATTACAAATAATACTAACACCCATTCCTGTTCCGCAAATAGCAATTCCTCTGTCATACTCTTTGCTCTGAACTCCTTTTGCAACTTTACATGCTACATCCTGAAATAAATCTGGGTAATCTGGATCTACATCCATAACATTATATCCTTGGTTTATTAAATGATCTTTCAATGCATTTTTTAACTCAAATCCACCTTGGTCTCCCCCAATTATAATTTTCTTAATATTTGAATTTCTCATTATTCGTTACCATCCTATTCTAACAATTTTTAACAATGTGTTGTAACCGGTTCCATTTTGTTGTAAAAATTTTTATTCGATATTTCTGTGATTAGCTTCCATGTCATCATATGAGAGTCCTAATTCATCTTTTAACAAAATTGCTATAATGTCCATTAATAAATAAATATGCTGTTCATACTGATTTCCCATTGGCTGCTCCGTTGGAACAGTATCATGTTGTTTCGGTGCATCTTTTTCAGCATGTTTTTCGTCCATATATACCGTAGAATGTACGAATAAAATATAATCTGCATAATTTTTTGCAAGATTCCCCTCTGGTAGAGCAGTGATCATAGCAATTTTAGCACCTGTCTTAGTTGCCTGTTGAACAATTCTTCTGTGAATGCCAACATCCCCTCTTCCATCGCAAATAATAAACAGATCATCTTGGTGCATTCCAATTGTTGTGTCATCCATTAGCCAATACGTAGGCTTCCCAAGATGAGCAAGTCTCATTGCAAATCCTCTCATAGAAATTCCTTCACGACCTGTTCCATGTACAAAGATGTGTTTCGCACTTATTATTGCATCGATAAATGTTTTTAA
>RRZU010146386.1_pt1 | contig 15944 bp, 17 predicted proteins | sample 2165561 | NCBI WGS metagenome assembly RRZU01 (sample SAMN10456909, study PRJNA506462) | wastewater metagenome | isolation source: wastewater sludge | place: USA: Moscow, Idaho
ATTTCATTAACTGCGGCAACACCTTCATCAGGATAAATAAACAGCCATTTCCAATCCATCGAAACCACTTCCACCGTGATCGGTTTGACATCCGATTCAATCGGACGGTACGGATCCAGCTGATGTGTTGTCTTCCAAGTAATCGTGGCTAGAATAGCGATAATGATGATCGGAATCGTCCACATCACCACTTCGATTTTATTACTATGCGCCCAATTCGGCTCGTAATCTTTGTCCGCATCCGGACGATTGTGCCGATATTTCCAGGCAAAATAGAATGTCATAATGATGACCGGAATGACCACAATCAGCATTAATCCGGTTGCAGTCAAAATCAGATTTTTGGCTTCCACCCCGATTTGCCCCTTGGGATCTAAAATCCCGCCGGAACAGCCACCGAGTAGCAGTAATAACCAAGAACCCAATATCCAAACTACTGGTTTTGTTTTTCTCATCGCATTTAACCTCTGAGAGTTTACAGTCAATGTAATAGCCTGGAAATCCGGCCAACACAGTATAATAAATGAAGAATATTGAAATTTTTTTGTCGGCTGAAATTACAACAAAATAATCACTCCGAATAAGGCGGATAAAGTTCAGTATGAGACGATTTAAATGAGATTATAGCCTTATTAGATCAGGATTATATGACTTGTTAAAATGAGTAGCAAGTGTTAATAAAATGTAAATAATGTTTTGTTGCAATTTTATCAATTTAATTAAAAATGTGTGATGTCGGTCAAACAAAAAGCGGAAATAATCTCTTATTTCCGCTGGTTTTTTGATGGAAACCGCACTTTAAATACGGTCTAAAATACGGCTTAAGCTCGGCTTAAATAATCCCCGTAACAGACCCACTTATAAGTGGTTAATGCTTCCAGCCCCATTGGGCCTCTAGCATGTAATTTTTGCGTGCTGACCGCCACTTCTGCTCCCAAACCGAATTGAGCGCCGTCGGTGAAGCGGGTGCTGGCATTGACATAAACCGTAGCGGAATCCACCTGTTTGATAAACTGCTGTGCCAAGTTTTGGGATTCGGTTAAAATTGCATCGGAATGGTGGCTGCCATATTCTTGAATATGACTGACAGCTTGAGCCAAATCCTGCACAATCACCACATTCATATCGTTACATAACGCTTCTCGTCTTAATTGTTCATCATTCACAGCAACAACATTTGCACCGCACTTTTGCAAAATCGGCAATGCGCTTGCATCGGCAAAATAATTCACCTCTTTATCTTGCAAACGTTCGGCCAAGTGCGGTAGAAATTGTTCTGCAATACTGGCTTGTACCAATAACGTTTCCAAAGAGTTGCACGCACTTGGGCGCTGCGTTTTTGCATTGTCTATTAACGCTAAAGCGCGCTGTTGATCCGCACTTTGCTCCACAAAAATATGGCAAATTCCAATTCCACCGACAATCACCGGAATAGTCGAATTTTCTTTGCACAGTTGGTGCAGTCCGGCACCGCCACGAGGGATAATCATATCCACATAGCGATCCATTTTTAGCAGCTCTAGCACCAAAGTGCGGTCGGGATCGATAATCGCTTGCACCGCTTCTGCCGGTAGATTGGCTTGTTGCAATGCCGCTTGTACCACTTGTAATAAAATCTGATTGGTGTGGCGGGTTTCTTTGCCGCCGCGCAAAATCACCGCATTGCCGGTTTTCAAACAAAGGGAAGCAACATCAATAGTCACATTCGGTCGGGCTTCATAAATGGTCGCCACTACGCCCAATGGCACACGCACCCGTTGAATCGATAAACCACTGTCAAGTGTGCCGCCGTCAATCAATTTTCCGACCGGATCCGCCAGCGTAATCACATGGCGCACATCGTCGGCAATTCCTTTTAAGCGTTGTGGAGTCAGCAACAAGCGATCGATAATCGCCGCACTGATGCCTTGAGCTTCGGCGTTTTGAATATCAATGGCGTTAGCCTGCAAAATCTCACTTTCTCGGGCTTCCAATTGGTCGGCAATCACCCGTAATGCTTGATTTTTTTCCTCGCTGGACAATTGAGCTAACACAAACGCCGCCTGTTTGGCTTTCTTGCCCATTTCAATTAAATTCGTTGTCATAACACCACCATATCATCACGATGAACCGCCACCGATCCATACTCATAACCTAAAGTCACGGCAATCTCCGCCGACTTTTTGCCTTTGATTAACTCCAACGCATCACTGTTGTAACAGGCTACGCCAAGTGCAATATCTTTATTCTGTAAAGTGCGGATCTTCACCATTTCGCCACGGGAAAACCGTCCTTCAATCCGCACGATTCCTGCCGGCAACAAAGAGCGGTGCTGTGCCAAAACCGCACTTTCCGCTCCGTTATCAATCACTAACACACCGGCAGCCGGTGCGCCGAACAGCCACTGTTTGCGGCTTTGCAAGCGGGAAGACGCTATAAATTTGCTACCGACGGCATTGCCATGTGCTAAATCCACAATCACATTCTCTTGACCACCCGGCGCAATAATGGTTTCAATACCGGAACGGGTCGCGATATCTGCTGCTGTAATTTTGGTGCTCATACCGCCGGTTCCTAAACCGGATACGCTGCCGCCGGCAATGGCTCGAATATGATCACTGATTTTTTCAATTTCTGGGATCAATTTCGCATTCGGATTAGTGCGCGGATCGCTGTCGAATAACCCTTGTTGATCGGTCAGTAGATAAAGTTGATCAGCGTTGGCTAAAATCGCGACTAATGCCGATAAATTATCATTATCACCGACTTTGATTTCAGCTGTCGCCACCGCATCGTTTTCATTGATAATCGGAATAATCTGATTATCCAACAACGCATTTAAGGTATCCCTCGCATTCAAAAAACGTTCCCGATCTTCCAAATCCGCCCGTGTCAGCAACATTTGCCCGATATAAATGTTGTAAATCTCAAACAGTTGCTCCCAAGTCCGAATCAACTGGCTCTGTCCGACCGCTGCCAACAGTTGCTTTGAGGCTATTGTCGGTGGCAACTGCGGATGATTCAGATAATGCCGCCCTGCCGCCATTGCGCCGGAGGTGACAATCACGATACGATAGCCTTCTTGTTGCAGCTGGGCGCATTGGCGCACGATATTTAAGATGTGCGGACGGCTCAGTTGTTGCGAACCTTGGGTTAAAACACTGGTACCGAATTTCAACACGATGGTTTTGCGATTTGGCTTTGGAGAATTTGTTGAATCGGAATACGAATTTTTTTGCATCATTTTTTGCATAGTTTTTTGTATAGTAAAATGGATCTAAAATAAGGGAAAAATGAGCTTTACGTTACCATTAATCGGCAGAAAAATCATGTACTAAATCAGGTGTGATCGTGTAGTATAAATCCGCTAATAGCTTACCGATAATAGCACCTGAATAATATCTGAATTTGTTTTGTTTACTCGGAGACATTATGGCAACCCGACATTCCGCCCTCAGCCATTCTGAACAACAAGAAATTACGCGGCTTTGCGTACATACCGCACTTTTATTGTTACAACATGGTGCCGAAAGCACCTTAGTCAGCCAAGTCGCCGCCCGTCTCGGACAAGCGCTCGGCGTTGAAAGCGTAGAAGTGGCATTGACTGCCAACGCCGTGATACTGACCACATTGCATCAAGGACACTGCATCACCACCACCCGCCGCAACCAAGATCGCGGCATCAATATGCACGTGGTGACCGAAGTCCAACATATCGTTATTGCTGCCGAACATAAAATTTACGACAGCTATACCGTACGCAAAAAACTCTACAGCATAAAGCCGTTAAAATATAACCGTTATTATGTGTTATTTATGGTCGGACTTTCCTGCGCTGCGTTTGCCCATCTTGCCGGAGGTGACGCATTGATCTGTTTTATTACGTTTTTAGCCTCCTGTGCCGGTATGTTTGTCAGGCAAGAGCTGGCAAGTCGGCACTATAACCCGATTATCGTCTTTGCCAGCACCGCATTTGTCGCCACTTGTATTTCCGGCTTATCGTTACGTTTTAATCTGGGTAACGACTCGCAAATTGCGATTGCTTCCAGCGTGTTATTGCTGGTGCCGGGTTTTCCGTTTATCAATGCGCTATCCGACATTCTGAAAGGTTATACCAATATGGGCATCGGGCGCTGGGCATTGGCGACTGTGTTGACCTTCGGCGCTTGCATCGGCATCGTGTTCGCATTAAGTTTGCTGAATATCAGTCAGTGGGGTATTTAAAAATGGGGTATTTAAAAATGAGGAGCTTAGAATGGAATTACTGTTAATCTTGCTCGATGATATGTTTTTCGCCGCCATTCCTGCCGTCGGCTTCGCTTTACTGTTTAACGTGCCACAAAATGCCTTGAAATATTGCGCATTATTGGGAGCTCTCGGACACGGCTTTCGCAAGCTATTGCTACTCACGCTGGATATGCCGTTGGTATTCGCCACTTTTTTTGCCGCCAGCTTGATCGGCTTTATCGGGGTTTACTTGTCACAACGTTATTTGGCGCATCCCAAGGTATTCACCGTAGCGGCGATTATCCCGATGATCCCCGGCGTGTTCGCCTACAAAGCCATGATCGCAGTTGTGCAAATCCACCATATCGGCTATTCTGAAGCCTTGTTTCAGCAAGCCGTTGATAATTTTGTAAAATCCGGCTTTATTATCGGCGCATTGGCATTCGGTTTAGCACTGCCGGGCTTGCTGTTTTACCGTCAGCGACCGGTTATTTAATACCATCTTTAAGGGGAAAAAATGCAAATCAGTTTAATCGTGGCATTCACCCAAAACCGCATTATTGGCAAAGATAACCAAATGCCGTGGCACTTGCCGCGTGATCTGGCGTGGTTTAAACGCAATACGTTAAATAAACCGGTGATTATGGGGCGCAAAACCTTCGAATCTATCGGACGCCCGTTACCGAATCGCAACAATATTGTGCTTTCACGCCAACCGTTTATATATGACGGTGTGCAATGGGCTGACAGCCTACAAACCGCACTTTCATTCTGCGAAAATGAAGCTGAAGTGATGATTATCGGCGGCGGTGAACTTTTTAAGCAAAGCCTGCCAATGGCGGATAAACTGTATTTAACCGAAATCCAAACCGCACTTGACGGCGACACCTTTTTCCCACAGATTGATTTTAACCAATGGAAAATTGTGGAAGAAGAATATACACAAGCCGATGAAAAAAATGCCTATGCTTGTCGGTTTATGGTGTTAGAAAAATAAAAATATGGTAGGAAAAGCAAAAAACGGCAATTACGCCGTTTTTTACTATCTGCTGTTTTGACTTATTTCACACGCGAAACATATTCACCAGAACGGGTATCCACACGGATAACTTCGCCGATTTGGACGAATAAAGGTACTTTTACTACTGCGCCGGTGGTTAAGGTTGCCGGTTTGCCGCCTGTTCCTGCAGTGTCGCCTTTCAAACCCGGGTCAGTATCGACGATTTCCAGTTCGACAAAGTTCGGCGGAGTGACTGCAATCGGGCTGCCGTTCCATAAAGTCACGATACATTCCGCTTGATCCAACAACCATTTGGCATTGTCGCCGACCGCTTTTGCGTCCGCTGACAATTGTTCAAAGGTTTCGTTGTTCATGAAATGCCAAAAATCTTCGTCTTGATATAAAAACGTCAGGTTGGTATCCATCACATCTGCTGCTTCAACAGTGTTGCCGGATTTAAAGTTCACGTCCAATACTTTGCCGGAGATCAGTTTGCGGATACGAGTGCGGGTGAACGCTTGACCTTTGCCGGGTTTCACGAATTCGTTTTCGACGATCACGCAAGGCTCGCCGTCTTGCATAAATTTAAGACCCGGTTTGAAATCACTGGTAGAATATGTTGCCATAATGTCCTCATTACTTGAAAAAAGTGATCTCAAACACCGTTTTAAACTATCGTTAAACTTAAGATCACACATAATTTTTAATAAAACTTGCATATGATAACCCAAAACACCCCGTTTAGAGAAGCGTTAAGCTGGCTAGATTACCTCGCCGAAGCAACAAATGATCCCGAAAAGCTGTTGGAACAGCTTAATCTACCCAAAGAGCGGTTTAAACAGGATATTGCCGCGCGTCGTTTATTTCCGTTGCGTGTGCCGCAGCCGTTTATTGAGAAAATGGAAAAAGGCAATCCGCACGATCCGCTGTTTTTGCAAGTGATGTCATCACAACAGGAGTTTTTCCAAACCGCTGGTTTCAGCCGCGATCCGTTGCAGGAGCAGCAAAGTGCGGTGCCGAATATTCTGCATAAATACCATAATCGGGTATTACTGATGGTCAAAGGCGGTTGCGCAATCAATTGCCGTTACTGTTTCCGTCGCCATTTTCCTTATCAAGACAACAAAGGCAACAAGCAAAACTGGCAAACCGCACTTGACTATATTGCGCAACACCGTGAAATCGAAGAGGTGATTTTTTCCGGCGGCGATCCGTTGATGGCGAAAGATCATGAACTGGATTGGTTGCTGACCGCACTTGAGCAGATTGAACACGTTAAAACCGTGCGTATTCATACTCGCCTGCCGGTGGTGATTCCGCAGCGCATCACCTCACAACTTTGCCAACGTTTGCAACAATCACGATTAAATAAAGTGTTGGTCACGCATATCAACCACCCGAATGAAATTGACCGCACTTTGGCAATGTATCTGGATCGATTGCGTGTCGCTAATGTTGTGTTGTTAAATCAATCGGTGCTGTTAAAAGGCGTAAACGATAATGCTGAGGTGCTGAAAAAGCTGAGTGATAAACTGTTTTCCGTTGGCGTATTGCCTTACTATTTACATTTGCTAGATAAAGTGCAAGGTGCAGGGCATTTTTATCTGGACGATCAACAAGCGCTGGCGATTTATCGGCAACTGCAAAAAATCAGCTCCGGCTATCTTGTGCCCAAACTGGCGCGTGAAATCGCAGGAGAACCAAATAAAACCTTGATTTCTGCAACTATTTAACAAAACCTTGCGCTATATTGAAATTAATTCCAGCAAAAACAGTTTTTATTTTGTCTAATTCCTTTAGAATAGAAAAATATTTTATTTATAAAACTTATTTTACATTTGAGGTGTCGTGTGACTTCTGACAACAACCAAAAAAGCAGTGATTCTGAAGCCGTATCCGGTGAAAAACAAGCTACTGAAAAACAAAACCAATTGAAGTTTGAATTCAGCAATATGGAACCGATTACGCCGAAAAAACCGGTTGAAGAGAAACCATCTTTTTTGGATAAAGCCAAAAGCCTATTGCCAAAACGTGAACACAAGGAGGAACATGTGAATCCGAGTAATCCATCATCTCAACCAAACCTTCAAGCAAATAATACGGAGCAAACCGAAGCCGATATTGAGCAAACAACGGATGGTATTCGTGCTGAAACGGAAAATCGTTTTAGTGCGGAAAAAGTGACCCGTGAACCTTCCGGTAACCAATGGAAAAAGCCGGAAACATGGCACTTGCTTAACCGCCTTCCAGCTAAACATCGCCGTTTGTTTATCGCATTATTGGCTCTGTTTCTTGTGTTGTTGCTTTTCTTCTGGTTAAAACCAAGCTCCACCACAACAGTTGATGCGTTGCAGACACAAAATTCCAATGCGTTGCCCATTGAATTCCAGCCGTTAAATCATTCGGAAGAAGAGTTGGTAAATCAACCAGCAGAACAGGGAACAAACGCTGCGTTATTACCAAATACTGTGTCGAATAATGCCCCGAGCAACGTGCAAAACAATACGCAGAGTGCGACTCCTGATAACATGGGTAATGTCGCTTCCACAGTGGCGACGCAACAATCTGCGCAGCAGGCTCAACAAATTCAGCAACCGCCTCAACAACAGCTCCAACAACAGGCAACTACACCGCCACGTTATGAGCCGCCGAAGGAGCAAGCTAAACCGGTGACTAAACCGACGACAACAGCAAAAACGACACCGCCGCCAAAAGCAGCTACTAAACCTGCCACTGCGACAACAACGGAAACTGCTTCGGGTGCGAACCGCACTTTGACCATTCCGCAAGGCGTCACCTTAATGCAAGTGTTCCGTAATAATAATCTGAATATCGGTGATGTGAATGCAATGACCCGCGCTAACGGTGCCGACGGGGTATTAAGCAGCTTCAAACCGGGTGATAAAGTGACTATCCAACTGAATGCGCAGGGTCGTGTCAGCCGTTTAACCTTGCAAAACGGCAGCAGCTTCAGCCGCAACAGCGACGGCAGTTACAACTACAAAAAATAAGCAATCAACGCGATTATCTCTGCAAAGGTAATCGCGTTTTTACTTTTTTTATCATGTTATCATTACGTTACTATTGTTTTGAAATGAGGGTTTTCCCATGCTAAAGCAATTTTTATTCGGTGGCACATTGTTGGCGACATTATTGCTCGCTGCTTGTCATCATTCCGTCGACAATTTGACACCACAAAGTACTTCCGGCTCGAGTGTTTCCAGCAAAATATTGCCAAGTAAAGATATTACTTATCTCTATCTCTGTGAAAATGATATTGAAATCAAAGTGACAGTGCTAAATGCACTGGCAATCAAGCAACATTCTAAAAACCCTTCAATCCAATTAACCTTGAATAAAACCAAACAGCATTTGCAACCAATCGTCTCCGACAGCGGCAAACGTTACGCCAATATTCAGTGGAACTGGTGGGAAAAAGCACAAAGTGCGGTTTTAAGCAATAGTGTGGGCGAAGTGATAGTTGACGGCTGTATTAAACATTAATTATAAATATTGCAGCTAAGAATATTAGACGTCCCCATAGCACAAAATAAAGAACAGCAGTATGATTTAGTCGCCCAATTTAGAAAAGAGGTGCCATATATGCAATTTGCAGTCATAGGTCTGGGTAAATTCGGTTTGACCGCCGCGCTGGAATTACAACAGTTGAATAACCGCGTTACCGGAATCGACTTGGACGAAAAAGAAGTGGAGAAACTGAGCAGCGTTCTCAGTTATGCCGTCATTGCAGATTCAACCGATAAGGGCGCGCTGGAAGAGTTGAATATTGCCGATTACGATGGTGTGCTGGTCAGCATCGGCGATGATCTGGAAGCCAGTTTATTGACTACGCTCAATTTGCAAAGCCTGAATGTTAAAAATATTTGGGTCAAAGCTAAAAGCCAAGCGCACGCCACCGTTTTGAAAGGCTTGGGCGTGGAGCATGTGGTGCAACCGGAACAGGATATGGGCATTCGCATTGCACAAGCCATGAATTATCCGATGGTACAACATTACATGCCGCTAGGTAGCGATTACTTTTTAATCAAGATTATCATCAAACATACCTTGAAACACACCTTGCAGGATTTGCAGCATAAATATCCCGAGTGCCGTTTTATGGCGGTCAGGCGGGAACGAGAGCTCATTTCACCTTTGTCGAACGATTTCCATTTTTTACAAGAAGATCGCCTGTTGGTCATCGGTGAGTTGGACACGCTGAAAACATTGGCGTTAGAATTCGCTTAATATCCATTATGAAAATCTATCATTCATCGACCCGTCCGCTATTATTGCTGGTATTCGGTTTCTTGTTTTTTATCATCTTAGGGGGATGTTTATTAAAACTTCCCTATGCTTATCATGATGCCTACCAAGGCGAACTCTCCTGGATTCGTGCCTTGTTTACCGCCACTTCGGCAGTGACGGTCACCGGTTTATCCGCCGTAGACAGCGCCAACTTTTCGCTGTTCGGACAAACGGTCATTATGGTATTGATTCAAATTGGCGGTTTGGGTTTTATGACCTTGGCGATCGCCGTGATGCTCAGCATCGGCATTCGTATCGGCAACAATAGCCAACAAGTGGCGCATGAAGCCCTTGGCGTAATCCCGTTGAATATGGTCGGCAGTACCGCAAAAGCCGTTATTTTGTTCGCCCTATCATTTGAAATTCTAGCCACCCTGATTTTAACGCTCGCGTGGCAAAGTGAAAAAGGATGGCTGATGGCGGCTTATGAAGCGCTATTTTATTCGGTTTCCGCGTTTAATAATGCCGGATTCGGCTTAACCGGCGCCAATCTGATACCCTATGCCAACAGCATAGTCGTCAATCTGACCATAACAACCTTGATTATTCTAGGCGGATTGGGCTTTGCCGTTTTGATTGATATCCGCAAAAACCGCACTTGGGATAAATTCAGCTTAAATACCAAGTTGATGCTTTCCGCGACATTAATCATCAATCTTATGGCATTTTTAGCGATTTTTGTGTTAGAACGGCACAATCCCGATACGCTTGCCGATGTTGGTCTGCAGCAACAACTACTCAGTTCTTGGTTCCAAGCCGTCACCCCCAGAACGGCAGGCTTTAATACAATGGATATTGGTAAAATGAGCGATGCCAGCACCCTACTAATACTATTTTTGATGTTTATCGGCGGCGGCTCCCTTTCTACCGCCGGTGGTATCAAACTGGGTACATTTGTGGTGCTGATATTGACAACGTTGGCCTATATACGCCGTAAAGATTCGGTCACTATCCGCCATTACTCCATTAGCGATGAGCAAATACGCAAGGCACTGGCACTGTTTAGCATCAGTCTGTTGTTGGTTGTCGGCAGCGTCTTTATTTTGTTACTGGTTGAAAACAAACATCCGTTTTTGGACGTTCTATTCGAGGTGGTCTCGGCATTAAGTACGGTGGGACTCAGCAGGGGAATCACCATGTCGCTCAGCCCGGCAGGCGAATTCGTGCTGATGCTGATGATGTTTATCGGACGTTTGGGCCCGCTTACTATCGCTTATCTGATTATGTTTCCGATTCATACTAAAGTGCGGTATCCGACGGCTAATATTCATATCGGATAACCGCCGGATAAGCCACAAACTCAATCTGCGGTTATCATCTGTAACCGCAGAAGGTGTGGTTATTCCAAATTCTGAATCTGTTCACGCATTTGTTCGATCAACACTTTTAGTTCTACCGCGCAATTAGTCACTTCGGCGTTGATGGATTTTGAGGCGAGGGTGTTGGATTCGCGATTCAATTCCTGCATCATAAAATCCAAACGCCGTCCGACTGCGCCGCCTTTTTTCAAGGTGACGGTGGTTTCTTTGACGTGCATTTGCAGGCGGTCTAACTCTTCGGCGACATCGACTCGTTGTGCCAACAGGATCATCTCTTGTTCCAAACGTTGCGGATCGGCTTGCAGTTGGATTTCATCGAAACGCTGTTGCAGTTTTTCCCGCTGCCATTGCAAAATCTGCGGCATTTGTAACCGCACTTTATCCGCTTCGACTGTAATTGCATCTAAGCGCTGTTGAATAATCTGTTGTAATTTCTCTCCTTCGCGCCCTCGCATGGCAATAAAGTCGTCTAACAAGTGATCAAATCCGCTTAATAAATCTTGCCCTATTTGATCCAGATCCTGCTCCGGTGTGGCGACTATCCCAGGATAACGCAAGACATCGGTCAGGTTAATCTCGCCGTCGTTACACTGCTGTTTTAACCACTGTAACGATTTCAGCACTTGCTGAGCCAATTCCTGATTAAGCTGCAATTCCACTGCCGTTTGATTGCTCAGTTCAAGCCGCAAGTTGCATTCCACTTTGCCGCGGGTGATCCGTTGGCGCAGTTTTTCACGCAGGCTGTTTTCCAAGCCGCGAAACTGTTCCGGCAAACGGAAGAAGTTTTCCAAATAGCGCTGGTTTACCGAACGGATTTCCCATACGGCGTTGCCCCAGCTTTGTTTCAATTCCAAACGGGCAAAAGCGGTCATACTGTAAATCATATTTTTTCCTTGATATTTGATGGGGTATTCGATGATTAAACAGCGTGCATTGTACTGCTTATTTCTGGCACTGTCGTGTTTAAAGTGCGGTTCGGCAACGGATTCCGTGTTAGAATATACCTGTTTAAACTATTAATGGAGAATCCCGATGCGTCCGAATGACCGCACTTTGCAAGCCACCCGCCCGATTAAAATCACCCGCCACTATACCAAACACGCCGAAGGTTCGGTGTTGGTGGAGTTTGGTGATACCAAAGTTTTGTGTAACGCCACGCTGGAAAACAGCGTGCCGCGTTTTTTAAAAGGGCAAGGCAAAGGTTGGATCACCGCGGAATACGGAATGTTGCCGCGTTCAACCAATGTCAGAATGCAACGTGAAGCGGCGCGAGGTAAACAAGGCGGTCGTACCTTGGAAATTCAGCGCTTAATCGGACGTTCGTTGCGAGCGATGATTGATTTGACCGCACTTGGCGAACGTACTATCACGGTTGATTGCGATGTGATTCAAGCCGACGGTGGGACGCGCACTGCCGCTATCAGCGGTGCTTGCGTAGCGGTGATTGATGCGGTGAGCGGCTTGTTGAGTAATGGCGAACTGAAAACCAGTCCTATTAAAGGTCTGGTCGCGGCTATTTCGGTCGGTATCGTGGACGGCACGGCAGTTTGCGATTTGGAATACGTCGAAGATTCTGCCGCCGAAACCGATATGAACGTGGTGATGGCAGAAGACGGGCGAATGATCGAAATTCAAGGCACTGCCGAAGGTGAACCGTTTAGCCATGATGAGTTGTTGCAACTGCTGACGTTAGCAAAAGGCGGGATCGAGCAAATTTTTGCAGTGCAGCGTGCGGCGCTTGAAGTGAATAATCCAGTAACAGAATAAAAACAGGAACGTTTATGCAAGACTATAAACAACAGTTTATCGAATTCGCATTAAGCCGTAATGTACTGAAATTTGGTGAATTTACCCTCAAATCCGGACGTATCAGCCCCTATTTTTTCAATGCGGGGCTGTTTAGCACCGGCAAAGATTTAGCCCGCTTAGGTGAATTTTACGCAGCGGCTATCCAAGCAGCTAATATTCAATACGATGTGTTGTTCGGTCCTGCCTATAAAGGGATTCCGATTGCAACAACCGTTGCTATCGCTTTATCAAACCAATTTGGGATTGATAAGCCGGTCTGTTTTAATCGCAAGGAAGCCAAAGATCATGGTGAAGGCGGCAATTTGATCGGTAGCCCGTTGCAAGGCGAAATTTTGTTGGTTGATGATGTGATCACCGCTGGCACTGCCATTCGTGAATCGATGCGGTTAATCGAGATTAATCATGCACGGTTAAGTGCGGTGATGATTGCACTGAATCGCCAAGAACGCGGCAAAGGCGAACTATCGGCTATTCAGGAAGTTGAACGGGATTACCATTGTCAGGTTTTTTCGATTATTAATTTAAGCGATTTACTGCAGTTTCTACAAACCAACCCGAAATATCAGCAATACTTGCCTGCGATGCGTGCATATTGGCAACAATACGGCGTATAACCGTCTCTTTGATCACGCTTGGTTCAAAAGGTTTGCTTACTTTGATGGCAAACCTTTTTTGATCCAGATTCAATCAGCTCTCACTCACACTCAGCAAAATTAAATAAAATTCAAAGTAAATAGCTAATATATAAAAATAAATTAAACATTATTATTATAATTTATATTTAACAAAAATAAATCATTGAATTTTTGATTTTTATATTATATAAATAAACCGTGATTTATTTTTTATTTTCTTTTGTTTTTCGGAAAGCAATATATGGCTTCCCCGTCACGGGGAGATCGAAATGATTGTGAGGTCGGTCGGATGATTCTGACCGCCTTTCTTTCGCCGCACTTTTATTTCTGGGTTTGAAGTGCGGCTTTTTTTAATCCGACAACGACAAACCTGAGCAATAGAACCGAATGTGAACACATCTTACTGGAAAGCCGAACTGCAACTGACTTTTTGTCAACGCAACAACAAAACCATACTGAGTAACCGCCGCCATCAAGGTCCGTTACTGGTTCAACGTCCGTTTTATCCGGAGGGCGGAACTTGCCATGTTTACCTGCTGCACCCTCCTGCCGGCATTGTCGGCGGCGATCAATTAACCCTGAAAGCCGAACTGGAAAGTGGCAGCCATGCGTTAATCACCACGCCCGGCGCAACCAAATTTTACGCGAGCCAACAGCAATCCGCTGTTGTAAAACAATATTTTAATCTTGCTCGAAACAGTATATTAGAGTTTATTCCTCAGGATACGATTTTTTTCAACGGTGCTTACGCACGGATTGAAAACCATTTTAAATTGCACACCGATTCCCGTCTGTTTGCCTGGGAAACATTATGTTTCGGCCGCACTATGGCGCAAGAGCGATTTTTGCAAGGCGAGATTTTCAGCCGTTACCAAATTGAAATCGAACGACAAGACGGTTTATTGGAAGTATTACGCATTCAAGGCGGTGACTTGCAAAAATTAGCGAATTGCCCGCTGACCTCAACCGTCATCTTATACCCTGCCGACGAGAGCATGTTACGGCAGACAAGAGAAGTATTGGCAAATTACTTGCAGCTTAACGGTGCAACTTTAATCGAGCAATTATTGGTTATTCGCCTGTTAGGCGATGACAACGAAATACTACAACACACATTACATCAGCTTTGGTTTACCTTGCGCCCGCAACTGACGGATACCCCTGCGATTGCGCCGCGCATTTGGGCAACCTGAGCCACCGGTTATCACATTAACAGGAGCCGTTTTATGGAATTGACACCACGGGAAAAAGACAAGTTATTACTATTCACCGCCGCCCTGCTGGCGGAACGGCGTTTGCAACGCGGCTTGAAGCTCAACTATCCTGAAGCGGTGGCGTTTATCAGCGCTGCGATTCTGGAGGGCGCCCGTGACGGCAAAAGCGTTGCCGAATTAATGTCGCTGGGGCGGGAAATATTGAGCCGGGATCAGGTTATGCCCGGTATCGCAGAGATGATCAGCGATGTACAAGTGGAAGCTACTTTTCCCGACGGGACTAAACTGGTCACCGTACACGATCCGATTTTATAGGAGGTTATGATGATTCCGGGAGAAATCAACGTTAAACAAGGCGAGATCGAATTGAATACCGACCGCACTTATACTCAGGTCAGCGTGATTAATTTAGGTGATCGCCCGATACAGATCGGTTCCCATTACCATTTTTATGAAGTCAATCCGGCATTGCAGTTCGAACGGGAAAAAGCCCGCGGTTTTCGTCTGAATATCGCGGCCGGAACGGCAATTCGTTTTGAACCGGGGCAAAAACGTACGGTGACTTTGGTGGCGTATGCCGGCGAACGGCAGGTATATGGTTTTCGTGGCGAAATCATGGGCAAGCTGGAACAGGAATAAGTTGGAACAGGAAGAAATAATGATCAAGATAAGCAGACAGGCTTACGCCGAAATGTTCGGCCCGACGGTGGGTGATAAAGTGCGGTTAGCCGACAGTGAATTATGGATTGAAGTCGAGCACGACTATACAACCTATGGCGAAGAGGTGAAGTTCGGCGGCGGAAAAGTGATCCGCGACGGGATGGGACAGAGCCAGCGTCTTGCCGCCGAAGTGATGGACACGGTGATTACCAATGCGTTGATCCTTGATCACTGGGGGATTGTGAAAGCCGATATCGGTATTAAACACGGCAGAATTGCAGCTATCGGCAAAGCCGGAAATCCTGATATTCAGCCGAATGTTACCTTGGCGATTGGCGCATCAACCGAAATTATTGCCGGAGAAGGCAAAATCGTCACTGCCGGCGGCATTGACAGCCACATTCATTTTATTGCACCTCAACAAGCAGAAGAAGCGCTGGCTTCCGGCGTAACCACCTTAATCGGTGGGGGAACAGGTCCTGCAGAAGGAACAAAAGCAACCACTTGCACACCGGGCCCTTGGCATTTGCAAAAAATGCTGCTGGCTGCCGAACAGCTGCCGGTGAACATCGGCTTGCTCGGCAAAGGCAACGTATCTCTGCCCGAACCGTTGCGGGAACAGGTTATAGCAGGTGCAATCGGCTTGAAATTGCATGAAGACTGGGGCTCGACCGGCGCGGCAATTCGCAACTGCTTGACCGTTGCCGATGAATTGGATGTGCAAGTTGCGATTCATACCGACACCTTAAATGAAGCCGGTTTTGTAGAAGATACGTTGGCGGCTATCGACGGC
>RRZU010005041.1_pt1 | contig 15931 bp, 13 predicted proteins | sample 2165561 | NCBI WGS metagenome assembly RRZU01 (sample SAMN10456909, study PRJNA506462) | wastewater metagenome | isolation source: wastewater sludge | place: USA: Moscow, Idaho
AGCTGCTTTAGCAGCACCAAATCCTGCTGCAGCACTCGTTGTATTTTGAACTATAGATTGAACTGCTTTTCTCAAAGCCTCTCCAGCTGCATTCAATTCAGCTTGAGTGCAAGAAGATATGACAGCTTTACCAACAGTATAAATACCCGTAATTAAGTCTCCAATAGCTTTTCCTAGAAAAAATGCCCCTATTCCTACAAGTGCAATATCAGCAACCCAGCCATATGGAGTAGCTTGTGAAACTGCCCATATACCTAAAATAGCTGCGGTCGTTGCAATTGCTGTGGGACTAACCATTTCGAGCAAAGCTGTTTTTACATCACTAGAAAAAAAATACGCTGCATAGGTAAAAATATAAGCCACTCGTTGTTGGGCTGTATAACTTTTAAATTGATTTTCAGTTGCTTTTACTGGCGCTAACCCCAGCGGGTCATTCAATGTATGAGGCTGTCCCAAACCGAACGCATATAAATCAGGACCAACAGCTAAACCTAACGGGTCAGGTGTAATATACTTTTCATTCTTCGCATCAAAATAACGATTTGTGTTGTAATGTAAATTGGTCTCAGCGTCAAAATACTGATTAGAGCCTCGTAAATTAAACTCAATAAAACCAAACCGACCATGATTGTAGGCAAGAGGCGAGGCATATAAGTTATCACTCAGTTCAGCTTGCCAAACGACTTTGCGCTGAGTATTTGTTACCGCAATCGGCGCCTGACGATGATCAACATGAATATAAAACAATTCATCATGATCAATCATTGCCACAGGAATCTGATTCATCCAAATATAAGACTTTTCAATCTTACCTTGATCATCAGCCTCAGCAACCAACTGGCTACCATCATAAAAATAATAAGAGGTCTTTGTACCTTTTCCAGTCGTCGTTGCAACCGTTTTTTGAATACGTTGACCAAACAAATTATACTTATACTCAGCCAAAGTGTGTTTACTTAACTGAACATCAGGAGCTACATAATCACTCACCGTTTTAGCTTGTTCATTTGGCTTGAGATATTCAACCTTAACCAGACGATCTATACTGTCATAACTAAAAAATAGAACCTTATCATTTTCAATTACCCAACGCTTACGACCCAACTGATCATACTCAGCACCATACTGTGTCGTTTTGAGATAGTCCTTATAATTTAGATGATCAGAGCCACTGATAGGAATTGTTTTAACGGATGCAGAAGGGGAACGATCAAATAAATTTAAAACTTGATTGGTTAAAGTTGGATTAAATTGCTTAGGTGCATTTGTACCTAAATAAGTTTTGTTGCGATAAGAAACCTGAGTCGGTTCATTACTTTGATCATCTAAATAATCTAAAGTAGTTTCACCAGTATTGACATTACCAGAAGTAATCATACGTCCTTGTTTATCAAGAACTTCACGATGTTCTAAACCATTACCAAACTGATAGCCATAATTGACAGAAGTATCTTTTGCACTGTTTAAATTTTCAATAATAGATTGAGAAATGAGTCCTAATGGACCACGTTTAAGTTGAATAGATGCAAGTAAACCTGCACGAGCTTCATCTTTAGCCCTATATTGATATTCTAATTCTTGGCCATCTGGTAAGGTTCTTCCAACCAGTTGGGCATTTTTATTAAACGCATAAGCTATATTAAAACGTTGACCATCAACAAAGAGTTCATGTTTAAGCAGTTGTGCATTTTCATTATAAGAAAAACGCTCTTCGCCTGCTTTAAATTGAATACTGCTTGGCTTATTATATTTGCCCCAAAGCACTTTGCCATGCTCATCAATTTGTTGTTGAGCATTTAAAGATTTAATTTCAACCACACGTTGAGCTGCATCACGAGTGTAAAGACTACGGCTCCCATCTTGACGTTGTTGACCAATAATTAAACCACTCTCATTGTATTGATAAGTCGTAATGCCAGTAACAGGGCTATGGACTTTAACTACTTCACCAAAATCATTATAAAAATACGAGGTCGTTCTATTTTGAGAGTCTAGATCAGTGTTTTTAGCTTGAAGCGGTGTAGCCCAATCTAAACCTTTGGGAGATTGCATTAAATTATACAATTTCAAGGCTGACAGCCCTTGTAAATCGGGACGGGCAATATTGCCAACAGCATCATTAGGTGTACTAGGGGTATTTTTTAATGCTGATAAAACAGGATCATTATTTGGATGACTATTTAAATCGTAGGTCTTTTCTTGCGCGACAGAACCATCAGGATTCAATAACTGTGCTTGGCTCACCTGATTTTCAGAATTTTTAATGAGCCTAATCTGATTATTTTGCCCATCATAGAGAGATAATAATTGATCTGCTTCATCATAGTTAAAATTCATTCTTTGACCAGTTTGGTTAAGAATTTCTTTTAATTTCCCATTGTTGGTATAGTCAAGTTGAGTTGATGTTCCAGCGTACTTAAATTGACTGACTTCACCTTGAGCGTTATAACTCAACTCGGCTTCAAGGTGGTCTACACCAATATATTTGATTAAACGTCCATGCTGATCATATTTAAACTGTGCTGATAAGGCTTGAGGATAAGTGATATGGTCGATTAGATTGGAACTGTCCGAAATATAGAAATATTGGGTAATATCACTATCTCTTGGACTATTTGTTTTCCCATTCGGTAGAGGACCATCCTCCCAAGCTAAACGCCCTTGAGCATCATAACCATACTTAGACTCACGAACCAAAGTATCGCCCAAAGGAGAAAACCCAGATTCTTTAACCGAGATCAAACGATTATCTTGATCATAAGCATAAGACTTACGATACTGCTTACCTGCAACAACACTATTCCTAAATTCAGTTTTTAAACGGCGAGAATCACGTTGATTTAATTGAGCAAGCAGGGGATTGGTATTTAAAGGATTCGAAGATTTTAATTGAAAAGCCTCATACTCATAATGAGTAGTTTGAGGTTGAACACCTACTCCAGAAACAGTACGCGCAATGACTTCACCCAAATCATTATATTTCAGATCAATTGCACGAATGGCGCTCCCTTTAGAATCAAGATCAGCAGCATAACTCACCAAACCTTGAGCATTAAAACGATAACGCTTATTGACCTCACCACAACTGGCACAACCAGCACCAAGACTTTCTAACAACTGAAATTGAGTACCGTCAATTTGATACGAATAAGCAGTTTTCTGACCTAAACTATTGGTCACAATATTTTTAAAAACAGACTTAGTCGCAGCATAATTGGCTGGCATATCCTGACGAGTACGAGCATCAAACTGAATGGTGACTTTTTCAACCCCACCCGCATGCTGACTTAAAAAAGCACGATCTTGATTGTCATACTGCCACTGAGAGAGCAATTTAAACTTTTTTGTTGTTCGATCAAAGATAGATTTTGCAGTGAGATTATGAATATCCCCGCCTTGAAACTTTGGATCATAGCTATACTTAAAGCGGCGCCCATCAGGATAAACGACTTGAGCGAGATTGTTATTACGATCTAAAAAATAGAAATATTGACCAAGTGGTGTGGTTAAAACAATTTGAGGCAAACCAAACTTAGTTGTTGAATAAGCAAAATTAAGCTGCTGACCTTGTCCATTTTTAACATTAACTAAGCGCTGTTGCTGATCATAAGCAAAAGAAAAATTCAGAGTAGGATCATTTTTTTCAATATCTGCGAGAGCAGTAATCTTGGTGATGTGTGCTAGATGAGGATCTTTCCCACCTAAATATTGAAAGAAATAATCTTGATTGGATTGAGTTTTGTGCCAAACCCATCCAGAACCATCGACTTTCTTCTCAATCCAACCATCTGAAGGATTGAGAGGAAGAGCACGAATAACAAACTGATTGTTGCCTAAGTTAATTCTATTTTTTTTGAAATTAATACGTTTCCCAGATTCAAGACGAATCTGGATAATATCGGGTTGTTCATAAAGTTTAAGATCAAAAGAGCTGTACCAGCCATAGCCGAAAGGAGTATTGGCATGACTTTGACTATTATAAAAACGAGAGAAGGAGATACCTTTAAAAGCGGGAAGTTCTTTAAAGTCTTCCACAGCTTCAAACTTATTGCCATTGAGTACATTGATAGGGTTACCAACGCCAGTGTCGAGCCCACCACAAGCATAGGTTGGTCCTTCGCTTTGAGTGACGATAGCGAAAGAAGAGTTTGCACCACATTGGCTAAAGTCCACAACGCCTGCAAAAGAAGAAGAGGAATACGAGCTACACAAGAGAGCTGAATAGAATATTCCTACTGACAAAATATTTTTCATTTTTAAATTCTTTTAAAGTATAAATTAATAAAAATTAGTAATGGTTTGACCTGAACTACAGCTGATCAAGTTATTGGTATCACCAATAATGCTATTGGTAGATGCACCTGTATGCCCAGTGGGTGAGTTGTTTCCTAAAAGCCCACCTGCTAGCTGAGAGCCAATATCGGAAACTCCATTAAAATTGGTTATATCATTTTCAAAATTAGAAATTAAAGACTGTTCAGCGGAGTCAGTGATTCCGTCTAATAGGTCAGTTTTCTTTTGACCAACTTGCCATTGCATTGCTTGATTTTCAGTTAGGCGATCAATGAGGTCTTCACCCACAATGTAACCATTCCGATTAACGGTATTTGTAGGTAATCCCCCTTCAATTGGTGGGCTTAGCATTTGCGATGAAATATCGACAACGATAGGGATACGACCAGCTGCAAGCATACGAATATTTGCAGCATCACGGTCGCTAGAGAAAAAGGAGGTTAAAGAACTAAACACATTTTTCATCAATGGAATTCGTGGCTCGTAACCATATACAAAGCGCAGTTTTAAAACATTCGCATCTTGAAGGTTTTGTTTAGATTTCGGTTTAATTTGCAAGTTATTTGTTAAATTAAACTTTTCATTCGGTATAACCCTAACGGTTTGCCCAGTTTTTATTTTATAAGCTGTTGAAAGAATAGGATCATTCCAGTCGTCAAAAGAGGCTTTTGAAGGATTCACCATATGCATATGGACGAATGCAGACTCTGATTTTTTGATAATTTCTTTTAACGCGGTACCTTGTAAACCAACTTGCGCCAAATTTGGATTTGTTCCACTTATCGGGCTGTCAATATGAACATTACCAGGCAAATAGATTCCTGAAGTGGAAAAATAAGGGACTAGACCTTTAAAAAAAGCATTTTGAATGCGTGCAGGATCTGCATTATAAATTGCACCAGCCCTAGCCGCTTCATAAGCAGCATAAGTTACATTGAGTCTTGCAACGTATATTAGTCCATATTGAATACCAACTAAGCCCATGAAAAGAACCAATGGGGCAACAATAATAAATTCAGTGATTGAAACGCCAAGTTGATTTTTTTTTCTACTCATAAGTAGCCCATTTTTTAATTCTAAAAATGTTTTCTTTTTGATGAGTTATGTATAATATAGTAAACATCGTACAAATAACAGACTGTACGTGTGAAAACATTACAACAAGTTTAAGTTATACAAGGTTTACTCATGAAAACAAAACAACTAATAAATGCGTTAAATAATAAAGCAATACGCGGTCAGGGTATGACTGAGTATATTATTATTGTTGCTTTAATTGCTGTAGCCGCTATTGGTGTATTCCGCTTCTATGGGAATACAGCTCGTTCGCAAGTTGCAGTTGCAGCATCTGAATTAGGTGGACAAGATTCTGCTAAAGCAAGAAGTGCTGCTACGACTGCTGGTCAAGCAGCTGTTACTGAAGGTGGAAAAGACAAAAAACTTAATGACTTTGAAAAAGGTTCTCAATAATTACTCTGTTCAGTTTTAGCTACATTTAAAGCATATTTGAATGTAGTTAAAGTTTCACTTATATAAATATTTATATTAAATTTTAAAATTCACTTAAATAGATTAAATAACACTTTGTATTAAAAATTTTTTTGATACTTTTTATAGTGGGTCTTTTATGAAATATCAGTCTGGTCAGTCAACAATACTTATGTTGATTTTATCACTCGTTTTAATGCTGACCCTAGTTTTCGTCTTTAATACATCACAACTATTATCTGAACGACAACAGGCAAAAATGTTGGCTGATCATGCTGCATATGCAACTGCCACGCGTCAAGCCAGACTGATGAATTTGAATGCTTATATAAACAGAACACAAATTGCGAACCAGTTGGCAATAGCACAAGGTGTAAGTACTGGTTCATGGTCAAAATATGCAGCACAAACTTCAACGAATATAAGTAGAGCAACATCATGGTTTCCTCCAGTGAGTGCTGTTTTTGCAAATATAGGAACAGGTTTAAATTATTTTGCAGATGGTATGGGGGCTTATATTGCAGCTTATGGCGTCGAAGTTAAGGTTTTGGAAACAATTCAAGGTACTTTGAATTTAGCAAGTAATGTGACCATCCTAAATGCGCCGCAGGAGTTCTCAGATTTAGTCAGTGAAAATCAACACTCTGAATATGATGTTAAATTAATAGCTTCGACATCTAAATTCCCAGCTCAACTAATTAAACAATATTCTGCACAAGAACGAGAAAGAATGGCAAAAGTTGTTTTAAGCTCAGCAGATCCTTTCATTACCAACCGAACTAAAACAGATATTTTACCGAAACTTGTTTTAGCACCTGGAGGATGGGATGAATGGCGAATCCATAAAGCAGGAGGAACTGAACTTGTTCAATTGGATGAGTGGAAGGGAGTAGATACCCTATCTTTACACCATTATTATAAAACTGTTAGTTGGAGAGGCGTTAGAAATCGGCATAGAGAAATTCCTATAGGTTGGGGAAGCGCTGCTGGTAGTGCTTTGGGGGAAGATAAAGCTAAACGATCTGGTTCGTATGGTGGTGCAGCTTCAACTAATCCAAGTGCTAGAGGTCGTGCTGAAAATAATGTACCAAATTATTGGGATCCAAGATCAAATAGTTCAAAACTTACAGGCGTGGGTATACCTAAATTTTATGAATTGAAAGATTTAAGTGATAAAGAAACCATATTTCCATTAGTTGTATCTGCAAAAAAAAGTCGAAATAAATTAGAAACTGTAAATAGAAACTCAAATTTAGAAATATCAAAACAGTTTACGATATTGGATAATTATGATGAGCTTGAAAAAGGTACGATCAGTAATGGTGATATGCAAGCATTGACAAAAGCAGAAGTTTATTTCCAGAGGCCATGGGAACTAGAAGTTGCAAACTCAAATAGTAGAGTAATTAATCATGAGTATGGTTCATTGTTTAGCCCTTACTGGAAAGTTAGATTGAATGATGATATGGAAATTTCAAAAAGAACAGCGTCACTTGTAGAAGCGATTACTTTGCATTAAAGCAGTGAGTTTTTTTATGAATAAATATAAACAAAAAGGTCAATCCATTGCTGAGTTTGTTGTTGCTTCTGGTGTAATGGGGATGTTAATGATTGCAATACCCATGGTTTCAAAAGTGGCTACAGTAAAATTGAAATCTGAACAAGCTGCAGACTATGTTGCTTGGAGGGTGAATAAAGGTGTTTATGTCAATGATGAAGCTGAGTTATCAAGAGAAGTTGGACAAAGATTTTTTGCAAGAACTGGGGCAGATGTTTTGAGTGATCGTAATGCTGACTGCGATGATGCTTCTGACAAAGATATTGCGGGTACTTCTTTAGTAAATTGGGATTCGATTTCAGTGAAAAATAGTTCAAAGCGCGAAGAGTATAGTAAAACATTTGGGACAGATCCGTTAAAATTAGCCACTAAAGGTTTTGATAATTTAAAATCAAATGGACAATATTTAATTAATGTTGCCGTTCCAGTAAATAGTGTGACAGGAATAGAGGGTTTTCCTGAGACTTTTACAATTAAAAGTACTACAGGGACGCTTAGAAACAATTGGGCAGCCAATAACTCTTCAGACATAAAAAATGTAGTTAAAAATTCTGATTATTTAAAACCATATGAAGTTGTACAAGTGAATATAAACAAAGTTTATAATACAGCAATAGCTACAATGGGATTTGAACATAAAATTCAGGATGATGGTATTTATAAAATGGATATCGTTCCAGATGATAGAAAGAAACAAATTAGATGATAAAGAGAATTTCATATTTCTTGGGGTTTGGGTTGTTTCTTATACATGCTAATTTATATGCATGTCTTGATAAAGATACAAATATTCAAGGTATGCTATTAAATCCTATTGGAAAACAAAGTATATTAAATGGGTCATCGGTTGATATGTATGACTTAGTTTCGCGTGATTGTAATTTAGAGTGTTATGCTAAATTTTTAGATAAAAATAATGTAAAATTCTCTAAACAAGGTGTTCTTTTTTATATTGAAAAAAAAGGAGGAATTACAATACAGGTTTTAAATAATAATGAAAGAGGTTTTGATGGTCGGATAATTTGTAAGGCAAAAAAAGATTACAAAAAGTTGGCTTTACCAAGTTATTTTAAAATAAAGGGTCAAACTACGGATTTTCAAACAACAGATAATAAGTCGACAAGTAGAACATTATCTTATCCTAAAGTTAATAGGACTGTGTATTTGAGTTTAATAAACACTTTAAAGTCAAAATCAAATAATGTAGATATTAATAATGCCTTCTCATATTTTGAATTGAATGACAAAAGTGAATTTAATCTTGTTTTTGATATGAGAAGAAATACTGGAAACCTAGTTGTTGTATATGTTAGGAATGGAAATTAATATGTATAAACACAAGCGTGGTAATACTACAACAGAATATTTGATATGCATGGTTTTTGTTTTGATACTTATTGTTGCAGGAAATGGGATCTTTGGTGATGGAAGTTTGTTTATGATGTTTAAAAAGTCATATGAGTTATTTATGAATAAATTTAATGCTACAGTTTTAAACTTGGATGCTATACCCTAATGCAAATACAAAATATCAATAAAAAGGTTGTTGCTCTAATTATTTCAATACTGATTGGGGGGTTGAGTATATGGGGTTTTAAGACTGCTTTCGATTCAAAAGTGGAAAGTTTAAATAAAAAAGGACCTGAAATAGCATATGTTGTAGCAAGCAAAGATCTTCCTGCTGGCTCTATTATTTCACCTGAAACTGTTTCACAAAGAAAGCTACCTTCTGAGTATGAACAATCAAATGCCATTACTGCAGATAACTTCGCTGCAATAGAAGGGATGCCTTTAAGAGTGGATTTAAAACCTGGTGATTTAATTATGTCTTCGATGGTGGAAATGAAAAAAGATATTTCTAAATTGATTTCACCTGGTAGAAGGGCAATAACGATTCCTGTTGATGATGAAAGTTCAATTTCTACCATGTTAAAACCAGGTGATCTTATTGATTTAATTATAACCTTACAGTCTTCTGAGAAAACGGCAACATTACCTTTGATGCAAGGGGTAAAGATCCTCGCAACAGGTAACCAATTAGATACAAATGACTTAAGTGCTGAAACTACTGGGTATACAAATATTACTTTAGATGTAAGTGCAGAAGATGCAAAAAATATTACTTTAGCGGCAAGTTTAGGCAAGATTTCAGCAATATTAAGAAATCCTAATGATCAAGTGATCTCTGATACAAGTAGTTTTATTCAACAAATCAATGCACAGAAAAAAGTTGCCTTAAGCTCAAAAGTTATACCTGAACCTAAAAACATCATTCAGACAAATAATCAAATGGCAAATTTGGATAAACCTAAAAATTCTAATTTTAATATTATTTATGGAAATAAAGATGAATAGAACAGTGAGTAACATTTTGCAGTTTAACAAAATATATTTATCTTTGATTGCCAGTTTTATCACATTAAATGCTCATGCAATGTCAGATCATTTGTATATAGGTGAAACAATTTATTTAAATGATCCTACAATTACTGATGTAGTTATTGGAAATGATCAGATAGTCAAGGCGAAAACAGTCGGTCGTAAAGGAGTTGCTTTAACTGGTGTTACAGCTGGTGATACAACAGTAAAAATATGGAATGGTCGGCAATATATTTCTTCAGATGTTCATGTATATCCAAGTAACGTTAAAAAAACTTTAAATGATTTACAACAGGCCTTATCCAATATTCCGAATATTTCAATTGAACTGATTGGTGATAATATTATTATACAAGGAAATAATATTTCTCTAGAAAACAAAGAGCGCATTGATAATTATTCGACGTTGTTTAAAAATGTAGTAAACCTTACTAAAACAAAAGAAAATAATGTCCAAGAAAAACAAAAAATGGTTTATTTAGATGTAAGAGTTGTTGAAATATCAACTTCATCTACAAAGGAAATAGGTATCAATTGGAATACGGCATCAATCGATGGACCTAAATTTGGCATTTTAGGTGACTTTAAACGGAGTGGTGCATTTACATCCGATACCAATCCATTAGCTGGAAGTATTCCAGCACTTCCAAAAATTGATCCATTTCAAACCTATTTTGGATTAGCAAGTTTTATTGACAGTAAAATAAATTTACTACAAGAAAATGGAACTGCAAAAATCATCGCAAGGCCATTACTTTCTTGTAAAAATGGTGGTAACGCGACATTCCTTTCAGGTGGTCAAGTCCCTTTTCAATCTTCAGGTGCGACAGGAACGCCATCTATAGAGTTTAAAGACTATGGAATAAAATTAGATATTAGTCCAACCATTACGAATGAAGGGATCGTGGCAAAGATACTTGCTGAAGTGAGTAATATTGATCAATCTGTTCAAATTTCTGGAATGCCAGGTTTTTTAACACGGCGTACGGAAACAGAATTTGTGGTTGAGCAAGGGCAAACCTTAGTACTAAGTGGTTTAGTTGCAGCAGATATTAGTGACACACAAAGTGCTGTTCCGGGACTAGGTAAAATTCCATTGTTTGGTAATCTATTTAAAAGTAAATCTAAAGCAAAAAAACAGAATGAATTGGTTTTCTTTGTTACCCCTTATGTATATGAAAATGATTTTAGTAAGAAAATGGAAAAAGTGGGTGAGGCATCAGACAGCATCGTGAAAGATGAATTAGGTGCAGGTTTAATTTTACCAAAAGATTTTAATAGTCAATTAGAGAATACCAATGAAGCTCAAGATAAAAAATAAACAACAAGAATCTATCTTGCACATTGATAAAAATGAGATCGTAATAGGCAAATCTAAGGACTGTGATTTACAATTAAAGGGTTGGTTTATTGCGGATAAGCATTGTGCGATTAAAAAATTAAGTGGTGGGTATGTTGTTGAAGATTTAAATCGTGGTGCAAACGGAACACTTGTAAATAAAAAAAAGATTGATTTCTTTGGTCCGTTGGATTTAACGAATGATACTATTTTTATCAATAACTATTCTATTAATATATTAGAGGAAGATAGTGATGATGAAATTAAAATTGTTAATTCACATTCAATAGATCATTCTGTCTTAGAAAGCTTAATAAATGTATCAAATGAAGATACAGTCCATTCAACTCAGGTAGCAAACCTTCAGTATAACTCAAAAGCATATAAATCGCTTGAAGTAGAATGGATACAAATTTTAAGAGAAAAATTAGTCAAGAAAATGGATTTGAGGCGTAAAGATATAAATACGATGACGCCTGATGAACTAAAAAATGAAACATTAACTTGTTTAGATCAGGTTCTATTTGAAATAGATGAGGAGCTTCCTCAAATATTAAATATAGATCGATTGAAACAAAAAATTATTGATGAAGCGATAGGTCTAGGACCATTGGAAGAGTTATTGGCAAATTCGCTTGTTACTGAGATTATGGTTAATGCCAAAGATGAAATTTTCATTGAACAAAAGGGAAAAATCATTAAAAGTGATTTGGAGTTCACAAGTAATAAAGCAATTTTAGATGTTATTGAAAGGATCGTAACACCATTGGGTAGACGAATTGATGAAAGTTCACCAATGGTTGATGCCCGTTTAAAAGATGGTTCTCGAGTAAACGCAATTATCCCCCCCTTAGCTATTAAGGGGCCTACAATTACGATTCGAAAATTCCCAGAGAAAAGAATATTAATTGAAGATCTTGTTGATTATTCAAGTCTAAATGATGATATGGCTGATTTCTTACAGCTTTGTGTAAAAGCAAAGAAAAATATTATTATTTCTGGTGGAACAGGTTCAGGCAAAACAACGCTACTCAACGTATTAGCAAGTTTTATTCCCAATGGTGAGCGAGTTATTACGATTGAGGATGCTGCAGAACTTAAATTAGATCATGATCATTTAATTTCATTAGAAGCAAGACCTGGAAATAATGAAGGTAAAGGGTCAGTTCATATCAGGGATTTAGTTAAAAACTCATTAAGGATGAGACCCGATAGAATTGTAATTGGTGAATGTCGTGGTGCAGAAGCACTTGATATGCTACAGGCAATGAACACTGGACACGAAGGATCTTTAACAACTTTACATGCGAATACACCACGTGATGCAGTTGCCCGTTTAGAAACCATGATTATGATGGCAGGCATGGATTTACCGTTAAATGCAATTCGAGAACAAATAGCTTCAGCGGTTGACGTCTTGATCCAACAATCACGTTTTTCCTGTGGAGCTAGAAAAATAACCTATATTACAGAAATCACTGGGATTGAAAGTGGTAAACTTCAGCTCCAAGATATTTATAAATTTGATAAAACTGGATTTGATTTAGAGCTACAAAAAACTAAAGGATATTTTGGTGCAACTGGATTGATACCAACTTTTTTACAAGAACTAAAAGAATCAGGGTTAAACGTTGATATTTCAAAATTCCAAAATAATGGGTTCTAAATGTATATTTATTTAATCATATTATCATTTGTGATTGTTTTTTTAACATGTTATTTAATAACATCGGATGTTATTCAAAATACTTTTTTAAGGAAAACAAATAAATTAGAAGAGCAGCTAAATTTAAGCTATGTTTTTTTAAACATTAAGAAACTTATTTTTATATATTTTCTATTCTTAATTGTAGTTTTCTCAATCATCTTTTTATTTTTAAAATTCAGTATTGTTTATATATTTTTAGCACTCTTTTTAAGTATATTGCCATTTATTGTAATTAAAAAATTTAGGCAAAATCAAATTGAGAAAATAGAACAACAATTACCAGATGCTTTAATGTTGATTGCTGGAGGATTGAGGTCAGGCGCTAGCTTGAGCACTGCATTGTTTCAGTTGACAAATGAATGTCTACCACCTTTGAAAAATGAAATTTCATTAATCATTAAAGAGCAGAAGGTTGGTTTACCCTTAACAGATGCACTAATGAACTTTCAAACCAGATTACCAATTAAATCTGTTGTTTTAATGACAACAAGTATCCGAATTGCATTAGAAACTGGAGGCGAATTAGCAGAAACTCTGACTAAAGCAGCAGAAACCTTAAGACAAATCAATCAATCTGAAGGAAAAATAAAAGCTTTAACAGCTCAAGGAAAAATGCAAGCTTGGGTAGTTGGCTTAATGCCTGTTGGTTTAATTTTTGTTTTGAGTCAAATGGAACCTGAGGCGATGAGTAAATTATGGTCTACACCAGCAGGGTGGATCGCCCTTGCTGGAATTATCATTTTTGAGCTTTTAGGCATGATCGTCATAAGAAAAATAGTGAGTATAGATGTCTAACATGAATGAGTTTATTTTATATGCAAGTACCTTTTTTATGGGATGTGTCATTTCATTTATTTGTTGGCAGGTCTTTAATTTTATAAATGCGGTTCCAGATGAAAATAGAAGTTATTTAGACAAGCCACCAGTTCTATTTTATATTCTTTGGGTTCCAATAAAAACATTGGCATTTTATATTGAACCATTTATTTCAAAAAAAACAGAAGAAAAATTAACAAGGAAGATAGTTTATGCAGGCTATGATTATGTTTTTAAAGCCAAGGAAATAATTTCTTCACAAATTGTATTTGCATTTTTCTTTTTTACCTTTGGTTTAGTGTTGCTGTATATCGCTAATATTGAGTTATTTTATAGTATCCTATTTTTTCTTTATGGATTAATTTATCCGATTTTATGGTTAAAAAGTGAAAAGAAAAAAAGAGAAAATATAATACTCAAAGAAATTCCCTTTTTTTTAGATATTATTGTCCTTTGTGTTGAGGCAGGATTAACATTTGTAAATGCTGTTGATCAAGCTGTCACTAAGTCGGTACAAAGCCCTATGAGGTATGAGTTTTCTAGAGTATTAGCAGATATTCGTAAAGGTGTGTCTAAGAGTGATGCACTTAGAAATATGGTTTCTCGTATAGATCATGCTTCAATACAAAATTTGGTTTCAGCAATTATTCAAGCTGAAAATATGGGAATGAATTTAGGACCAATTTTACGTGGACAGGCTGAACAGAGGCGTGTAGAACGGTTTTTACGAGCTGAAAAACTTGCACTTGAGGCACCCGTAAAAATGCTATTTCCATTAGTTGCGTTTATTTTTCCGTGTACATTTATTGTTATTGGATTTCCTTTATATATTATGATGAAAGACGCATTTGGATAATTATGAAACTGGTAAGTAGTCAAAGAAAATTTGAAGTAAAAATTGCGAGGAATTTTTTTTCTCGCGCATTTGGCCTTTTATTCAAAAAGAAGTTAAGTGACAAAGAGTGTTTGTTAATAACACCGTGTAAATCCATACACACAATTGGTATGCGATATAACATAGATGTGGTTTTTATTGATGCATTTGGTTATATTACAGATATTTATTATGATGTTTCACCTTTTAAAGTATTGAATGGATCAAAAGAAGCTTGCTCAGTTATAGAGTTTTTAGGTGGTGAATTGAAAAATGAAGAGTTAAAGCTTAATGAGTTATTTTTTATAAAATAAGGAACATATTTTGTAAGAGCTTAGGAAGTAAATATACCCAAATTATATGATGACTTACTAATATAAAACATAAAAAATGAACACTATTTCCATTCAAGAATTGCAGAGGCACAATTCAGGTAAATCATTCGTTTTTTACCATAGATTTTACGACATCAGATGCTGCAAAAAATGTGCTAATATTCCTGTGTGTCCTATTACAGGATTTACATCAATCTATGTAAAAAATTGCTGTCAAATATTAAGAAATACCTTCTTTCAAGATATTATTGAATTAGATAAACCCTATTTTGGTGCTCGTTATGTATGAGCAGCACTGCAGTGTAAGGACGAGGTGCTTCTAGAAAAACTATTGTATTTGACTTGCTCAAGTGAAAGGGAAGCATACACAGGAATTGTGCTTAAGTGGTCCAAAGCTATATATTACAAGATATTATCCAATGTCATATAGGCCTTGATGATGGCAGGAGAAGATGTGCTAATTTAGTAGATATGGGCTTTTATAAGCACTTAATAGTGAATTATGGTAACAATGAATTCGCCTATGAAGAACGTCATATCAACGCCATAGAATCATTTTGGGGCTGTGCTAAAAAAGCTCATCAAATTTAATGATATTGACAAAAAGATGTTTTATTTGCATCTTAAAAATAGAGTATCGCTTTAAATATCAGCATGCTAATTAATACCTTAACTTTCTTAAATTACTCCGTAGAATTCTCTTTAATTTCTTAAACTCTATTCTAAACATAGTTTAAAGGTTTGGATAACAGTAAAGAGTATAAAAACAAAATAGCCATGTTGTCTACGAAACATCATCCTAGGATTGTTATCTGCAACTCAGTAAAGGTAGGTAAATTAAACTTATAAATCTGCTACAATTACATCAATTTTGAATTCTCACTTTTTTCAGTTTAAGTACATATTTAGAAATGTGTACATAACTGTGTACATATTGTAGATTTTTATCATGTTTAATGAAGATTTAGCTAGTCAGGTAAAGGTTCGCAGGACTTTTGCAATTATTTCCCACCCCGATGCTGGTAAGACCACCATGACAGAAAAATTACTGTTGTGGGGACAGGCCATTCAGATTGCTGGTATGGTGAAAAGCCGTAAATCGGACCGTGCTGCGACTTCAGACTGGATGGAAATGGAAAAA
>RRZU011837603.1_pt1 | contig 15926 bp, 16 predicted proteins | sample 2165561 | NCBI WGS metagenome assembly RRZU01 (sample SAMN10456909, study PRJNA506462) | wastewater metagenome | isolation source: wastewater sludge | place: USA: Moscow, Idaho
CTGACCCACTACAATCAGACAATTGCGCCGGTCAATGCGGCGCGTATGGCACTGCGGTAAAGGCACTGGTCTGGGTACTGGCGCGGGGACCGGTGGTTGTATCGGTGCGGGTTTTGGCGTGGTGTGAATCTCAGAAAACTGTCCGTGGTCAATTTGTGCCGGGGGATCGGAACTTGTAAAGTTATACAGGTCCGAGGGGCTATGGCGCAGTTGGTAGCGCGCTTCCATGGCATGGAAGAGGTCAGGGGTTCGAATCCCCTTAGCTCCACTGAGTGATGGGGTCCGGCTTTAGCCGGACCCCATCACTCATTTAAGTTCGGTGGGGTGAGAACCCCGAGAGGGCGCGGGCAGCGTGGGATAGTAGCCAGTGGACCTAGATGAATCGCGTCAGGCGGGGGCTTGCGTGGGGCGGTAGAGCATGGCGATTGTTCCCGACCGGAATTCCTGACGATCTACTAGTTCGAGCTGGATACGTTCGCGCAGGCCCGCGAGCAGCGTTGGCCCGTGTCCAGCAAGAACGGGTTGTACGAGAAACTCGTACTCGTCAATCAGCCCCAGATCTGCCAACGCAAGGGGGAGGGTCACTCCTCCCACCCACAGGCGTTTTCCCGGCTCCTGCTTGAGGTGTTGGACCGCTTGAGCTAGATCCCCTCGCACCAGCTCGGCATTCCAATCAACCTTGCTCAGTGTGCTTGAAACGACGTACTTCTTCGATTCATCGATGGCTTCGGCGAATGGGATCTCCCATTCATCCATCCAGTTGGGCCACGTGCCCGTGGCTGGCTTCCGCCACGCAGATTCCATCATCTCGTACGTTGTCCGTCCGAACAGTAGGGCATCGGCTCGCACCATTTCTGCTGTCCAGTAACGCATCGACTCCTCGTCCGGCGGGAGTCCAGCCTCATGATGGCAGCAGCCGTCAAGCGTGACATTGATTGAGTATCGAAGTGGTCTCATCTTGCTGTTCCCTCTCGATACACATCCCATGTTCACCAGGTCACAGTCAGATTACACTGTCGATGGCGAAGAGTCCCTTAGCCTGTGCGGCAGTGCGTTACGTGCTGCTCTTCGTTAGCTGGGGATGGTCAGTTCTCAGCCGTAGCGCACCTTTTGGCGCCACCGTGTATCTAGTTGAGCTGGTCCTGGGTTAGCTGGTCAATGAGCAGACGCGCTACGACCTCGACATGCATGAGCGGAGCGCCGCTTGTACACCAGTCCAGCGCTACCTGGCGGTTGAGCGCGAGCTGGAGAGGGCCTGTTTTGCTGAACGCTGGATAACGCATGACGTCCGTAATTCATTTTGATGGATATTGCGACTCCCTTGGTCCATAAAGTTAGGGTAACCTTATTCTAATTCGTAACACTGTTCTGATTTGAATGGACTGGACCCAATGACCGCTCCACCCCAGCAAGAGGCACTTATTACTCCCGGAGCGGTCGGTCGCATGATCGCTCCTGTCCGCGGGCGTATTGCGCTTGGTGCGCTGATGTCCGCCGTGTCGGCTGTGTTGTCCTTGGTGCCGTTTATGGCGGTGGCTGAGGTGGCGCGTTTGTTGCTCGAAGGTAACGCGCAGACCTGGCGCCTATGGGCCTGGGTTGCTGTAGGCATGCTAGCTATGCTTGGCCGCACCGTACTCTACGGTGGGTCACTGATGATCTGTCATATCGCCGACGTCGACTTCGTTCACCTGTTACGCCGCCAGATCGTCCAACATCTCACCACCCTGCCTCTGGGCTGGTTCACGCAATCCGGCTCGGGGGAGATTAAGAAGGCGGTGTCCGACGACGTCACCAGAATTCACGTTATCGTGGCCCACCTTGCCGGTGACCTCACTAGCGCGGTGCTGGTGCCTGTCGTGTCGATCATCTATCTCCTCACCTGCAACCCGCTACTTACCGGCGTGCTCTTGTTGTACGTCGTCGTCGTTTTTCTGGCAGCCTCACCGGCGATGTCCCGTGGTTTCAGGAAATATATGGACGAATGGAACCGTGCTCAAGGCACGCTCAGCAGCGCCACGGTGGAACTCGTAGATGGGATCGAAGTCGTCAAGACCTATGGCAGTGGATCGACGGCATTCCAACGCTTCGCGTCTGCCGTCGACCGTCTGACTGCCGTTGCCTACGCGTGGACATCGGCGATGGGGCGCCCTGCCGCCTTCATTAACATCATGTTCTTTCCTGGCTCCATGGTGGCGGTGGTTTTGGGTATCGGGCTGACCGGTATGAACGGTGGCTGGGCGCAGGCAACGGACTTGGTGCCGTTCCTACTGATTGGTGTGGGCTTGCCAGCAGGGTATTTACAGATGGCACAGTTGGCTAACGGCCTGCGCACGGCCGCTTTGGGAGCCACCCACATTGATCGTCTGTTGAGCCTTCCACCGTTGCCATCTCCCACCGTACCGGCGATACCTATGGATTCAACGGTCGTTTTTGATCGGGTAGATTTCGCTTACGCCGATGGAACACCGGTACTGCATGATCTCTGCCTGACTCTTGCGCCAGGAACTGTGACCGCACTCGTTGGCCCATCTGGCTCCGGTAAGACGACCGTTTCTCGGCTTGTTCCACGGTTCTGGGACGTTACCGGCGGCTCGGTCATGATTGGTGGGGTGGATGTCCGGCAGATTCCCACCTCGGAACTTCTTGGCAGAATCTCGATAGTTTTCCAGGAAGCCATTCTGCTCACAGACACGGTGCGGGAGAACATTCGATTGGGCAGACCACAGGCGACAGACGCGCAAGTCGAGTGCGCCGCCCGCGACGCCCAGATCCACGATCGCATCTGTGCACTGCCACAGGGATATGACACGGTGATCGGCTCGTCCGACGGGCATCTCTCCGGAGGTGAATTGCAGCGCGTCACCATTGCTCGTGCCATCCTCCAGGATGCGCCCATTGTTGTACTGGACGAGGCCACCGCGCACGCCGATCCACACAGCGAGGTAGAGATTCAGCGGGCGCTGACTCGGCTCGGGCAGGGACGTACACTCCTGGTCATTGCGCACCGGCTTTCAACCATCGTGAACGCCGACCAAATCGTCGTTCTGGATGAGGGACGGATTGTTGAACGTGGCACCCATCAACACCTCGTGGCCGCAGATGGACTGTACGCGCGGCTGTGGCAGGCACAAAACGACGCAACCGAGCGAGCAGGAGTGGAACGATGACTCTTTTCGGACGGATTGACGAAGCCATTGGACACGGCAGTGGCCTGCTTTCACAGACTATTGGGTATGTGATCGTTGGGATTGGGCAGGGAGTAGTTTTTGCTCTTCTTGTTCCGGCACTTGATCGCTTGCTCAGTGAGGATGGACAAGGCGCTACGGGATGGATCATCGCCATCGCGGTCACCGCAGTGTTTACTGGGGTGTTGCTCTGGGTGCTCACCGAGCGCGGTTATCACCTTTCAGTGGAACGGCTGCATGACGGTGTACAGCGCGCGTTGGGTGGCGCCGTCGCCAAACTCCCCCTGGGATGGTTCCATGCCGGACGTGCCGGAGAAGTGGCTACCCTGGTGACCACCGGCGCGCAGAATGTCATGAACATCCCGAGCGCATTCCTGCAACAGATGACTGTGGCTCTCGCGACCCCAGCGACCGTGGTGATAGTGACCGCCTTCGTTGATTGGCGGATGGCAGTCGCGTTGGCCGCGGTGAGCCCTCTGGCCTGGCTGGCGTATCGACGCGTCCAGCGAGCTGTGGATGGCGAGGAACGCGCGGAGGCCGCGTCGAAGGCGGCGGTCTCGGCCGCGGTCATTGAATTTGCTCAAGCCCAGCAGGTTCTCCGGGCGAGTGGTGCTCTTCAACCAGAATCGTTGGCGGTGAACCGGGTTCTGGCTCGCAATCATGCGGATGGTCGGGCGAGCCTAACCAGCCAGACCAGGCCCACTGGAGTCTTCACCATGTTGGTGGAACTTGGATTCGCGATCACTTTTGCTGAGGGCACCTATCTGGCCATGGGCGGGGAACTTTCGGTGCCCACCTTCGCAGCGCTGCTTGTTCTCGCCGCGCGTTTTGTTGAACCCCTCTCCCAGGTCGGGATGTACGGGGTCGCCTTACACCAAGCGCGCATCTCCCTGGAATCGATTGATGGTGTTCTCAGCACTCCTAGGCTGCCGGAGCCGCAGATTTCTCAAATTCCAAGTGGCGACGGCGTTGAACTCGACAATGTCGTCTTCAGTTACCGAGACTGTCCAGTGCTCGATGGTCTCAATCTCCGGGTTCCAGCGAACAGCATGACCGCGTTGGTTGGCCCGTCCGGCGGTGGAAAATCAACGGTGCTGCGTCTTATTGCGAGGTTCTGGGATGTTGATTCTGGCGCGGTGCGTATAGGCGGCGTTGATGTTCGGGATCTGACTGCGGCGGATCTGATGAGCAGGATCGCGATGGTATTCCAGGATGTCTATCTCTTTGACGACACCATCTGGGGCAATATAGCCATGGCTCGCCCCGATGCGAGTGAGGATGAGATCTGGCAGGCCATGAGAGCCGCGGGACTCACCGATTCCTTGGGCGGACTTCCCGAAGGAGTCATGACCCGAGTCGGTGAAGCAGGTGCCCTGCTGTCCGGCGGCGAACGCCAGCGCGTAGCGATCGCCCGCGCCTTCTTAAAGGATGCCCCGATCCTGTTGCTCGACGAAGCAACCAGCGCTCTTGATGGCCAAACAGAAGCGGCCGTCACCGAGTCCATGGAACGGCTTGCGGCGAACCGTACCGTCCTGGTCATTGCACATCGATTGACCACCATCGCGAATGCCGACCAGATCGCCGTACTGACCGACGGCCGGATTAGCGAACTAGGTACCCATGCCGAGCTCCTCGCCCACCGCGGTACCTACTGGCAATTCTGGAACGACCGTCTCCATGCTAGCGGCTGGACCATTGATGGCTCAGACCCCAATAATTTCAACCAACTCGACACCCTTGAGGACAAATCATGACACCTGCTTCCACCACTAAGGCGTTACCCGGCAAGCGCCGCTACACCACACGTACGATCCTTATCGCGGTCGCGTTGGGCGCTGGCGTCGGCGTCGTTCTCATCCCATTGAATTTTGCCAGTCTTGCTATGACCTCGACCATGCCGGTCGTGGTATCGATTACCTATGGGGTTTTCGGCATGGCGGCACTGATCCCGCTCGCACTCCTGCGGCTGCCCGGTATCGGCATCATTGGTAGCACTGCAGCCGGAGTTGTCTCGGCACTCTCACCCTATGGGCTGATGACCGTGGTGATGATGTTCTGTTGGGGGATCCTCATGGAGGTGCCTTTTGTTATCACCCGATACCGCACCTTCAGCATGCCAATGTTTTTCGCGGCAGGCACGGTCCTTGGTATTGCGACGTGCTGGATGAGTTATACGATGCTCAATATGGCGATGATGGAGACAACCGCTGTGGTCTTCATCCTGGCAATCCAACTGGCCTCCTCGATTGCCTGTACTGCCGGGTCACTAACTGTTGCCCGAGCTTTGACCCGTGCCGGGATTGCGGGACGCAACCAGGCCACCCGATGACGGGACTTGAGCAGGAGATCCGGACTACACCGGTTGTTAGCGTGCGGGGAGTGCGAGTCCGGTACGCTACCTCGAATGCCTGGGTGGGTACCGGAATTGACATGGATATTCGTGCGGGCGAGGTAATCATCCTCCTTGGCCCGTCCGGCTGTGGCAAGTCATCGTTGCTGTTAACCCTGCCCGGCTTGATTCCGAACAGCATCGAGGCTGAGTTGGAAGGCTCCATCAACTATAACGACGACGGCGTCACCGTCACGAATCGCGTGGGTATGGTCTTTCAGGATCCTGACTCCCAAGTTGTTATGGGAACCTTGCTCGACGACGTGTGCTTTGGCCTCGAGAACCTTCTTGTTCCGGTCGATGAGGTGGAGCCGCGTGCACTCGCGGCTTTGGCCGAGGTGGGACTCGCTCGCGATCGGACGGAAGCGCTGCGCTCGCCGTCGACCTTGTCTGGAGGTGAGCGGCAGCGGTTGGCGATTGCTTGCGCGTTGGCACTTCAGCCACAAATTCTTGTGCTGGACGAGCCGACGGCCAACCTTGATCCGGTCGCGTCTCAACGCTTTTATCGATCGGTGAGAGCGTTGGCTTCTCCTTCGCGAGCGATCGTGATGGTGGAGCATGAACTGGATGATGTTGCGTGGCTGGCAACGAGGGTCATCGTCCTCGATCATGCTGGAAAGGTGGCTCTAGACGGAACGCCGCAGCAAGTTATTGGCGGACATGCGGCGATGCTGCGTGACCTAGGAGTGTGGCTACCCACCGCTACTGAACTGGCTTTACGGTTGTCAGCCGATGCGGAGGGTGGGACCGAGTCACGCGACACAACCGATGAGTTACTTCCGCTGACGGCGGCTGACCTCTGCCAGCGCGAAGATCTTGCGCTGAGGCTACGGACTCCCGTAACCCGGCGGCGATGTGAACTAAACCATTCAGCCGAGGTGGTGGTGCAGATGGACGGCGTTCGGGTTGATCTGGGCGGGCGCGTCGTCGTACATCCCACTGATCTCCAGGTGGCGGGTGGTGAGTTCCTTGCCGTTATCGGAGCTAACGGTGCAGGTAAGAGTACCTTGACCCGGACCATTGCCGGGTTGGTACCGCTCTCCGGTGGAAGGGTCACGCTGTGTGGGAGTCCGCTCGATGAGATGGATGCGCGGCTCGTGGGTGACCATGTCGGCTACGTTTTTCAAAACCCTGAACATCAGTTCTTGAGTGCGACCGTGGCCGATGAACTCGCCTATGGGCTCAGGGTGAGGCGGCGCAGCCAGGACGAGATAGTGGAACGTGTGAGAGCGATGCTTGACCGCTTTGATTTGAAACGCTATCGGGAGACTAACCCGTTCCTGCTGTCGCACGGTGAGAAGCGCCGTCTTTCTGTTGCCACCGCATTGATTACTAAACCGCGCTTGCTCATTCTTGACGAACCCACCTTTGGACAGGATAAGGCTCGCACCCAAGAGATTGTTGACCTAGTCAACGAGCTCAACCGATCGGGGACAGCAATCCTCATGATCACCCATGACCTGCAATTGGTTGCCGACTATGCTCATCGTGTTGCTGTCCTCACCAGGGGACACGTGAGTGGTGTTGGGCCAACGGCCCACGTGCTTGAGGATGAGCAACTGCTTCACGAGGCTGGCTTGCGAATCCCGCCGGTACCACGGTTGGCGCAGCAGCTGTCAACGTATTTTCCGGCGTGGGCGACTGTATATCAGACCCACCAGGTTATGGCGCAGCGATGAACAGTGTGGTGCCAGCTAATGGATGGTTGACGAAAATTAATCCAGTCGTGAAACTTGTCGCAACGATGCCGTGGCTCTGTCTGGTTCTCTTCACCAGGGACTTTGCCACTCCTGCTCTCCTCTCCGCAGTGGCGGCAATGGCGATTCTCAGCGGCATGAGGTTCCGCTTGCGAACGATTGTCATGATGACCGTGATTCTTATGGTGTCGGGTGCCTGGATCGCGGTGGCCTTCGCGCTGTTCGTTCGTCCGGACTTGGTTGCGAATACACCGCCGATCATGGCGGGATGGCCCGGCTTGCGGATCGGCGCCCTGTGGATTGGAGCTGCGACCAGTATGCGGCTCATCTGTCTCATGATGTTTGGCATGCTTGGAACGCTCGGAACAACGCCCGATCAGCTGGCTAGTGCTTTGGTACATCAGTGTCGGCTTCCTTACCGCTACGCTTACGCGGCCATGCTCGCAGCACGTTTCGTGCCCCGCTACACACAAGATCTCGGAACTTTAAGAGACGCACAACATGCCAGAGGAATCATTGATCCGCGCGGCCCGATCGGGTGGTTGCGTCGTACGAGACGATCCATCATCCCACTGCTAGCCGGGGGAGTTCGCCATGCAGAGCGCCTCTCATTGGCAATGGACGCACGGGGTTTTGGAGCATACCGTACCCGGACGGACCGAAACCCGGCGCGCCTGAGCGTGCGGGACCTGGTGTTTTTCTGTGTGGTTTGGGGTGCTATCGCCGGGGCTATAGCGGCGAGCTGTCATTTTGGTTGGCTAAACCTGGCAGGCGATCTGCGTGAGTTCACGTAAAGAAATATCCCTGTAGTTTTCTGATTTCTCACAAGCGCGAAAGAAGTGATGGGCATGGGTACCTCAAAGAATAAACCTGATCCAGTCTTGATCGTTGATGACATTCACAAGTCGTTTGGTCACGGGGCACAACGCAAGGAGGTGCTACGGGGCTTGAGCCTCTCCATTCCTGCGGGATCAATTCTTTCTCTGCTCGGCGCGAATGGTGCAGGGAAGACAACGCTGGTCAATATTCTCTCGACTCTCATACTGCCAACGTCAGGCACCGCGACCATATGTGGCCATGACGTTGTCCATGCTCCAGATGAGGTCCGTGAACTAATTTCGCTCACAGGCCAGTTTGCCGCGGTTGATGCAGAACTCAGTGGTTGGGAAAACCTCGTTTTCTTCGCACGGTTGCGTGGTCTCTCCAAAGCGGCAGCGAAAGCACGGGCTGATGAACTCCTAGAGCGTTTCCGGTTGACAGACTCTGCACAACAGCTTGTTGGTAGCTACTCAGGAGGAATGCGCCGCCGCCTGGATATCGCCGCTTCGCTCATCGTCACACCGAGGTTGTTATTCCTTGATGAACCAACCACAGGACTTGATCCTCTATCAAGGAGGGAACTCTGGGAGATGGTAGAAGAACTCCGTGATGAGGGAGTAGCCATCCTGCTCACCACTCAATACCTCGACGAAGCTGAAAGGCTCTCTGACAGCATCGTGCTTCTCCGCGGAGGTCAGGCCATTTTGGAAGGTTCGCCAGCTCAGGTCCGCTCACAGTTTGGGTCCCAAATCTGCCGTCTTGAACTGGACTCAGCTGACCAAGTCAGCCACGCGATGAACGATGTTTTACCGCCTGTGTTAGGACTACCGGTCGATAGTTTTACCGCTGAAGGCCTCAATGTTTCTTTCCCGGCGGCAAACGGCACGGATGATCTCACTCGGGCACTCGATGCGCTACGAGAATTGGGGATTTCCGTGAACTCGGCTTTACTGAGTATCCCATCGCTCGATGACGTGTTCCTGGGGCTTGCCTTTGACGACGAACCGCAAAGGAGTGAGCCTCGATGAGCGCGGTTGCCAGCGAAGGGATGCCATTGTCGAGTTTGGCAGGAGCCCTCTGGCGCAACATGCTGAGGCTGAGACGTAATCGTGCCTCGATCGTATCGGCCTTTGTCATTCCCGGCATGATCATGGTGGCGTTCTGGGTTGTTTTTGGCCATGCTGCATCACAAGCGGGTATCGACTACGCGTTGTTCCTGCTTGCCGCTGTTCTGTTCCAGGCGGCACTTTTCACTGCCGGTGGCTCTGCTATGGCTCTCGCCGTCGATGCAGAGAGTGGGATCCTCAGCAGGCTTCGCACGATGCCGATCCCGGCGTCTGTTATTGTGGCCAGCCGCCTTGGCACCGATTTCATCCGTTCCGCTGCGTCGCTAGCAACCGTGATTGTCATTTCTTTATTGTGCGGGGCGCAACCACACAGCATCGGTAGTTTGGCCCTGGCTTTTCTTATGGCGTTGATTATCGGGGAGATTGTCGCGATGCTGTTCTGTGGCATCTGCCTGAGAGCTCGCCACCCCGTTTCCACAGCGAGTGTTATCCAGGGTGTCGAGATGCCTTTGCTCATGCTTTCTACCGCGTTCATTCCGGTCGAGACGCTCCCCAGTTGTCTACGACCTATCATTCTTCACCAACCCTTTTCACCCTTGATTGATACTCTCCGTGCAATTCTCAACGGCACCCCACTTAGCGCAACCGGCTGGGAGGCTCTCATGTGGCTCGTTGGCGGCGCTATCCTCGGTAGTTTTTGGGTGACTCGATCACTCAGGAGGGCATCATGACACGATCTCAATCTGCTCCGGCAGTTGATACCACCTCACGAAAAGTGGCATCGTGGCCGGCATCAGTAGCAATTCATTCCACACGGCTGCTGCGACGATGGAGGCGATCACCCGCAATCTTGCTCGCTGCGATAGGCATGCCCATCATGATGATGGTGACGATTATCGTGATGTTTCGAGGGATGATTGAGCAGTTCACCGGTCAGGACATGAATCTGGCCGGAATAGCCGTCATGATCGCTGTCTCTTCTATGCTCACGGGGGCATTAATGGGCGCTGGCAGCACTGTGCAGGAGCGCCATGAAGGACTAACAAGTCGCATTCAAACTTTTCCGGGACATCCATCTTCCAGTTACGTTGGACGGATAGTGGCCGAAGCACTTCGTGCATTTATCGCAGCTCCAATCACCCTGATTATCGCGGCTCTTTTCGGGGCCCATGTGGGTGATTTCTTGGCTGTTCTCCGTCTGCTCGTTGTGCTCCTACTTGTTGCAATTGCCAGCGGAGCGTTTGGTGTCATGATGGGGTACGTGGCTGAAACACCGCAGGGAGCGGTGGGGGCTTCTCCACTGATCATGGCGGCGATGTTCTTTAATACGGCGATGATGCCGCGTGAGCTTTATGCTCCCGCGCTCCGGCCAATTGTTGATTTCTCGCCAATAACTGCTGTCGCAGATCTGGCCGAGGATGCACGGGTAGGACAGGTTGATGCCACAAATATATGGCTATTCCTTCTGTGGTTTGGTGGCCTGACAGCGCTGAGCATTGCTGTAGTCATGAACAAAGCACGACGAGAATCTTAAGCGAGAAGGAGGAACGCCACCTGGAACTTCTTGAGACTGAAAGCCCACGACACTGAAGACCTCACGAAACTGTCACCACCCGAAATCCTGACTGTGCTGCTCAACGGGACATACTCTTCTGTTGTGCAGTATTGAGTATCGCCCGTGTCGTCGTGGTTCTCAGCTGGATGCGTCGAGCGTTATGGAGGATTTCAGTCTTTCATCTACCTGCGTTATTTCAGCTGGTTGATCAACAGAATTCGTGAACCATGCGACTCAAGTGTGATTGCTCAACAGGATCAATGAGGGGTGTCTACCAATGGTCAGTGGAAAAAAGTATCGAACTGGGGTGACGACCGAGCAAATTGTGGACGTTGCGGTTTCTCTTACCCGTCAGCGTGGCCTCTACGGTTGGTCGGTGCGTGATCTCGTTGCCGAGGTGGACACATCGCCGTCGGTCGTCTATCACCGGGTCGGAGGAAAAGATGCGCTGTGCCGCCGGGTTGTCGCCCACGCTCTCGCGGAACCTGTGGATGACAAATATGCCTACCGTTACGACGATGCGAATGCTGATTGGCGGGATTGGGTGCGTGCCGTGCTCTTTCCACTTCGCCGAACGCTTTCCCAGTACCCGGGCGTTGCGAAATGGGTTCTCATGCACGGCCCAGTTGTCTCTGAAAATGCGGGACTCGACGCCAGTATGGACCATCTACGTAGCGCGGGCTTTGGAGAGGATACGCCGCGAGTCCTCTCGCTGTTAGTCAATACGGCTTTGGCCACCATCATGATGGCTGACGAGCGTAAGGCGCACGAAGACGACGGACCTCGCGACCATGCACGCCTCATTGAAGAACTCCGCAGGAGCCCCAATGAGACGGCAGCAGAGATGATCGCTTTTGTTGCTCCCTTTACAGCTGTTGGCGAAGAGATGGAGCAAGCACAGGATGCCTATTACCAGTATTTGCTCAACACACTCCTTGACGGACTGGAATGTTCTCGTTCGCATCGCGCACGTATCGGAGACCGTCACAACTCAAACGATCAGACATAACCGCATGTTATATCGCATCATGATGCGTTCTCACCGTCAGTGGGTTGGATGATCCGCCGGATTTCCTCGGCAATGAGTTCAGGTTCTGTCAGTGGAATGTAATGGCCAGACTTCCTGGCTATAACGTGGCGCCCCTGCGGGGATTGAGCGGCACGGCGAGCCCCGGAGGCATTGGCTGCTGCACGAATACCACGGGGTATCCCGTCACCGCCATGTGCCAGTCCGCCGGAGACAACCGTGACCGGAACATCCGGCAGACGAGGCGGATGGGCCTTCCACGTCCGCAACTCGGTAAGAAAGGTGCGGGCCTGTTGACGTTGTGTCGTGACCACCGCGGGAAGGAAGGCCTCGCGATGCAGATCTTCACGAACATCGGCGGGCATGACCTCGCCAATATTCTGGAAGAATCGCTCAAAGAGACCGAGCCTGGCTAGGACCGATTCAACGGAGATGACAACCTTTTCGCCGATGCGAAATATCGGACCGAAAAGGACGTCGGCTGCTTCATCCGTTGGATCTACGAGGACGAGACCTGCAATCCGATCGGGGCGCCGCGAGGCCGCCAAACGAACAATCGGCCCGCCCGCGGAGTGCCCAACGAGGATAAAGGGGCCAGCCCCTAGCCCATCCAACAGATCGTTGAGGTCGTCTGCCATTCGGTCTAACGTGCGCCCGGTCGGGTCAGGACCCGAACGTCCGAGTCCCGCTCTGTCATAGACGACGGCGCGCGCGAAGCCGGCAACTTTGGTTTGGACCAGGGCCCAGGTGGAGCGGGTTGCTGCCGACCCAGCCTCAAACACAACGGTGGGTTTGTTGGCCGAGTTCTCCGATAGATCCCCGTTGCGAGCCGGACCGGGCAGAACCATAGTGAAGAGCCGCCGTCCGTCACGTGTTGGTATCAACAGTGGCTCACCCTGTGTATGCATGTGTTTCACTCGCTTCCCTGCGTTCTTGAGTCATTCTGGCACGCCGACGATATATGTGCCGACATCATTTGTCCCGCGAGGAGTCCAAAGGATTGGTCTCCCCATAAGAACCGATGTCACGCTGACCAACAACTAGTTTTAAGGCTATCTGAGAGAAGTCTCAGATAGCGGCGGTTGTTTCAAAGGTTCACGTAAGTTCTCGTCGCAACACTGTGGTGCATGAGCACAATGAATTCCTCACAGGGATATTCCCCACGACGTTCCACGAAACAGATGCTGAGTAAAGTTCCCGAAATCACCATATGGTTCTGGATCATCAAAATTCTCTGCACCACGGTGGGGGAGAGCTTCGCCGACTGGATAAATATGGCCCTTGGACTTGGCCTGACAAGCACTGCTGTGATCTTCAGTGGCGTGATGGCCATTGTCCTCGCGATGCAACTGAGCCTCAAGCGTTATGTGCCCGGAGTGTACTGGCTGACCGTTGTTGTATTGAGCATCACGGGAACTCTCTACACCGATATTCTCACCGACGATCTTGGTGTGCCATTGTGGGTCAGTAGCCTCGTTTTCTCGGTGATTCTGGCAGTTGTCTTTGGCTACTGGTTTGTCAAAGAACGCACCCTCTCGATTCACAGCATCACAACAACGCCACGCGAGGCATATTACTGGCTTGCCGTTCTCGTCACGTTCGCGCTGGGTACCGCCCTCGGCGATTGGACGCTGGAGCTGACTGGCTGGGGTCCTGGCGTGTCGATTCTGCTACCAGCAGCACTCATCACTATCGTCACCGCACTGTGGCGTTTCGGTGCCAACCCGGTGCTGTCGTTCTGGATTGCCTACATCCTTACCCGCCCGCTCGGCGCTAATATTGGCGATTGGCTGGGGCTCCCATCCGACCAGCAGGGACTTGGCCTGGGAACGTTTGTGACATCGCTGATCTTCCTTGCGGCGATCCTCGCAACGGTTATTTATCTGACAATGACGAAGAGTGATGTTCTCGACAGCACCTCGTCGGCGGTGCCACCGGCAACATCACCGGTGCGGCAGCGTTCAACTCTTGTTGCCCTCGGTGTTGTTGCCGCCGCAACAGTTGGCTTGCTGACCTATGCGAATAGTCAGCCGCATCAGAGTGCGCTTGCAGATGAGGGGCCAGCACCTAGCTGTTCATCCGGTTCCTCATTCACCACGGCGGATCAGGCACGCCAGGCAGTCATCGCGCATTTCCCAGCAAGCGACGTCTCGAACTTCGCAACAATTACTACGGAGGTGCTTGGGCTTGTTCAACAAGGACATCAGAAGGAGGCAGCGAGCAGGATCACCGATCTCGAAATGGCCTGGGATTCTCGCCAACCGGATCTGTATGCGGCGGACTGCCAGGCGTGGACGTTTGTAGATCAAAAGATCGACCCGGTGCTCACTGCACTGCGTGCCGCTTCACCCGATCCCCTGACTGAACAGTCCGCGATCGCGGACCTGCTTGCGGTCTTACCGGGGGCCTGATCCTGATGTCCGCGGTCATTGTGATGAAGGATCTGACGAAGTCCTATGGCAACACCCTCGCTCTGGACGAGCTGACGTTGGATATTGAAGCGGGCGAAGTCTTTGGTTTGCTTGGTCATAACGGCGCCGGTAAAACGACGACGGCGAGCCTCCTGACGACGCTACTGCAACCCACAGAGGGCAGCGCGACCGTTGCTGGATACGACATCGAGAATGACCTTCTGATGTGCGGCGTAGTATTGGCTACCTCCCAGAGAACGTACGCTTCTACGACGAACTGACGGTGTTGGAGAATTTACGTTTCTTTGCCGAACTTTCGGGGCTGCGAAGGCCTGACAAGCGGATCAGACAGGTGCTCGAACTTCTCGATTTTCCCGGTCATGAGAATCAACGACTGGAAACATTGAGCAAAGGTATGAGGCAGCGGGTCGGTATTGCACAGACGATCTTGCACTCACCTGATGTGGTATTCCTTGATGAACCGACATCGGGCTTGGATCCCGAAGGTGTCCGTATCCTGCGAGAGATCATTGGGAAACTGAATACCGAACTTGGCATGACGGTATTCATGAATACCCACCTGCTCTCCGAGGTTGCTCGAACGTGCACCAGCATTGGAATCTTGCGGGCAGGGATGCTGGTGCATCACGATACGTTAGAAAATACCCTCACCGCATTCCCCGGCGAAGATTCGTTGGAGGCTGCTTACTTCGGCATTGGCGGCTCCCGATGGATGCGGTGAGGGCAAGCGTGAGGCTTGAACTCCTCGCCGCGCGACGAACGCGGACCGTGCACGTGTTGCTGTTGGTCTTTCTAGGGATGGTCGTGATCTCTTCCGTCATCGGGTATGTCACTAACCAGACGGTCACGAACGTCTATCGGGAGATATCGGCGGAGGGCCTCACAACAGCACCACACCCTTTTGACCATGTATCGCCGCTCTTCTATGCCCGAAACTCCACCATTTACGTCACGCTTATCGGCGCCCTCCTTGCGATCGTCTTGGGCGCACAGGCCACTCTGCGTGACCGCAAAGCGGACACGATGGGGATTGTCGTGTCCCGCCCACACTCTGTCAGAGCACGGTTGTGCGGGCAGCTGACCGGGCTAGCAATCGTACTTGGCACCGTCCTCGGCCTTTCGGGATTCCTTACCTGGGGGATCATTAGTGTGATCACGCGTGCTCCCTTGGGAATCGATAACACGGCGAGGTTGATAGGCTTCTGGACGTTGTCCTGGGTGTTGTTGCTAACGTTCGTCTTGCTCGGGATGCTGGCGGGTCTGCGCTCGCGGCGTGAGGCAACGGCGTTTCTCGTGCCCTTCGTTGTGTGGAGCGTCGTTGCATTTGTGGTGCCACAAATTGGAACCGCCGCCCGCCCGGTATCGCTTCTCAATTCGGTGCCAGCGGTTGCGACTCCGGGTGCAGGATTCGACATGGCGGCGATGATCACCCGTCCCTTGTCGGTGACCGAACAGTTCAAACAGGTAGCGGGCCAGTTCCTGCTAGATACGAGTGTTTCCGGCGACCCCTTCACCGCCGTAGTCATCATACTGTTGACGTTTGCTGTCCTTTTGCTTGGTGTCCTCGCCACGCCACGGTCTGTTTTCCTGCGAGGCCTTCATGCATAACACTTGGTCAATCGCACGTCACGAGTTGCTTCTTCTGCGGCGAGATCGGCTCTTTCTCGTACTGTTGTTATTTCTTATCGGAGCCGCATTGCTGTCTGTCGTTGTGGCCGCAGCCGCATATCGCGGTGATTTGGAGGCTTATCACTC
>RRZU012980302.1_pt1 | contig 15925 bp, 10 predicted proteins | sample 2165561 | NCBI WGS metagenome assembly RRZU01 (sample SAMN10456909, study PRJNA506462) | wastewater metagenome | isolation source: wastewater sludge | place: USA: Moscow, Idaho
AAAGATGCCCACAGAGCTTATAAAAAAAAGAAAGAGATTGCGCTTTGTCAGGGCGTATCTCTGTCTTAGTTGTGTCATAACCCAGTTGATGTGCGTAGAATCGCCTTCCTGACAAGCAGTGTATAAAAGTGCACCGTATGAAGCAGCGTAAAACCGCCGTTTTTCCTCTTCGGGAAGGCTAGCTATTAGCTGTTCAAACTTATTTAAAAACTGTTGTTTTGTTGAGCGAAAGCGCTCAAAATTAGGAACATTAGAAAACCCGTCCATCTCCTTAACGATCTGAACTTCCTGAATCCGTGATACGGAATTCTTAGAAAAAATGCGCAGGGCAAATTCCACGTCCTGATGGCGTAGAAACTTCTCATCAAAGCCCTTATGCTCCCTCACCACTTCCGTGCGCAAGAAAAGATTGCTTCCCGTGCCCAATGCTCTCTCTGAACGAAGCAGGGCGGTATCCATAGCTAATCCCTCCGGCGGACGGTTTATCTCCCAGCACAGGCCCCCCCGGATTTTGACTACACCAGTTAACACACAAGCATCCTCTGGGTTTTGCTCCAAGGCCTGAACACAGCTAGAGATGTGATGGGCAAAATAAAAATCGTCGTTATCGAGAAACCCAATGTATTCCCCTTTCGCTGCGCGAATTCCTGTATTCCGGGCCGCAGCGCCATTTTTATTTCTTTCATGACGTAAGTATATCACATCTGGGTAGCGTCTCATCACCTCTTCGGTGTCTGTTCGAGCTTGACTTTCTGGGGAATTATCATCTACGACGATTAGTTCTATCGGCGAATACGTTTGCCCTAAGACACTCTTAATCGCTCTTGGCAAGTATTCCACATTTTGGTATGTTGTAATGATTACCGTTACCAGTGGGAAATTTTCATTCATATACTACAATTCTCCTTCTTCACCCATGCGCCGGCAAATTTGTTCCATGGCAGCATCCGCGCTATAGAGGTGGGCCGCCTGTAAGCAGTTCTCTCGCATTTGGTCTATTTCCTCTGGATGTTCAACAGCGTAAGCAACCCACTCTGTTAACTGTTCCATATTATGCCAATCATAACAGTAACCTGTTATGCCATTATGTACCAATTCGCCGTTAAAATGCCAGTCCGTAGCAATTACAGGAACACCTGCGGCAAACGCATCGAGAATCGTACCTGGCATTCCTTCTCCCGGATAAGTTGAAGGAAAAAGCAACACAAAACTTCTGCTAAGGGCTTCTACGCTTTCTTTATAAGGAACACAGCCCTCATAAGTAACCACGCCCTCATATTGCTTAAGAAGGGCGATAAACTCTACTTCATAAGACGGATCTATCGGTCCGTATATCCGCAATAATGCGCGGGTACGTCCAGCCCGCCTATTTACTTCGGCAACTGCCTTTGAGGCATGATCCATCCCTTTTTCCCGTACCACTCTACTAAACATGGTGAAGATATAGGGCTCTTCCCTCTCCAAAGAAAGTTGATTCGGAATGAGTATCGGCAAACGCTTAAAATTATGCAAGATTTCTACATTGGTAACGCCTACTTCTTGCAATGCTTCCTTCATTTGCACCGTCTCCACCCAGTTCACCTCAAAGCGACCTAGTTGCTTGCGAAGGCTTGGGCTTGCTGCAGCCTCATTGGGCAAAGCCCCGCCGATAACATCGTGGTAAAGGTGGCGGCGAAACAGCCGATTAAGTCCTGTAATAACCGGGAAAAGATACGTTCGTCCGTTCCGAGACAGAAGCACAAATATATGCTTACTATGAAGAAAGGCGCGAATAAGATTGACCAAAATCACGGGAAAGCGTTTTCCATAGCGATACGTATCTACCGTAATAACGGAGTGGCCTGGAAACCGATTACACAGTTCTTCATAGAGGACGCGAGTTTTCACCGTTTGTCCATCTAGAAGCTCCACATCCTTAGCTACTCGGCCGATAACCGCTATACCCTTTCCCTTCATTTAATCTCTCCTTAATTTCGATTTAAAAAAACGAATGCCATCTTTTACACAATCAGCAGGTGAAGCTGCCACTGTGCGCAGGGCATATCCAAATGCGTGGAGCAGCTTTTTATTCCTAGCAGAAGCAAAAGCAAGCACTGCAAAATGGCGAAACTTCACGTATCTTCTTTCCTCAGGCAAAAGTAAAGGAAAGTACTGATGCTTCAATTCATATAGCATATTTTCGCCCCGGATTTTGCTATCTCCTAGAGAAATACGGGGCCCCCTATGCAAATACTGGACCACATAAGCTCCTGGCATATAAGCTAGGCGAAGACCGTGCTCTATACAGCGAAGCATGAGGATAAAATCCTGTCCTGATGATACTTCACCAAAGCCTTGGGTCTCCAACACCTTGTCCCGGCGCAGCATATATACAGAAGTAGGACAAAGAGAATGGAGAATGTGGGCTTTTAGTAAGCCCTCCTTAGAAAAATCACCGGTAAAATCCAAAGAGCGGTATTCTACTAGCTTTTCCCGGTCATCCTTCCAGATTACATCCTGGTAACAGCCATCTAATTCATTTTCCAATATAAAATGAATTTGCTTTAATAATTTATCTGGCAGAAAACGATCATCATCATCTAAAAAAGCAACGTAATCACCGCTACACTGCCGCATCCCCAAATTTCGTGCCCCACCACCACCAAGTTTACCAGAAGTCTTAACATAAAGGAAATCCTTTCGGCTTCGGTATGGCTTAATCGCTTCTCTGGTCTCTCTTTCCCAGTCGCTACCCGGCACATTATCATCCACCACAACAACCTGTATCCTATCCCAACTTTGATCATATATGGAATCCAAAACCCGCGTCAATAGCGCACTTCGTTCATACGTAGGGACAATCACACTAATTAGTGGATATTCTTTATTTGCTTTTTCTCTCGACTCCATATTTTCTTCTTATCCTCTGTCATATAGCCCCCCCAAAGGATGGGGGGGCTATATGCGTGGTTCTTTCTATATTTGCTAACTTTATTTAGTTCATGGGAACCGAAACCACATTCGAATAGGCACCAAAGGTCTTCTTGCCGTCAACCTCAACGTAAGCACGTGCTTTAAAGTAATACGTCTTGCCTGCGCTTAAGCCTCTCACATCATAGCTAGTAACGGATGGATCTGTGACTGACTTAGCTACCTTATACGTTCCGTCTTTCGCTTCGGACATCCAGATCTGATAACCGGCTGCGCCATTGGCCTTATTCCATGACAGATTGGCAATGCCTGCCTTAGCGGCCTTCTTACCTTCTAAAGTCACTGCTTCTGGCATGACGGCTACCTTATACTCATCCGAATAGGCGCCAAACACTTTCTTGCCCTCTTCTACAATGGCAAAAGCGCGCATTTTATAGGTATACGTTTTTCCTGCTTCAAGGCCCGTGTTACTGTAGGCTGTGGTCTTTCCTTGATTATCTACCAATTTATTATCCCGATCGCCTAAGGTCTTGACAATCTTCCAGGTTCCATCCTCTTCTAGTCTCCAGATTTGGTAACCTGTAGAAGCAGCAACTTCCTTCCATAAGAGGCGAATGCGGCTGGTAGAGTTACTGTATGGTCCGTCAAATAAAACAGCTGATGGCATATAGACAACGGTAGAGAATTCTGAATTTTGACGCTCTTCGGGATTCTCATCGCTACCTTTGTAAGCTCGTACCTTGTAGAAATAGGTCGTACCAACGTCTAAACCTACGTTGCGATACTGAATTTCTTCCATCGCAGCGTTAGTGTAAGCTTCAACTTTATCGCTGGTTATGGTCTTAACCAAATCCCAATCAGCAGCATCTTGCGTGGTTGCTCGGAATACTTCATAACCATCGGCATGCTCAAGCGCTTTCCAGCTAACCTTGACGGATGTCTGGTCCTTACTGTAGGCAGAAACAACTTCCACCGTTTTACCGGCTACGCCAATATCGGCTCCACACCCGGTGACTTCGTGAACGGCTGTATAAGCTATCCCGCCTTCGGTCTCACCAGAAGCGGTAAACACACTCGTAAGTCCGTCGGCACAGTTGCCAGTAGTTTCGGTAAGCTCTGCTGTAGCAATAACTTGAGCCTCAAGGGCAATCGTAATGCTCTCGTCACCAAGTAGACAATCCTTCTGATGCTTAACACTATCACATACGGAAGAACAAATCAAATTCTGGAACGTTACGCTCCACTCACCAGTTTCTTCATTCTGAGACCAAACTGGATCCGCAGGCTCGTAGGTATGACCAGCTGCTTCTACGATAGCATCGTATTCTGCCTTATCGAGTTCATACTGAGCCATCTGATCCTCATAAGAGGTGCCAGTAGAACCCCACATATCATTATCGGTGGGCTCAACTGGTTCTTCTACAGCCTTACCACAAACGGTACACACATAGCAGAATCCTGTGTTCCAAGTGCCCTCTTCCGTTTTTGTAAAATAAGTCTCATCGTATTTGAGATAATGATGGTCATGTTCTAATGACTGATGCTCGAGCCCTACTTCCTCTTGCATACCAACGAGAGCTTCGACGCCAACGAGGTTAGCAACCCACATGAATTCATCATTGTCATTAATTTCCTTAGTATTGCCAAACATTTCTAGCATCGAGTCGTCGTAATCACCCATACTATTATTCGAATAATCGATATTGAAATTGCTTTCTTCAAACTCATATCCATAAGAGGCTTCCGAGTCGGCGGTGTAATTTCCATTATCGAGAGAACGAACACCGTCGTCCTTACCAGAAATGTACGCCATATTGGTGGCAATCGAAACCGTTAGGTGCTCGCCCCGAAGAAGTATACCAGCAATTGGGTGATTTTCAAACGTAAAATTCGCACCCTCTGGGCTTGATATCAAGCTAAAAGACATACCGCCAAAGGCGTTGGTTGTGTCTCTTAAACCATAAGTCGTCGTATACTGCTTTTCTAGTTCAACGTTGCCGCTTTCAATCTCATAACTTAAGATGCAGGTAGATAGATTGAAATACACCTTGCCATTATAGTAAGCACTGGTAATCGCAATAGAAGGATAGATTTCCGCTTGCTCGGTATGGGCAGCGTATAAAGTGGTTAGAAGTTCATTCTCTTCCATTTCCTTGGACTCTGGATTATATACGCGAGCTACACCTAACTCTTCTGTCTCTTCTTCTGAGTAATTAAACTCAACTAAAGTATCGTAATCTGTATCTCCGTCACCGTTATCTATATCAGTAATACCATGACGGACGAGTTTAATCCGCGCAACCTTATTCATTAGATCTTGAATATTTCCTGAATTGTTATTATAGTCTTCCAACATGGAAATGGTATCGGTGGAATCGTATATATAGTAGAAAGCTTCTGCATCAGAAGTGATATGACTTTTGGCCCGTGAGAACCAAGCATCCTCGTAGGTCTGATCCGTAGCCGCTGTTTCATATAGGGTTTTGATTACGGAGTAATTTCCCTCGTAGAGATTCGCAGCGGTGGTATGGCTAAACATAAAATACATATGGTTGATATTACCATCTGTCTCTACCCGGTCACGAATCATAACCTCGGTATATACGTCATTGTAGCAAGGATCGATATAATACCACTGACCATCCACTTTTGCTGCATTCCAAAAATGATCGGAGTTAAAGTTATCCTGAACTTCGCCGAACATAGTTACGCTGGCGTCATAGGAAATACGTACCAAGTCGGTGCAGTAGTCTGCCTCGATATCTATTTCTCCATTTTCATTATAATATAGATCGGCAGCTGACTTCCAATTTGCAGCAACTGTCATATCCGTGTCTGCGCCATCTACACCGTAAATCTCTGGATGCATATACTGTACGAGATAGGAGAACGCTTTGGAGTAACCAAGACAAACGGTTTTTCCTTCACCGAAAGCACCAATGTGGCTACCTTCCCAGTAGTTAAGGACACCGTCTGTTAAGCCAGCCGCAGCTTGCTGTGATAATACTACAATCGCTTGAGATATTGGCATATCTAGAGTTCCATCTTTATCTATATCAACCGGATCTTCACTTTCCATCTGCGTTTGAACGGTCATGTCAATGAACTCACTATAAGTATACATTCCTCCAGACTCGACTATCACAATCTTGCCACTTTCATCAAACGTGACTTTCTTCTCTGTGCTAGCAAGCTCTTGCTGAGTCATTTCCTCAAAAGTCATTGTAACACCTGGTGCAACCTCTACGCCATCCTTTTCTGCCGTAGCTACAGCATCATTAGCGAACGCATCTGCCTCCGCTTTTTGCTCATCAGTAGGACTCTCGTTCTCTCCTAAGCCAAGATTTGCTATATAGCCCTCGTAGTACTGCTTATAGAAATTGCCCTTAATTCCTTCGTAAACCTGGTCATGGAATACTTTAGTTACCTCCCCACGAATCTCCGCCTCAAAGCTAGCCTTAATCTGATCTGTATAATCTGCATATAATACGTCATATACGTCATCATAATGTACGTGCTTTGTTGCTTCCTGAGCCATCATAACGGGAGTTTCTCCCCCAGCGTTCATGATGTAAGACATATCAAAGCTATTGATCGTTGCTAACCAGTCATTTAGTACTAGTAGCTTCTGATACTCAGTCTCGGCACCTGAATCGATAACTGCCTGCATAGCCTCATCACGACGAGTACGAATAGCCTCTCCGTAAAATTCCACACCTAATTGATCCCCATACATGAAGTTCATAATCATACCGGTTAAGTCTTCAAACTTATACAATCCGCTTCTAACATCATCTACCGTGAGACCAGCTAGAACTAGCATTTCACCCAGTATTCCTAGCTCGTCTTCGTTATCGTTGTACTGAAGATAAAAGGGCATCTGAACTCCCAACACGTCGGCATTCTTTTTCCAGTGGTCTAGATACATTTGATACATACCTAAAGCCTGTGCTTTTTGCTCCTCGGTCAAGAGAACTGGCTCACTTGTTGCTTCGTCCAGAACTGTAATATTATCCAGTTCAGCTTCAACGATTTGCATTGAAGGTTCGCTAGTATCTACCTCTTGACTTGTATCTACCCCTGCAACTGCAGCATCAGCAGCAGCCATAATTTCCGTTCCGTTGAGCGTAATGTTACTGTTCAAAGGGGTTTCGATTGTTATCGATAAAGAGCCAATGTCTGCTTGCGTATTATCGGCCTCTGGGGCCTCAGCTACTTCTTCAACTACTTCTGCAGCTTGTTGCTCTTCAGCGATAACAGGGGCTTGGGGCTCTTGTTCCTCAGGTGCGGCATAAGCAGGTGTGGCAAAAATCCCTACCAAAAGTGCCACTGAGAGGAACATGCTTAAAAAGCGTTTTTTTGAGCTATGTTTCATTTAATTACCCTCCATTCCATTAAATAAATTTCTAAAATAAATCTCTCTAAAAAGTGTCCTATTAACTTGTAGCTTATTCCTTTGTCATCAACTCCTTCATCAGACCTATACGGTTGGTCTTGAAGTGGAAGAACGGGCGCTCTGCTATACATTTAACCTCAACCGGCTTCATATAATCTTCGAGACACTCGTCAATCTTAGCGGTAACGTCTTCACAGGTATAACCATCTTTTAAAACGATATATAAGTACGGTAAAAAGTGATGACGATGCTCCGGGTCTGGAGCAATTACAAAGAACTCATCTTGAATTCCTTCAATCTTGGCATCTGCAAGACGATTCTCCATAGGCAAGGTGGCTAACTCACAATTTTCAAAGCCAAAACGGTGAGCGGTTCCCCGGGTTAAGACATACACAACGCCCTCTTCCGTTACGTAACCGATATCTCCGGTGTGTAACCACATCCGGCCATCTGGGTGTTCTTGCAGGGCTCTAGCCGTTGCTTTTTTGCTATCATAACCTAGCATCACACTGGGACTGGCAAAACAAATTTCCCCGATCTCGTTGTATTTAAGCTCTTCCTGAGTGCCCGGTTTGAAAGCGGCGATAACCGATAAGGGCATAGGAATTCCCACGTTGCCATCAGCAATGGGTCTTGGAGACATCGGCAAGGTCATGTTAGAACCTGCCTCGCTGCAGCCGTATCCGGTGGTAAATCTTGCCTTACATCCGTGATCGACAAAATACTTCTGGGCCCGTAGAATCTGATGATTGTTATACGCCTCCGCACCCGCGCCACAAGACATCAAATGGGACATGTCGTAATCATCAGGTACCCGTTTACTGCGCACAAGATTTTCAAACAACATGGGGACCGTCGGCCAACAGTTGGGACGATAACGCATCAATTCCAAATCCACATCTTCTGGACGACAGAACGGATTGAGAATTAATAGCTTGTTAGAAGCCAGTGGTAAAAGTACCATGGCCACAACCACTGCGACTAAGCTTGGTGGCAAGCAGGTTACCATCCAATTGGCTCTAAACTCATCAGAAGAGCCGTAGAAATTCATCTGGTGCAAATTGCCTAGCATTGTGCGGGCACAGTGAATCACCTGCTTTGAAGGACCAGTAGACCCACTGGTGTAACCCCTATACAAAGGACGATTAATGTCCCTGGCGGCATCCACCTCACCCTCATAGGCTTTGCCAAACTCCAAGAACGCGTCCCAACCCACTGTTTTAGGACCATAGGCCGGCTTGTCACTGTACTGTTCATCAATAAATTGACGAATGTGCTCCGGTGTATCCCGGTACTGTCCGCTGCGATACGGTGAAAGCAAGACAGCGCAGTGCACCCCTGCCGTGTGGCGATAGGCACTTAACTCCTCTTGAGACAGATAATCGTGGGCAAAAATCATTTTCGCGCCACTCTTCTTAACTGCTTCCGCATTCTCTTCCAAAGTATTGTCTCTACACAAGATGGCAGCGCCAATTCTTTCCGCTGCCAGTAATAAGTATACGAATTCAGGTGTGGCACAAATAAATACGGGAATCTGATCCCCTTCGCCAAATCCTAGACTCTTGAGCGCACGAGCAGTCAAATCAATCTGCTCAAACACTGCTTTCCACGTGATGTCAATTCCATAATAGTGCATCGCAATTTCGTCCTCACCGGGACAGTTTTTCTCAAGGTATTCCAGTACCGTATTATCGGGCGCCGATAGATTTTTGATCAGTGCCTCCGGATAATACTTCATCCAAGGTAGATCTTTGGTTGGATACCCCGTCATTGCTTGGTTTTCAGTATTCATTCTTTACTCTCTCTCCTTTGCTCCTCTTATTTGTACTCCTCTTTATTTTATTTATTTGTCAAATTAAGCGAGACAAGACTTCTAAAATCTAACTAAATAAGTCTTTAATCTCTGCCATACAAATCTCGGGTATAAATCTTGTCGGGAACATCATCTAGACCTCCATCATAGCGATTCGCTACAATTACCCGGCATTGCTGCTTAAATTTTTCCAGATCATTCACAACCCGGTACCCATTGTATAAGCTGCCATCTTTTAAAGTTGGCTCATAGATGATTATGGTTGCGCCTTTCCCCCTCATGCGCTCCATAATCCCCTGCACACTACTTTGACGGAAATTATCGGAATTACTCTTCATCGTCAAACGATAGATGCCGATCACACAAGGACTATCACTAGAGTTGCCGAATTCCTGACTATCCCCCTCATAATAATTAGCCATCTTCAGCACCCGCTCCGTAACAAACTCTTTTCTCGTTCGATTACTTTCTACAATCGCCCCAATAAGATTCTCCGGCACATCACCGTAGTTAGCTAAAAGCTGCTTCGTATCCTTTGGCAAACAGTACCCCCCAAAGCCAAAAGATGGGTTGTTATAGTGGGAACCGATGCGAGGATCCAAGCACACACCGTCGATAATCGCTTGAGTATTGAGCCCTTTACATTCTGCATACGTATCTAGCTCATTGAAATAAGCAACCCGAAGCGCTAAGTAGGTATTGGCGAAGAGTTTTACCGCCTCCGCCTCTGTACTGCCCATAAAAAGGACATCTATATCCGTCTTCATAGCCCCTTCTTCCAACAAGGCGGCAAAAATTTCCGCAGCCTCCCCTAGAAGCACATCACTTTGGTCATACCCCACAATAATGCGACTGGGATACAGGTTATCGTATAATGCATTCCCCTCTCGAAGAAACTCCGGACTAAATATGATGTTATTGCATCCCGTCTTTTCCCGGATGCTTTTTGTATAGCCTACAGGGACAGTGGATTTGATTACCATAACCGCCTGAGGATTATAACGCATAACTTGGCGAATCACATCCTCCACTGCAGTTGTATCTATTTTCTGGGTGGTATCCTGATAATTAGTAGGAGCAGCGATAATAACAAAGTCTGCATTGCTATAACCCACTGCTCCATCTAATGTTGCGGTAAGTGATAGCTCATTATCCCTAAAACAAGCTTCGATATGCTCGTCTTTTAAAGGGGAACAACGGCGGTTGATCATATCCACGCGCTCAGAATCAATGTCAACAAGACATACTTTATGCCTTACTGACATCAAACAAGCCATAGATAAGCCAACATAACCACCACCTGCAACAGTAATATTTACATTTTCTAAATTAGTCAATTTTAAATTTTTCAAAACTCCACCCCTATAATAAATCTCTTCCTTTAATCGTGTGATTATTTAATCTCCCTGTTTGCTGATAACAACCTTAAATGTCTTTAAAATAATCTTCCAGTCGACCCAAAAGCTTCTCTCACGTATGTATTTCAGATCTAGTCTCACCCATTCCTCAAAAGGAACGGCATGACGATTCGGTTGAATCTGCCAATAACAAGTAATTCCTGGTCGAATACACAGTCGCTGCTTTTGAAATTTAGTGTACTTTACAACCTCTCTAGGCAAAGGCGGTCTCGGTCCAACAATACTCATCTCGCCTATAAGTACATTCCATAGCTGTGGTAATTCATCAAGACTAGTCTTGCGGATAAATCTTCCCACCCGGGTAATCCGAGGATCTTCTTTCATTTTAAAAGCTGGGCCATCTCGCTCGTTATCCTTTAGTAAATCATTTAATCGCGCCTCTGCACCCATATGCATAGATCTAAATTTGAACATGGCAAAACGCTTCCCATCGCGCCCACATCGCTGCTGTCTATAAATCGGACTGCCGCTTGGGTCATCAATCAGAATCGCAATCATGGTAATGAGCATTATGGGACTCAGTACAATCATCGCCAAGATACTAAAGACGATATCTTGGACCCTACGCCCTACCAAATAGATATTGGTCTTACTCTGCTGCTCATTGTCATCCCAGAAAACTAATTCGGGACAGGACTTATCTTTCAACATATGATTGCCCCCCCATTCCTAGCAACTATATATACAGGTTTATACACGAACACAATATTCTATAAAACTCAATGTAAGCGCAAAATAATCCTACGCTATTGACAAAATATCGCTTGCACCAAAGATAGATGCAAGCGTTTTACTCTATTTTAGTTTTGACAGCTAGCTTTGGCAGCTTCGCTCCAGGGTGTAAGTTGCTCTAGCAACTCATCTGACATGCCTTCGTTTGGCCGTTGTGTCAATAGATACGTTAGATATTTATAGGTGTTCAAATCATTCGCTTTAGCCATTTCAACCATGGTGTATACCATAGCACTGGCGGTTGCTCCTTTGGGACTAGCACTGAATAGCCAGTTTTTCCTACCTACAGTAAATGGTCTGATGGCATTTTCACTAAGATTATTGGAAAAACTGCAGTGACCGTCTTCAAGATAGGTCATAAGTGTGTCTTTCCGATTTTGGGCATAGTTCACCGCTTTATCAAAGCGGGTGCCTTTGACTGGTTTCTGCTGATCCAACCAGTTCCAGAATGCTTCAAGAACAGCTTTTTCTTTCGTGAGGCGGAATTCCTTTCTTTGGTCAGCAGAATGATTTTTGGCTTTTGAGTACCGTTCGCATTCAAAAAGCTTGGAACAGAACTGAACCCCCTGTACTGCTGGTATGCTGTAATCATACTCCTTACCTTTTGGCACAGCATCTATGAAATAACGCCTGGTGTGCGACCAGCATGAGCATCGTTTGATGCCAGGGAGATTGTTATATCCCTGATAACCATCCGTCTCCAGATATCCAGAAAAGCCACCCAGAAAGCTTTCTGCATTGTACTTGGCTCGTGTCTCTGTATAATGGTAGAGCACAATCGGTGGAAGGCCATCCTCTCCACTGCGAAACAGCCACATCCAGGAATCGGTTTCCGGATTACGTTCCGGTTCTTTTAATACTTGGACCCGTGTTTCATCTGCCATAAGATACTGCCTCCCCCGCAGCTGACGATGGAAGTAATCATAAACAGGACTGAAATAGTGTTCCGCACAATAAATAACCCAGTTAGCAAGTGTCCCACGATTTAAGGCAACACCAAGCTGTGACCAATCCTGCTCTTGCCTTTTCAGCGGCATACCATTCTGATATTTCTGGTTCATAACCCAGGCAACTACAGATTCAGATGCATAGCTCCCAGGAATCAGTGCATCCGTAACAGGGGCTTTCACAAAGATCTGTTCATCAGGGTTTTCCTCTGATACAGCGCACTCTGGACATTTGTATGTTTCACGATAAATATTTACAACTTTACCCTTTGCAGGTATGAAACGGAATTCATGACGAACGAATTCTTTGCCTATACATTCTATCTGCGTACCACAGGAGGGACAGTTTCTTTCTTCCTCTGGTAAAGAAATGATTTCATCACAGGATGGTACATTTTTAAAGAGTTCTGCATGAGTACGTTTCGCTTTACGTTTATGGGCTGGAACAGTGATATCATCTGGCAGTTCAAGATTCCAGCTACTGTCAGCTTCCTGTTCAGCTTCGTCGAAAAGATTCAGCTGTCCATCGACTTCCTTACGTTTTTCGCTGGAAGTACCAAAGAGTTTCTTCGTAAGATATTCAATCTGCTGACGAAGATTTTCCTTCTCAAGGCGGTCTGCTTCTAAGGTCTTTTGCAAAGACTTGATCCGCTCTGTCTGTGTGGTAAGGGTTATATTCAGTTGACTGATCGTATCCTTATATTCGAGGATTTTTGAATCTTTTGAATTGCCAGCCATAGGTTTTCTGCTCCTTTTTCTATCAGAGCTTTTATTTTACCATAAAAATGGATCTACGCCAATACATTGGACACAAAAAGTTGATTTTTTTCATGCAGCCTGAATAGCTTCATCCTCTATTTGCTGAGGTGTTTTATATCCAAGTGCACTGTGAATCCGTTGGCGATTATACCAGGATTCTATATATTCAAAGATTGCCATACGGCATTCTTCAAAGTCTTGGTAAGTGTGGAGATATATTTCCTCTTTCTTCATTACAGAGTGAAAGGATTCGATACATGCGTTATCGTATGGATTACCTTTTCTACTAAATGAGTGAACAAATCCATTTGATCGCATATATTTCTCGAACAAATCACTGGTATATTGGCTCCCTAAATCACTATGCAAAATAATCCCATCCGTATCAGATACATTTAAACACGCATTTTTTACAGCCTCAAGTGCGAGGTCAGCAGTCATGCTTTTACCATAAGCATAACCTATTATTTTACGATCATAAAGATCCATGACAGATGCCAAATATGTCCATCCTTCCTTCAGCACATGGATATAGGTGATATCTGTAACCCACTTTTGGTTAATTGCTTCAGCTTTGAAATTACGGTTTAGAACATTTTCTTTATCATCAGGAACTTTGCCCTGATTCGCCTTGTGGTTATATTTTTTGACTACAACAGAGCGAAGAGCCTGGTGCTGCATATGACGCTGTACTCGCTTGATACTACAAGGAACACCATTATCGTCAAGCTTGCGACATATCTTGACAGCACCATAACGCTTTTTGTTTTCCTCAAAGCATTGCTTAACCTCTGACGCAAATTTTTTATATTCCTGTTCCTTGCTTGAAGGTACATGAACCAGAGCCTCATAATAGGTGCTTCTTGCGAATTTTAAGGCCTTACACATTTGCTTGACGCCTGAATAATTCATACTTTGACTTCAAACCGTCTGAAACTGCCTAACGGCAGTCTTCATTTACTTTTTCATTTTCACCTGTTAAGTGATGCAAAAAGAACCCCATTCTGATATGGTAAAGGTGTCGAAACCAACCATAAGAAAGGAGTTCTTCTCATGACTAGCTTACACAAAAACCAGGTAAAATTCAATTCAAATTTGACTATTTCACATACAGGTGGTCGCTTATCGAGTGATTCGGGTTTGGTCTTAGTTAAAGAGGTGATGAATACCTTCGACTTTTCACACGTAGCTAAACAGTGGCTCCATATTAAAGACAAACGTGTTTACTTCACACATGATAACTTAGCGATATTAGAACAACTCATTATGCAGTTAATTGCTGGGTACTCGGCAGACTCATCAGCTAATCTATTAAGACAGGATCCAGTCTTTCAAGCTGTACTCGGTAAAAAAGAGTTGGCCTCACAATCGTCAATCTCACGGTTTTTAGATCGTTTCACCGAGGAGAACATGGATCAACTCCAAGCATTAAATCAGTCGCTGATTGATAAAGCGCGTTTGATTCGCAATGACACCGAGTTAATCATTGATGTCGATTCCACACATTCGGATACCTTTGGACGCCAAGAACAAACAGATTATAATGCCCATTATCAAACCTACGGCTATCACCCATTAGTTGCATTTGACGGATTGACCGGAGATTTCCTAAAAGCTGAACTGCGTTCAGGCAATCAGTATACGTCTAAAGGGGTAAAAGCCTTTATCGACCCGCTGTTACACCACTACAAGAGCACGTTACCTCATACCGAGATATTGGTTCGGGGTGACAGCGGCTTCGCCACACCAGAGGTGTATGAATCTTGTGAAGCAACTGAAAGCCAGTACGTTATCCGATTAAAGAGCAATCGGAGGTTAAGTCAGTTAGCTGAACACTCTGTTCTTTATGGGGATAATAAAAAATGGGAAGACCGAGAAATACAGTATTTTTCACTCCCTTATCAAGCACAATCCTGGTCAAAACCCCGTCGCGTTTGTATTCGATCAATCCGTGAAGCAGGAGAGCTTCTTTTTCACCACGCATTCATTGTGACGAATCTATCCGATAATGTCTCGCCTGAAGTCATATTCTCTCTTTACGGCAAGCGTGGAACAATGGAAAATTTCATCAAAGAAGCGAAATCAGGCTTTTATTTTGACAAAACAGATTATCATTAATGTTGGAATACTCATCACACCGAATTCACTAGCCGTAACTGGATTATCATCCACATTCAATTTAAAAATTGATACCTTATCACCCATCTCAGCTTCTAATTCATCCAAAATAGGAGCCTGCATTTTACATGGACCACACCATGGAGCCCAAAAATCGATTAATGCTAATCCCTGACTTGTTTCTTCTTTAAATTGTTGATCATTAATTTTTTTCATTTCTTCACCTATTCTATACATTTATTTTTGAGTTTTCTTCAATATATTTATATGCCTCTTGACCTGCAATACTTCCATCACCTACAGCTGTTGTAACTTGACGTAATACTTTTTCCCTCACATCTCCAATAGCATAAATACCAGGAATGGTAGTCCGCATTCTCTCATCCGTTCTGATCCATCCATTATCATTTACAATTCCTAAGCTTGTAAATGGTTGGGTAATAGGATCTAAACCGACATAAATAAATACTCCGTCAGCAGTAATTTCTTTCGACTGATCGTTTTTTGGATTTTTTAACTGAACTGAGGTCACTTTCATTTGGTTTCCCTTAATTTCCTCAATTACAGCATTCCATTCAAAAGAAATTTTTTCGTTATTAAAAGCACGTTCTTGAAGTATTTTTTGTGCCCTTAAGGTATCTCTTCGATGGACAATTGTTACCTTAGAGGCAAATTGTGTTAGGTAAATAGCTTCCTCCACCGCAGAGTCTCCACCACCAACTACTAATAGTTCTTTATTTCTAAAGAACGCGCCGTCACATACCGCACAATACGATACACCCATTCCTGAATAAGAATCTTCACCTTTTACTCCAAGCATTTTATGAACTGC
>RRZU011107741.1_pt1 | contig 15924 bp, 14 predicted proteins | sample 2165561 | NCBI WGS metagenome assembly RRZU01 (sample SAMN10456909, study PRJNA506462) | wastewater metagenome | isolation source: wastewater sludge | place: USA: Moscow, Idaho
CCGCACACCCGGCGTCCGACGCATGAGACCTGCGTCCATGACCTGATCGATACCTCGTCGTGACCTGTCCGGGTGGCGCGCCCGACCGCCAGTACCTACGGTCGGGAAATGGTGGACAACGGCACAACACCGGCAAGTCGGCATGCACCCGGCACTGACGGGCAGTCCCCGCGCGAGTCGACCGGGCCGCTCGTCGAGCTGATCGACGTCAACAAGCACTTCGGCGACCTCCACGTCCTGCAGGACATCAACCTCGAGGTCCGGCGCGGCGAGGTCGTCGTCATCATCGGCCCTTCAGGCTCAGGCAAGTCGACCCTGTGCCGCACGATCAACCGCCTCGAGACGATCGACTCGGGCACCATCCGCGTCGACGGCAAGGTCCTTCCGGAAGAGGGGAAGGACCTCGCCCGCCTGCGCGCCGACGTCGGCATGGTCTTCCAGTCCTTCAACCTCTTCGCCCACCGGTCCGTCCTCGACAACGTGACCCTCGGCCCCATCAAGGCCCGTGGCGTGTCGAAGAGCGACGCCCAGACGCAGGCGCTCGCCCTCCTCGAGCGCGTGGGCGTGCAGAACCAGGCGCAGAAGCTCCCCGCAGCCCTGTCCGGCGGCCAGCAGCAGCGCGTCGCGATCGCCCGCTCCCTGGCCATGAGCCCCAAGGTCATGCTGTTCGACGAGCCGACCTCCGCGCTCGACCCCGAGATGATCAACGAGGTCCTCGACGTCATGGTCGCTCTCGCGAAGGACGGCATGACGATGATCGTCGTCACCCACGAGATGGGCTTCGCTCGCCGCGCCGCCGACCGCGTCGTCTTCATGGCGGACGGCCAGATCGCCGAAGAGGCAGACCCCGAGACGTTCTTCACGGCGCCCCGCACGGACCGCGCCCGCGACTTCCTGTCCAAGATCCTCACCCACTGACCCCCGCCGCAAGCGGCGGGAGACGAGACCCTGGAGGAACACCATGCGCACGAAGCTCATCGCGGCCGGCACGGCCGCTGCAGCCCTGGCCGCACTGCTCACCGGCTGCGGATCGTCCGACGACGACAAGCTCACGATCGGCATCAAGTTCGACCAGCCCGGGCTCGGCCTCCGCAGCGGCTCGGACTACTCAGGCTTCGACGTCGACGTCGCCCGGTACGTCGCCAAGGAGCTCGGCTACGAGGCGGACCAGATCGAGTTCAAGGAGACCCCCTCCCCGCAGCGGGAGAACATGCTCCAGTCCGGTCAGGTGGACATGATCTTCGCGACGTACTCGATCACCGACGCGCGCAAGGAGAAGGTCGCCTTCGCCGGCCCCTACTTCATCGCCGGCCAGGACCTCCTCGTCGCAGCGGACAACACCGACATCACCGGCCCCGACGCTCTCGACGGCAAGAAGCTCTGCTCCGTGCAGGGCTCGACGTCGGCGCAGAAGGTCAAGGACGACTACTCGACAGGTGTCCAGCTCCAGGAGTTCGACACGTACTCGAAGTGCATCGAGCAGCTTGCTGCCGGCACGATCGACGCCGTCACGACCGACGACATCATCCTCGCGGGCTTCGCCGCCCAGCCCGCCAACGCGGGCAAGCTCAAGGTCGTCGGCAGCCCGTTCTCCGAGGAGCAGTACGGCGTCGGCCTGCCCAAGGACAACGACACGTGCCAGAAGGTCAACGACGCGATCACGAAGATGATCGAGGACGGTGCCTGGCAGAAGGCCGTGGACGCCAACACGGCGGAGGGCTACACCCCGAGCGCCGCGAACCCGCCCACTCCTGCCGCCTGCAGCTGACCCTTCCCGGGCGGGCGCGGGGACGCGCCCGCCCGTCCCTCCTCCGACCACGAGGTGATCGATGACGACGCTCTATGCCGACGTCTCCTCGCTGTTCGCCCAGTACGACATCCTCGGGGCGTTCGCGATGACGCTGCGACTGACCGGGATGGCGCTCCTCGGCTCGCTCGCGATCGGAACGGTCCTCGCAGTCATGCGGATCTCGCCGATCCCGTCGCTCCAGCTCGGCGGGGCGATCTACGTCAACGTCGTGAGGAACACGCCGTTGACGCTCATCCTCGTCGCGTGCTCCCTCGGCCTCTACACGCAGCTCGGCATCGTGCTCGCGGACAGCTCGTCGCCGACGTTCATCGTGGACAACAACATCCGCCTCGCCGTGCTCGGCCTCTCGGCCTACCACGCGTCGTTCGTGTGCGAGGCGCTGCGGTCCGGTGTGAACACGGTCCCCACGGGGCAGGCAGAGGCCGCACGGTCGATCGGGCTGTCGTTCGGTCAGAGCCTACGGCTCGTCATCCTCCCGCAGGCGTTCCGCGGCGCGATCGCCCCGCTCGGCAACGTCGTCATCGCCCTGACGAAGAACACGACCGTCGCCGCGACGATCGGGGTCGCCGAGGCGTCGTACGTCATGAAGGAGATGATCGAGTTCCGTCCTGACGTGATCTTCCTGGTGTTCGCGATCTTCGCGATCGGCTTCGTCGTGATCGTGCTGCCCGTGGGCGTGTTCATGACATGGCTGTCCCGACGAGTGGCGGTGACCCGATGAGCACGAACCCCTTGTTCGACGTCCCTGGGCCTCGGACGCGGCGCGCATTCCGCATCGCCAACGTCCTGGCGCTGCTGCTGCTCCTTGGCGGGCTCGCGTGGGTGCTGGTCGTGCTCGAGCGTCGTGGCCAGCTGACGGCAGCGAAGTGGGAGCCGTTCCTGACAGCAGGCGTGTGGACCGACTACCTCCTCCCAGGGATCAGCGGCACGCTCACGGCTGCGGCGTGGTCGGTCGTGTTCGCGGGAATCTTCGGCGTCGTCCTGGGGCTCGGCCGGTTGTCACAGAGCCGCGTCCTGCGTGCTGTGAGCGGCGCTGTCGTGGAGTTCTTCCGGGCGGTCCCGGTCCTCCTGATGATGGTCTTCGTCTACCAGCTGCTGATCGTCTACCGCCTGGTGCCGTCGGACAGGCTCGCGCTGACCGCCGTGGTCACGGCTCTGACGCTCTACAACGGCGCGGTCGTCGCCGAGCTGGTGCGCTCGGGCGTCCTCTCGCTTCCCCAGGGCCAGCGAGAGGCGGGGCTCGCGGTGGGTCTGACCCATGGGCAGACGCTGCGCAACGTGCTTCTCCCGCAGGGCGTGACGGCGATGCTCCCTGCGCTGGTGAGCCAGCTTGTCGTGGTCGTCAAGGACTCCGCCCTCGGGTACCTGATCAGCTATGCGGAGCTGTTGCGGCAGGCGGAGTACGTCGCGACGAACTTCTCGAACTACATCCCGGCGGTCATGGTGATCGCCGCGATCTTCATCACGATCAACTTTGCTCTGTCGACGGCTGCGGACCGTCTGGCACGTCGCCTGCAGTCGCGGACGTCGGGACGGTTGACCCCTCAGGCACCCGGGATGGTCACGAGCACGAGGTGACGGCTCGGTGCGGCGTGGCGCTGCGAGATCATCCGGCGGTAGCGCGGGCGCGCAGCTCACGGACGACGGTGACCGTGACCTGGCCGAGAACGAGGTCGCGCGCGGCGATGTCGCGGGCGATCTGGTCGGCGAGACCGGCAAGGGCGGAGTCCGGGACGGCGTCAGGCTCGACGACCACGCGAACCTCGTGCCCGGAAGCCATCACGACGACCGCGGAGACCCCGGCCACATGGCTGACGTGCCTCTCGAGCTCGTCCATCCGGCGGACGAAGGCGTTCGCGTCTTCGCGGCGGGCGCCGGGTCTGGCGGCGGAGATCGCGTCGGCGATCTGCACGATCACGGCCTCGATGGTCTCGGCGGGCACCTCGTCGTGGTGCGCTGCGATGGCGTTGACGACGACCGGGCTCTCGCCGTGCTGGGACGCGAGCCGTGCCCCCTCAGCGGCATGCGTCCCGGCCCCGGCCCGGCTCACGCCCTTGCCGAGGTCATGAAGGAACCCCGCGCGCCGGGAGCTCTCGGCGTCAGCACCGACCTCGGCGGCGATCGCCGCCGCGATCAGGGCAGTCTCGACGAGGTGCTCCTGCACGTTCTGGCCGGCCGAGGTCCGGTAGGAGAGCTGGCCGACGATCGTCAGGAGCTCGGGCGGCAGGCCGCGGACTCCCGCTTGCTGTGCGGCCGCGAGACCGCTCGCCTGGACGCGCTCTGCGGTCTGGCGGGTGGCCTCGGCCACTGCGGTCTCGATGCGATCGAGGTTGATGCGCCCGTCGGCGACGAGCCGTTCGAGCGCGACGCGCGCGATCTCGCGCCGCTCGGCGTCGAAGCACGACAGCACGACGTCGTCGGACTGGTCGTCGATGATCATCGTGACACCGGTGAGCGCCTCGAAGGCACGGATGTTGCGTCCGTCCTTACCGATGACGGGGCCCTTCAGGTCCGGGGACGGGAGCGGCACGACAGACACCGCGGCCTGGGCGCTCGTCGGCAGAGAGAGCCGGCCCACCGCGTCGACGATGATCCGGCGGGCTCTCGCCTCGGAGTCCTTGCGAATCTGCTCCTCGTGGCGCCGTGCCTTGTCGAGCGCCTCCTGGCGGGCGTCGTCGAGCAATCGACGCACCAGCTGGTCGCGAGCGTCGCCCACGCTGAGGCCCGCACTGTCGGCGAGCTGCTGGTCGACCTGGCGCTCGAGGGCCTCGAGCCTCGAACGCTCGGACTCGAGCGCGTCCTTCAGCGCTGCGATGTCCGCTCGATCTGCACCGAGCCGCGCTTCGACGCCCTCGAGCCGCTGGCGCTCGGCCTCGACGCTGCGTTCCCGCTCGGTGACTCGCTCGTCGCGGCTCGCGACGTCCCTCGCCTGGCCGCTCGCAGTCTCGCGCACCGACGCGGCATACTCTCGCGCCTGCTCGCGGACGGCCTCAGCCTCGCGTCGCGCGACGAGGACGAGGAGGAGTGCGACGAGGCAGGCGCCGAGCAGGACCAGAAGCAGGATGCTCGTCTCGACCGTTCCCATGACCCTCCTTCACGATGCGCACCGGACCCGACGGGGCCATCCTTTCAAACGAACGTGGCCCGTGACGACAAGCCGAGGTGTCGGCGTCAGTCTGCGCCGTCGACGACCTCACGGATCACCTGCATGGACACGCTCGACGAGTATCCCTTGCGGCCGAGAAACCCTGCGAGCCGTCGCCGGCGCACGTCGGGGGGTAGGGAGGTCATCCGGGCTGCTCTCGAGGCGGCGAGGCGTCGTGCGGCCATGAGCTCGGCGTCGTCGTCGACCTGGTCGAGCGCATCGCGCGCGACCGCCTCGGCTATGCCCTTGTTCCTGAGCTCTGCAGCGAGAGCTCGCCGTGACAGACCACGCTCGGCGAACCGGGTGCGGACGAGCGTGTGCGCATACTGCACGTCGTCGATCAGCCCGACCTCTTCGAAGCGGTCGAGCACCTCCGCAGCGATGTCGGGGTCGACGTCCCGGTCAGCGAGTCCCCGCGCGAGGCGCGAACGGCTCTTGGCCGAGGCTGTGAGCGCCCGGAGCAGATACTCGCGGGCACGCTCACGTTCCTCCTCGGGGTCGGGTGCAGGCGCCGTGGCTTCCCCTGCCTCCTCCGAGGTGGACGTGGCGCCGCCCTCGCTGTGCATGCGCGCGGACGCGCCGCCCCGGCGTGCGGGCCGACGCGTCCGCGCGGCTGGGCGACTCAGAAGTCGACCTTCTTGCTCTTGGCAGCCTTGGTGGCGGTCTTCGCCGCGGGCGCATCAGCCGCCGCGGCTGCGGGAACGTCTACGGCCGCCGGCTCCTCGGTGCTCGGCACGATCCCGAGCTTCTCGAGGATGCGACGCTCGATGTCGGCTGCCAGCTCGGGGTTGTCGCGGAGGAACGACCGCGCATTCTCCTTGCCCTGTCCCAGCTGGTCGCCGTCGCACGTGAACCAGGAGCCGGACTTGCGCACGATTCCCTGCTCGACGCCGAGGTCGATCAGGCTGCCCTCGCGCGAGATGCCGACGCCGTAGAGGATGTCGAACTCTGCCTGCTTGAAGGGCGGTGCCATCTTGTTCTTGACGACCTTGACGCGCGTGCGGTTGCCGACGGCGTCGGTGCCCTCCTTGAGGGTCTCGATGCGACGGATGTCGAGACGCACCGACGCGTAGAACTTGAGCGCCTTGCCACCCGTCGTCGTCTCCGGCGAGCCGAAGAACACGCCGATCTTCTCGCGAAGCTGGTTGATGAAGATCGCGGTCGTGCCCGAGGTGCTCAGCGCGCCGGTGATCTTGCGCAGCGCCTGGGACATGAGCCGGGCCTGGAGGCCGACGTGGCTGTCCCCCATCTCGCCCTCGATCTCGGCCTTGGGCACGAGCGCCGCGACCGAGTCGATCACGATGATGTCGATCGCGCCCGAACGGATCAGCATGTCCATGATCTCGAGGGCCTGCTCACCCGTGTCCGGCTGCGACACGAGCAGTGCGTCGGTGTCGACGCCGAGCTTGCGCGCATAGACCGGGTCGAGCGCGTGCTCGGCGTCGATGAACGCGGCGATGCCGCCCGCGCGCTGGGCGTTCGCGACGGCGTGCAGCGCGACGGTCGTCTTGCCCGAGGACTCAGGGCCGTAGATCTCGACGATGCGACCGCGCGGGAGCCCGCCGATGCCGAGCGCGACGTCGAGCGTGATGGAACCCGTCGGGATGACCTCGACAGCAGGGCGGTTCTCGTCGCCGAGACGCATCACCGAGCCCTTGCCGAACTGGCGGTCGATCTGGCTGAGCGCTGCTTCGAGCGCCTTCTCGCGGTCAGCGGTTGCTGCCATGGCTGTCACCTCTGTGCTCGGGCGACCTGCTGGCCGCGCGTCTCCGGTCGTTCGTGCTGTCGTGCCGACACTAGGACCGACCTCTGACACCGTCGCAGGACGGGGCAGGAACGGTGCTTCCCGAGACGTGCCGACGCCTCTGAGGACAGACGATACCGAACATCTGTTCGAGAGGCGACGGTGCTCGCGCCCGGCGTGTCGGCGAGCCGCTCAGCGGCGCGGCGGGGCCTGTCGGTGCGGGTCGGTGCCCCACCGCTTGTCCTCCGGGACGCTCATCGCGTCGCAGAGCGCGTGCCACACCACGCGCGGCTCCTCACCGTCGTCGAGCGCCTGGACCGCAGTCCGGTCCTGCAGCGGGGGCAGCACCTGGTCACCCGTGATCGAGCGCCCGTAGGCGCGGCCGAACACGTCGTCGACCAGGTCCCAGAACTCGCGGTAGCGCACGCACCAAGCGTGCCACGCGACGAGGGCACCACCGTGCCGTTGTCGGTGGCGAACGACACAATGTCCTGCATGAGCAGTCCTGACGTCCGCAGCGTGTCTGCAGCAGGCGAGCCGGCCGACACCCTCGCCGGCTTCCACCCGGCGACGCGCGCCTGGTTCGAGGGCGCGTTCGCCGCCCCGACGGCGGCGCAGTCAGGAGCATGGGCGGCGATCGACGCCGGCGACCACGCGCTCGTCGTCGCTCCGACAGGCTCAGGCAAGACCCTCGCGGCCTTCCTCTGGTCGATCGACCGCCTCCTCGCGCGCCCACGCCCGGAGGACACGTCGACCACCCCCGAAACCGTCCAGGACCGGATCGTCTACGTGTCGCCGCTCAAGGCTCTCGCGGCCGACGTCGAGCGGAACCTGCGTGCGCCGCTCACCGGGATCGGTCACGCGGCACGGCGCCTGGGCATGGCGATCCCCGACCTCACGAGCGGCATGCGCACCGGCGACACACCGCCAGCCGAACGACGGCGCCTCGCGGTGCGGCCGCCCGACATCCTCATCACGACGCCCGAGTCGCTGTTCCTCATGCTCACGTCGTCTGCGCGCGACGGACTGCGCGGCACCGGCACGATCATCGTCGACGAGATCCACGCCGTCGCCGGTACGAAGCGCGGTGCGCACCTCGCGGTCTCGCTCGAGCGGCTCGACGATCTGCTCGACCGCCCTGCCCAGCGGATCGGGTTGTCCGCGACCGCCCGCCCGGTCGCTGTCGTCACCGAGGTCCTGGCCGGGCACCGGGCGCCGGAGGACGGCGGCCGCGCCGTCACGGTCGTCCAGCCGCCCGCCCGCAAGCAGGTCGAGGTCGAGGTCGTGCTCCCTGTCGAGGACCTCACGGACCTTGCGCGGCCGACGGCGGCCATGCCGGCACCTGACCCGACCGACCTGTCTGGCCCGGCCGCCGGCCCCCTCGCACGACCGTCGATCTGGCCTCACGTCGAGGACCGGATCGTCGACCTCGCGCAGGAACGGCGCTCGACGATCGTGTTCACCAACTCGCGCCGCACGGCCGAACGCCTGACCGCGCGGCTCAATGAGATCTGGGCCGAGCGGCAGGGTGAGAAGATCCCCGACCCGGGGGCGACGCACCCGGCGGCCGTGCCGGGCCAGTCGGGCACCGCTGCCGGCGCCGCCGGCGTCCTCGCCCGTGCGCACCACGGATCCATGTCCCGGGCGGAGCGCACCTTCACCGAGACGGAGCTCAAGGCGGGCCGGCTGCCGGTCGTGGTCGCCACGAGCTCGCTCGAGCTCGGCATCGACATGGGCGCGGTCGACCTCGTCGTCCAGGTGGGTTCCCCGCCGTCGGTCGCGAGCGGGCTCCAGCGCGTCGGACGCGCCGGGCACCAGGTGGGCGCCCCGAGCCACGGCATCGTCCTGCCGACGTTCCGTGGCGACCTCGTCCCCGCGGCGGTCACGGCGGCGCTCATGCGCGACGGCCAGATCGAGTCGCTGCACCCCGTGCGCAACCCGCTCGACGTGCTCGCCCAGCAGATCGTCGCGATGGTCGCGATGGAGGACCGCACCGTCGCCGACATCGCGGCGACGGTGCGGCGCAGCGCACCGTTCGCCCACCTGCCCGACTCTGCGCTCCGGTCGGTCCTCGACATGCTCTCGGGCCACTATCCGAGCGAGCAGTTCGGCGAGCTGCGCGCGCGGCTGACGTGGGACCGCAGCACCGACGTGCTCAGCGCCCGGCCCGGCTCGCAGAGGCTTGCCGTGACGAGCGGCGGCACGATCCCCGACCGCGGCCTGTACGGAGTGTTTCTCGCGGGTCCGGGCGGCGCTTCAGGCTCCACCGCGTCCGACGCCGTCCACACCGACGACGCGCCCGTGCGCGCCCGTGGTGGCCGCCGCGTCGGAGAGCTCGACGAGGAGATGGTCTTCGAGTCCCGCGCGGGCGACACGTTCACGCTCGGGTCGAGCACGTGGCGCATCGAAGAGATCACCCCCGACCGCGTCCTCGTCTCCCCCGCACCCGGCCTGCCCGGGCGTCTGCCGTTCTGGAAGGGCGACGCGCCTGGTCGGCCTGCACAGCTGGGCCGCGCGCTCGGCGCATGGGTCCGCGCGCTTCCCGCCGCTCCCACGCGTCGTGCACGCGACGCTGCCGCGGAGGTTCGTCCCGCAGACCCGCGCGTCCTCGAGCTCCAGGCGCAAGGGCTCGACCCCTGGGCGGCAGCCAACCTGCTCACGTACGTGGACGAGCAGAGGACCGCGACCGGGACCGTGCCGGACGACCGGACGATCGTCGTCGAGCGCTTCCGCGACGAGCTCGGAGACTGGCGCATCGTCGTCCACTCCCCGTACGGGGCGCGCGTCCACGCCCCCTGGGCGCTCGTGCTCGCGGCGCGCCTGCGCGAACGGCTCGGTGTGGACGTCGCAGCGATGCACGCAGACGACGGCATCGTCCTGCGCCTGCCCGACGACGGTCCTGGTGGTCCCGGCCACCACGACCCGTCCGGGCCACGCTGGACCGACTCCACCGAGGCTCCCGACCTCGTCGAGGACCTCCTGCTCGACCCCGAGGACGTCCACCGCCTGGTACGCGACCACCTCGGCGGCTCGGTCATGTTTGCCTCGCGGTTCCGCGAGGCCGCCGCACGCGCGCTCCTGCTCCCCCGCCGATCCCCCGACCGCAGGCAACCCCTGTGGCAGCAGCGGCAGCGCAGCGCGCAGCTCCTCGCCGTCGCATCCGGGCACGACCAGTTCCCGATCGTCCACGAGGCAGTCCGCGAGTGCCTCCAGGACGACTTCGACGTCGCAGCGCTCGCCGACCTCATGCGCGCCGTCGCGACGGGCGAGATCTCGGTCGTCCACGTGGACACCCCGTCACCGTCGCCCTTCGCGCAGTCGCTCCTGTTCAGCTACACGGCCCAGTTCCTGTACGACGGCGACGCACCGCTCGCCGAGCGCCGCGCCGCCGCCCTCACCCTGGACCCGAACCTCCTCGACGAGCTGCTCGGCCGCACCGCGGAGGCGCAGGTCGCGGACCTCCTCGATGTCGACGCGGTCGCACGCACCGCGGCGGAGCTCGCAGGGCTCACCCCTGACCGGCAGTCGCGGCACGCCGACGACGTCCTCGACATGCTCCGCCGGCTCGGCCCACTCACGCTCGCCGAGGTCGAGGAACGCACCCTACCCGACGTGCGCGACCACGCCGCCCGCTGGCTGGCGGCGCTCGCGGACGCGCGGCAGGTGTTCAGCACGAGGCTGCCTGGTGCGGAGCGCCCTGACCCCGTGTGGGCGGCCACGACCGACGCTGCACGACTGCGCGACGGCCTTGGTGCCCCGCTCCCGTCCGGCCTGCCCGTCGACCTAACGGCGCCGGTCCCGGACCCGGTCGGAGACCTCGTGCTGCGCCACGCACGCACCCACGTGCCGTTCGCCGCGAGCGACGTGAGCGCGCGGTTCGGGCTCCCCCCGGCCGTCGTCGACGACGTCCTGACCCGGCTGGCTGCTGCTGGACACCTCGTGTCCGGGCGCCTCCTGCCCGAGTCGCTCGGGGGCACCGGGCTCGAGCACTGCCACCGCGATGTCATGCGGGTGCTGCGGCGGCGTTCGCTCGCGGCCCTGCGTGCCGAGGTCGAGCCGGTTCCCCCGCGGACGCTCGGCGTGTTCCTGCCACGCTGGCAGCGTGTCGGCGCGCTTCGCGGCCGCACCGGTCTGCTCTCTGCGATCGAGCAGCTCGTCGGCGTCCCTGTGCCCGCGAGCGACCTCGAGACGCACATCCTCCCGGCGCGTGTCGTCGACTACGAGCCGGGCATGCTCGACGAGCTCACGACGTCGGGCGAGGTGCTCTGGTGCGGACACTCGGCCTTACCGGCCGCAGGGCGCGCGGCGGGCAACGGGCTCGTGTCCCTGCACCTCGCCGACACGGCCCACCTGACTCTGCCGTGGGACGGGCTCGACGACAGCGCCGTCGAGCCCGCTGAGACCGATGACACGACCGCCGCCGCCGTCGAGCGCCTCGTGCGTGCAGCACTCGACGGCGCCGGGGCCTTCTTCCTCGACCGGCTCGTCGACCGGGTCCGCGACGCCGGCGACGCCTCCGAGCTCCCCGTGGACCTCACGGCGGCCGTCCGCGACGCACTCTGGCACCTCGTCTGGGCCGGGCGAGTCACGAACGACTCCCTCGGACCTGTCCGCGAGCTGCTCGGCCCGACCCGGTCTCGCGTCAGCCGCACGCGCACCGCACGGCCGGTGCGCCGCGGCCGGACTGGCCTCGCGGCGCTCGCTGCTGCGAGCAGCGCAGGACGCGCCGGGGCGCTGCACGGCGGCGGACGTTGGTCGCTCCTGCCGCGCGCCGAGCAGGACCCGACCGTGCGCGCCCACGCGCTCGCGACCGTCCTGCTCGAGCGGCACGGCGTCGTCACCCGGGCGCTGGCCGCCGCCGAGCAGGTCAGCAGCGCCCAGATCGGGGGCGCCTTCCGGGTGCTCGGTGCGCTCGAGTCGCAGGGGGAGGCACGGCGAGGGTACTTCATCGAGCACCTGGGCGGCACCCAGTTCGCGCTCCCGGGCGCTGTCGACACGCTGCGGCAAGACTCGCGCGACCTCGAGCGCGCCGCCTACGGCGGCTCCGCCGGCCCGTCGACGCCAGCATGCTTCGTGCTCGCCGCGACCGACCCAGCCAACCCGTACGGCGCAGCGCTGCCGTGGCCGCCGCCACCGGGCGAGGTGGCCCACCGGCCGGGCCGCAAGGCGGGCGCCGTCGTCGTTCTCGTCGACGGAGAGCTCACGTGGTTCGTCGAGAAGGGCGGCCGCACGGCGCTGTCCTTCACGACGGACGACGACGTGCTCGGGGCGGGTGCGGCTGCACTCGCTGGTGCCGTGCGAGAAGGCCGTCTGGGGCGGGTCACCCTCAGCAGGGTCGACGGGCACGAGGTGTTCGGAGCGTCGAGCCCCGCCCTCGCGGCGCTCGTGCGCGCAGGGTTCGCCGTGACGCCGCGAGGGCTCCGCGTCGCGGCAGGGGTCGGCCGTGCCTGAGGGTGACGTCCTGCGTCTGACCGCCTCGCGCCTCCACCAGGCGCTCGCGAGCACCACCCTCTCCCGGGTCGACCTGCGCTGGCCCGGCGTCGACGACGCGACGCTCCTCGACGGACGAGTCGCCGAGGTCGCCGCGTACGGCAAGCACCTCCTCGTGCGGACCGAGCACGGGTGGACGCTCAGGACCCACCTGCGCATGGAGGGTTCCTGGCACGTCGCACGGACCGGTTCCGACCAAGCCCGAGGACGCTCACCGTTCGTGCGAGCCGTCCTCGGCAACGAGACCTGGACTGCCGTCGGCTACCGCCTCGGGATGCTCGACCTCGTCCGCACCCGTGACGAGCACACGCTCCTGGGGCACCTGGGGCCGGACCTGCTCGCGGACGGCCTCACCGTCGACGTCGACCTCGTGCGCGAGCACCTGCTCGGCGACGAGCCGCAGACCCCGGTCGCGGAAGCGCTCCTCGACCAGACCCGGCTCGCAGGTATCGGCACGATCTACGCGTCGGAGAGCCTCTTCGTCGCGCGCGTGCACCCGTGGGAGCCGCTCGCGAACATCCCCGAGGAGCAGCTCGCCCTCGTCCTGTCGACCGCGCGCGACCTCATGCTCCGAGCGGTCGCTGAAGGCCTCGGTACCCGGGCGAGGCTGGTCCACGCACGCGTAGGGCGGCCGTGCGTGCGCTGCGGCACGGCTGTCACCGTGCGGCAGGCTCGCAGGCCGCCCTTCGAGCGTCCGATCTTCTTCTGCCCGCGATGTCAGCGAGGGCAGGATGGGTGGGCCTGACGACCGCACCGGTGCGGTCGGCTCAGCCGACCGGGGTGAGCTCGCGCCGCGAGCTCGGGTACCTGTCGACCGCCGTGGCGAACTCGTCCGGGACCGTGTCCGGGATGAGCAGACCCTCGGCGACGGCGACGCGGTCGCTGACCTCGCGGAGCACGAGCGAGAGCGGCAGGTCCAGCGCCTCGCAGATGGAGCCCAGGAGCTCGGAGGACGCTTCCTTCTGCCCGCGCTCGACCTCGCTCAGGTAGCCCAGGGACACACGTGCCGACGAGGACACCTCACGGAGGGTTCGCCCTTGCCGCTGGCGCGCATCGCGCAACACGTCCCCGATCTCTCGTCGTAGGACAATCATCAGACGCCCCCTCTCTGCTTGTCGGCCGCCCGCGTTCGGTGCTGTGCACCGCCGTTCGTAGCGACATCGGTCCGGCTGGTGGTTCTACGGTACCGCCGCCCGCCGATAACCACCTCGGCAAATCCGCGATCCTCGAGAATCACCCGCACACTCGTCACAACTACCGGACGGGCGCGTTTGTTCCCGCTCCCGGTACGTTGCCCCCGAGCACCTCGAGCGCGAGAGCGATCGCCCGGGCCACGGTGGCCGCCCGGATCGCCGCACGGTCGCCGTCGAGCGCCAGGCGGCGCACGGTCGAGCGCCCGTCCACCTGCACGGCGACGAACACCGTGCCGACCGGGCGGCCGTCCTGCGGGTCCGGTCCCGCGACCCCGGTGGTCGCGAGCCCGACCGCCGCGTCCGCGAGGCGCGCGACGCCCGCCGCCATCTGCTCCGCGACGAGCGGGTGCACGGCGCCCTCCCGCGCGAGCAGATCCCTGTCGACTCCGAGCACGCTCGCCTTGAGGTCCGTCGCATACGCGACGACTCCCCCGCGCAAGACGGTCGACGCGCCGGGCACGTCGACGATCGCGCTCGCGAGCGCCCCGCCCGTGAGCGACTCTGCGACGGCGATCGTGCGCTGTTGCGCTGCAGCGAGCGCGACCAGCGCGGCGGCGCGGCCTGTCACCGCTTCGGACGCAGCCGAGCGGCCTGGACGAGGTAGTCGACCCCCGTCACGACGGTCACGACCACGGCCGCGACCATGAGGACGACACCCATGACATGGACGAAGCCTGGCAGCGCCCAGGTGGGCGCGAGCAGCGCGATGATCGCCGCCGACTGCAGGACGGTCTTGACCTTGCCGCCGCGCGAGGCGGGCAGCACGACGTACCGCAGCATGAAGAACCGCATGACGGTGATGCCGAGCTCGCGTACGAGAATCAGGGCCGTCACCCACCACCACAGCTCGCCGATGATCGACAGCCCGACGAGCGCAGTCCCGACGAGAGCCTTGTCCGCGATCGGGTCCAGGAGCTTGCCCAGGTCGGTGACGAGGTTGCGCCGCCGTGCGAGGTATCCGTCGAGCTTGTCGGTGCTCGCCGACACCGCAAAGATCACGGTCGCCACCCAGCGCCACGTCTGGGACTCGCCACCGTCGGCGAGGAGCGCCCACACGAAGAACGGGATGGTCGCGATGCGGGTGGCCGTGATCGCGTTCGGAAGGTTCCACTGCTGGCGCCACGGCGTCGTCGTAGTCGGCACCCACCCAGGATAGGTCCTGCACGCAGGGCGTCCACGCGGGCTGCGTGCTGCCGGCACCGCGGTCGCGCTAGTGTCCTCGCATGCGCCACGCCCGCCTGCCCCCACGCGCCTCACGCGCGCAACGCGTCCTCCTAGGGGCGGCGATCGTGACCGTCGTGGGTGCCGGAGGCCTCGCGGCCGCGACGACGTTGCGCGGCGACGCGCGAGGCGCCCAGGCCACCACGACCACCACGAGCGCAGCGGTGACGGACGCACCGGCGCCGACCACGACGACGCCCGCGCTCCCACCGGACACCAGCTTCACGATCCTCGCCGCAGGCGACGTGCTCCCGCACCTGACCGTCATGAAGTCCGCGCGCGCGGGAGACGGCTACGACTTCAGCCCGCTCCTCGCGGGTCTCGACCCGTGGGTCGAGGGTGCCGACCTCGCGCTGTGCCACATGGAGGTGCCCGTCGCCCCGAAGGGTCGACCGGTGAGCGGCTACCCGCTGTTCGGCACGACACCAGCGCTCGTCGAGGATCTCGCGGAGCAGGGCTGGGACGGCTGCTCGACGGCGTCGAACCACTCGGTCGACCGCGGCTACGCAGGGGTCGAGCGCACCCTCGACGTGTTCGACTCGGCGGGCCTGGGACACGTCGGGACAGCTCGCTCGGCACAGGAGGCGGCGGCACCCGCGCTGTACCGCGTCACCGTCGACGGCCAGCCGACGCTCGTCGCGCACCTGTCCGCGGCGTACGGCACGAACGGCATGCCGGTCGACGCGGACAAGCCCTGGTCCGTGACGCTCATCGACACGGACCAGATCGTCGCGCAGGCCAAGGCCGCTCGGGCCGACGGCGCCGACATCGTGCTCGTCTCGATCCACGACGGCACCGAGTACCGCACGGCCCCGACGGAGCACCAGGAGAAGGTGGCCGCTGCACTCGCGGAGTCGGGCCAGGTCGACGTGGTCATCGGGCACCACGCGCACGTCCCGCAGCCCATGACGAGGCTCGCGGGTGGGCCCGGGGGCCGCGGCATGTGGATCGCGTACGGGCTCGGCAACCTCGTGTCGAACCAGTCGGCAGAGTGCTGCGCACCCGAGTCGTCCAACGGGCTCCTGCTCGTCGCGGAGGTCACGCGCGTCGCCGGCGGCCCTGCGGAGGTCACCGACATGACGTGGGTCGGCACGACCGTCGACCGTGTCGGGAAGCACAGCCTGCACGCGCTCACGGACATCGTCGGCGAGGCGACCGGCAAGCTCTCCGCGGAGGAGATCGACGCTCGCTATGGACGCGTTCGCGACGCCGTCGGCACGGACCTCCAGGAGCGCACGTCACCGCCCGAGCACCAGGGCAGCACCGTCGAGGTGATCTCCCGCCCGCGCTGACCGCCTGACCGCGGTCAGCGACCGGTCTC
>RRZU010907689.1_pt1 | contig 15922 bp, 12 predicted proteins | sample 2165561 | NCBI WGS metagenome assembly RRZU01 (sample SAMN10456909, study PRJNA506462) | wastewater metagenome | isolation source: wastewater sludge | place: USA: Moscow, Idaho
AAGATTTAGTTGTTCCATATGAGTCTTTCTAATGTGAGTTTCGTCGCTTTTCATTATAGGTCATATGGGACTTTTTTTCTACACTAAAAAAGGCTCCATAATCTCTACAGTGGATTTACCCACTACAGAAATTATAGAGCCGAAAAATGGAGTGATATCAGGAGCTATTTGGGATTTAGATGTTATTTCAGAAACGAATGACTGGACTTTGAAGATATTATCAAGTGAAGATATTTCCAATATATTAATTGAGAAGTCAGTTAGTGAGTTCGATTCGGGTACGGTAGTGATTTGGGAAGAGTTTGATAAAATTTCTGATAAACGACAATTTGATGAATTGCTTTCAAAAACAGATTTACATATTTCACTTGTTTTTCATAGATATTTAGAAAAAGATAGGACAGTTAAATTTAATGGTAGGCAATTACTACCAGTCGATCCATACTTCACTAAAAATAAAGCAACTCAGCCATTGGAAGAGGAGTCAATTCGATTTTCTGTTGGGCGGATTGCAGTTAAACCTTATATTATCCCTTATCGTAATCGCCTATCACAAGAAGAGAAAAGATTCTTAGAAAAATACTATGAATTTAACATAAATCAAGGACTTTATATTTATAGAAATAAGCGTCTTATCACATGGGGAAAGTGGTTTGGTGTTGCTCGTTCTAATGAGCTATCAAATTTAGCAAAAATTCGAATAGATTTGCCAAATTCAATGGATGATAGTTGGGAAATTGATGTTAAGAAATCAACCTTAAATATTCCAATGGGTATTAAAAATCAACTTAAAGAGATTATCACAAGGGCAATAGGTAAGTCAGAGCGCGTTTATAAACATCTTGGCTATAAAAGAAATAATGATGGCTTAATTCACATATTTGATAGGTTTGAAAAAGATAAAAAAGTTTCTTATAAGATTAATTTCGACAATCCTATTCTGCAACAGTTATTTGAAAATATTTCCGATCAAGATTCACGACTTTTGATGTCATTTATCAAACAAGTATCAAATAATATACCTTTTGATAGTATTCGTTATGATATGGCTAGTAAAGATAGAGAAGTTGAAAAAGTTTCAATAATTACTGATGATGAAATTTATGAAGAAATTATTACCTTGATGAGTTTTCAGAGCGATATATTTAGCAAACAAAAATTGTTGGAAAATCTAAAAAATACTGAAGTTTATCAAGATAAAAAAACGATTTTAGAAAAAATTGAAGGAGAGTTAAATGATTGATTATGAATTAGTAAATAAACATTATGAAACAGCAAGAAGTATTATAGTAAGTGATAATATCAATGATCTGAATGAGATTGAGAGAAAATTAACTGATTTGAATTCTGTGTTATTTAAAATGAACGAAAATACCTTGGATGTGCTGATAAAAAGAATTTTACAAGAAACCACTGTTTCTCTTGATGATGATACTATCCTTACTAGTGTTTCAAATGCAAATTGGTTTGTAGATAGTCGTTTTGAACGTGGTACAGAAAGATTTGACGCCTATCATAAATATTTGGAAAATGTTGAGGGCTATTCATTAAAAGTTATTGATTCTATCTCAACATCTATGGATAAGGTGATGAATAATGTTGGAGATCCTTTTAGTAAGGAAGATTTTTCTAAAAAGGGTCTAGTTATTGGAGATGTTCAATCTGGAAAAACAGGAAACTTTATCGCATTAATGAATAAAGCAGCAGATGCTGGTTATAATATGATTGTTGTAACAACTGGAACAATCGAAAAATTACGGCGTCAGACACAAGAAAGAATAGAACGAGGATTTGGTGGTTTTTCTGATGGAGAATTCAAAGGGAAAAGAACGATTAAAAATTTTTTGGATAAGAAATCAGATTTAACTTCAATGATGGCAACAACTAAGACAAGTGGTTTTAAAAAAAACGTTGCTTTTCAAATGGGACTATCTAATAGTGTTCCAATTATTGCTGTCATAAAAAAGAATAAGACGGAGCTTGAAAGTCTTGCTAAATGGTTGAAACAACACAATGGGATAGACATAGATAGAAGTTTGCTTTTTATTGATGATGAAGCAGATAATGCAACAATTAATACAAAAGATGCGGATAGTCCAACAACAATTAATAAAGGTATTCGTACTATTCTAAATCTTTTTAAACGTTCTTCTTATGTTGGTTTTACTGCGACACCTTTTGCAAATGTGTTTATTGACCATACTGAAGAAGATGATTTATTTCCGAGCGATTTTATACAGGTGCTTAAAACACCGTCAAATTATATGGGAGCAGCAACTATTTTTCCAGAAGGAAGGGAGTACCATCATATTTTGACTACTAATGATGATGCAGAAACTGAGATTCCGATTGTCATTCCTAAGGAAAGAAAAAATGATTTTGTTATTGAAGAATTGCCAGAGTCATTAAAAGAAGCGATTAAGATTTTCTTTTTACAGAATGCAATTCGTGATTTACGTGGTGATAAGAAAAAACATCGTTCAATGCTTGTCAATGTTAGTCATCTGACTAAAATTCAGCAACAAGTAAAGGAACTGATTTCAGAAGAAGTATTTAGCTTAAAAACTCAAATTAAGAATTACATTTTAACAGAACATTCGATTAAAGTAGAATTATTTGAACTTTTCGAAAAGGAATTTTCTAAAATTGCTGAGAGTTTTGAAAACGTACAAAAACAGCTTTCAAAGTCAGTTGATGCTATTGAAGTTGATGTGATTAACGCCCAAAATAAATCATTTAATTATGAGGATTATCCAAATGGCGCGAGAATTATTGCTGTTGGAGGTTTTGCCTTATCTCGTGGGTTAACATTAGAAGGATTGTCAACCTCGTATCTTTATAGAAATACATTAATGTATGATACTTTAATGCAAATGGGGCGATGGTTTGGCTATCGTCCAAATTATGATGATCTTATCAAGTTGTATATGCCTAATCAATCTATTGATTGGTATAGCCAAATTTTGGATGCAACAGAAGATTTGAAAAAACAAATAAAGAGAATGGCAAATGAACATCAAACACCAAAAGAATTTGGGATTTATATCAAACAAGCTGAGGCTAATGAAGTAAGATTATTAATTACAGCAAGGAATAAAATGCGTAATTCCAGAGATCATGAAGTGACAGTCAAAATTTCGGGTGATTATCGTGAAACAACAAAATTAGATGTTAAGTCAGTGAAGCAAAATCGTCAAATTGTTGAAATGTGGATTTCTGAAAATCAAAAAAGGTTTGATGAAACACATTTATGGAAAAATGCAGATAAAGAATTGGTTAAAACGTTATTAGCTAATTATTTATATGGTAATTTTAATAAGTTGAACAGTCAAGTTGTAGCAGAAACTTTGAAGCATTTTGAGATATTTGATGTGAAAATTGCCTATACCAAAGCTAATAAGCCAAGAAAACGAGCGTTCCGTTATAATCAAACTCATGATGTCATTGCTTTTGCTAATTCTCGTGTTGGTTCGCTAAGCGATGGTAGCTTTGGTTTAACGCAAGAACAAAGGAATTCTAAAAAGTTTACGAGTGAAAAAGATTATTTTTCTAAGTTTAAGGAAAATGAACGGAATCCGCTTGTGATTATCTATCCTGAGCAATTGTCTGAAGGTAAAAAAATAGATGTTGAAACAGGAAAATTTTATAGAAAAAATAAAGACAATATTTTCTGGGCTATTGCTTTAGGTGTTCCAGAATTAGCAGATGGAAAGACTATTTCATATAAAACAAAGTTAAATACAGTTATGCAGCAGCAAATGATTACAGGGAAACAGCTAGATTTATTTTCATCATCAGATGAAACGGAAGAGGATTTAGAATGAAAGATTCATTTAAAATAATTCCAGAAATTGAAGTGATAAAAGTTTTTCGTGGTACTGATAGCAATGGTGCGCAATCTTTAGTCTTTATTTTTAAAGAAAAACCTAAATTTGAAATTAAGACAATCAAAATTGCTAGTCGTATTCTTGAAAGGGAAAACGAATTCAGAATATTTATCTCTCTATTTGACGAAGATGAAGTGACTCAAGAAATTTTTGATGTTTTTGTCAAAGATATTATTGAACATGTCAAATCAGCAACAGCTGAAAAAGAAGTACTTGAAATTATGTCAAAACGTTTTCAGTATTGGACAGAGCTATTTAAGAAAACTCGAATGACTTTGAATGAACAATGGATTCGTGGTTTTTGGGGAGAATTATATTTTCTTGATAAGATTCTATCTGTAAAATTAGGTGTAGATGATGCGATTAAATCATGGATTGGTCCAGAAAAAGCAAATCAAGATTTCATTTTAGATAAAGAAATTTTTGAAATTAAAACTAAAACACAAAGTTCACAAACAGTAAAAATTTCTAATGATAATCAGCTATCAAGAGAGATGTATTTGACGATTTTAACAGTTACAAAATCGTCAGAACTACATGAAAATAGTTTGAATCTACTTCAACTTATTAAAAATATTTTGGATAAGATTATAAATCATGACAATTTGTTGCTCTTTCAACAGAAATTATTTGAAATTGGCCTGTTCCCTTACGATAATGCGGAAATTTATAATGTTTTCAGCTATGAATTTTCAGAAGTAAACTATTTCAAAATTACTGATGATTTTCCATTTATTGACCATGGTAATGTACCAAAAGCTATTCCAAGTTATAAATATGAACTAACAATTTCTGAAATATCTGAGTTTGAATTAGAGGGGAGTCAGGTATGGCAATAAATGAGTTTCATCAAGAATTTATAGAAGAAATCGAAAAAAATCATGTTTTAGAAAATGCTACTTTTATTGAGGAGTTTTTCAAGCAAACAACGAACGATTTGGTTGAAGCTGATGAGGTAATTGGTAATCCAGAATATTTGCATTTTGAACAATCTTTATCACGAAACCAACGTTGTCAGATTGATGGTTACGTTTATAATGAGAATGATGGCATTTTAACACTTTTTGTCATTCCCAAAATAAATTATAATGAAATTGAATCTTTAGATAAAACGTTTGCAGATCGTTACTTTAAATTAGCAAGTAATTTTTTTGAAAAAGCTAACGAAGTGTTACAAGATGGAGAAGAATCTAGCGAGGGTTATTCTCTTGCTGATTCAATCATATATAGAGATAAGAAACACAATGATTTTAACGGTTTAGAAGAATTGAAAATCGTTATTTTGACTGAAAGATCAAAAGTTTCTAGTCTTGACACATTAGATGCTACAAAGATAAATGACATTAGAACATCTTTTCAAATATATGATATTAATTTTTGGGAAAAATTATCAAAATCAAAACGTGGTAAAGTTGATCTAATACTGGACTTTTCAAATCAAGAAATTTCTGGTATTAGGACTAATGAAACATCCGAATATCACTCTTTTATGTGTTCAATAAATGGTATAACTCTTGCAAAATTATTCGATAAGTATGGTAGTCGATTAATAGAAGGTAATATTCGTTCATTTTTACAAACACGTGGTAAAGTAAATAAGGGTATTCGTGCGACAATATTAAAAGAACCGGATAAATTTTTTGCGTATAATAATGGTATCACAGCAACGTGTACAGATATAAAAATTTCTGATGGAAAAGTGACACAAATTTCTAATTTACAAATTGTTAATGGTGGTCAAACAACAGCAAGTTTAACTAATGTGCTAATCAATGATAAGGCGGAATTACAGCTAACAAAAGTATTTGTTCCTATGAAACTTAATTTGATTTTAAAAGATGAAATTTCTGATGAATTGATTGCGAACATTTCGAATTATGCTAATTCGCAAAATAAGGTGAATGAAGTTGATTTGGCAAGCAATCATCCATTTCATCGTGAGATTGAAAGTCTATCTAGGAAAATTTCAACACCATTGTTGGACGGATATTCTTACGGTACCTATTGGTATTACGAACGTGCAGCAGGTCAATATTCTCAGGAAACTTATAAAAAATCTAAGGCTGAAAAGAAAAACTTTGAGAAAATAAATCCTAAATCTCAATTATTCAAGAAATCTGATTTTGCCAAATATTTTAATATTTATCAAAAAAGACCAGATATTGCATCTAAAGGTGGTGTTACAGCCTTCAGAGAATTTACACAATGGATTATTGATATATGGAAAAAACAGCCTTACTTGATAAATGATGTTTTTTTTAAAACACAGATAGCTAACATTATCATATTTAAGACAGTAGATAAAATTGTTAAAAATGCTGATTGGTATAATAGTTATAAGGCGAATATAAATGCTTATACGATTGCCTATCTTTATTATTGGTTAGAATTACATAATTTGATGATAGATTTCAATAAGATTTGGAAAAATCAAGCAGTAACACTAAACCTCGAGTATCTATTTGAAGATTTGACGAAGAATATTCATGAGCACTTGATTGATGAAAATCGACCAGTAGTCAATGTTACTGAATATGCAAAACGTAAAATTTGTTGGGAAAGTTTGCAAAGTAAAGATTTAATTGATGAGAAATTTGGATTTGGTTCTATTGTGATTGATAAAAGAGATATTGAAGTAGAATATATGAAATTTGAAGATACAATTTCAGGTATGTTACAAAAGGATGATCCTAATCTATTTACAGAGTTATACGAAATTTTATTGAAAGATGAAAATTTTGATAAATCTGAGCTAGATTTAATTGATAAAGTTGCTCATGGGAAAAATATCTATATAAATGAGCAACAAGATAATCAAATTCGAGATATTTTAAATAAATATTTTGAGTCATAGAATTTTATGGATAATAACTAAGCTAAAATATCTGACGACGAAGGAACTGACTTTTACTATCTTGGAAAAGTCGAGCCACAGTTGAATTCTATTGAAGAGCTTCATAAACCGACAAATGATGGTAAAACCAAATCAGTTGTTGAAATGCATCTGAAATTTCTAGAAGCAGTTGATTATAAATTGTATAAGTATTTGACAAACATCGAATAATAAAAATATAACTCAATTATTTTGTTGGGTCATTTTTTATATTTCACTTACAAATTGATTTCAGTCTGATTTTTCATCAAATTTCACTTACAAATTGATTTTAGTCAGACTTCCCCTAAAATTTAATCTACAAATGAAATTCAAACTAAAAGAAAAAAGCATGTCACCAAACAAATGCTTTTCACTAAAATATTTTATCCCCAAATCAATCCCAAAGCAATCGTAATCGCCAAGGCACCATTATAAATCATCAAATTATGAACAGACAGGATGAAAGTTTCTCTTTTATCCTGTTTTTTCAGGAATTTATTGACATTTCGGATAATGAAAGGTGAGACCAAACTCATGAGCAGCGTCGTTTTAGGTAGCACACCAGTAATCACGCCTACTAAAACAATGAAACAAGCCAAGCCGTACATGCTAACAAATAATTTCAAAGCGTTATGAATACCAATAAAATGCGGCAGAGTCAAACGACCATTTTTTTCATCTTGCGTCAAATCGCAGATGTTATCTGCTAGCATGACGTTGAAATTCATACAGAAGCACATCATCCCCACCAGGCCAATGGGTATGAGCGTCGCGAAATCGATGTTGAAAGTCAGCAACCATTGATGAAAAGAGGCTGTGAAGAAATTAGCGTCGAAAGCGTTGACGTAGATGCCGAAGAAGAACCCACATAGTCCTTCAGCAAAACCAGCTAGCACTTCACCTAGTGGAAAGCGAGAGAATGCGAAGGGGCCAAATGTATAGAAAATAGCAATGATAAAGCAAAGCGCGCCAATCGGTAAAATGGCGATGTTAGTTGTCAGCACAACAGCAATTCCGACGATTAGGTCAATAGCTAGCAGTGTTAAACAAATTTTGAGTGCTAGGCTAGGTGCGATGTTGCGCGTCGACAGGATATTTTCGTGAGATTTGTAGTCTGGGTCGAGCGCTTTCTTATAATCCATTAGATTATTCCAAGCGCTGACAAATAGATTAATCGCGATAAGTCCGATGAAAAATAGAAGAGTTGGTAGAAAATGAAAGCTATTGAAGGTATAAAGTGCGAAAATGACACCGGCAATCGGTGATAGAAGCGCAGCAGGTAAGGTCTGAATGCGCGTGAAATTAAGAAATGTTTTGAAGGTCATTGTTTTCCTCTATCCTAAAAGCCTAAAAGACAAAATTTTCTAAAAATTATGGCGATTTTGTGATATAATATTACTAACTATTATATCAAAAAATAGATAGGAACAGAGTATCGACTAACGAATTCCTAAGAAATAACAGGTTTATCCGTATGAATCATTTCGTTTTGGTGAATCAATCATTTTCTAGGTTTCAAAACAGTCGTCTCAATAGCTTGAAGTTCAAATAAGGAGAATCAAATGCGCGCAATTGTGACAGTTATCGGACAAGACAGAACAGGCATCGTAGCAGGTGTGTCAACACGTTTGACAGAACTTGATGTAAACATCATCGACATTTCACAAACGATTATGGATGGTTTTTTCACCATGAACATGGTGGTTGAAATTGAAGCAACGGAGCGTTTCCCAGAAGTGAAGACAAATCTTGAAGCACTAGGTGAAAGTTTGAAAGTTGATATTAAAATCATGAATGAAGCGATTTTTGAGGCGATGCACCAACTTTAATTTTTAGTCGTATTAAACGATTGAAATCAGTCATCATCAAAAAAGACGATGCGCGGACGTCGTTCGCTATGACCCTCGTTTGGATGAAGTGCAAGCGCAGGTCAAGTTTTTAGATTTCAAAAAATGAAATCGCAGAAAGGTTAATGAAGTGAAACAAAATCAAATTCTTGAAACGATTCGCATGATTGAAGAAGAAAATCTCGATATCCGTACAATTACAATGGGGATCTCTCTTCTGGATTGTATTGATAGCGACATTGATAAAGCATGTGAGAAAATTTATCAAAAAATTACTAGCAAGGCAAAAAATCTCGTTAAAATTGGTGATGAGATTGGTGATGAACTCGGTATTCCGATTATCAATAAACGGGTCAGCGTGACGCCAATCGCTATTATCGGTGCGGCAACTGATGCGACTGATTACACACCGTTTGCCCTAGCACTTGACCGTGCAGCAAAAGAAATCGGCATTGACTTCATCGGTGGTTTCACAGCACTCGCCCAAAAAGGCTACCAAAAAGGTGATAAGATCCTCATTGATTCTTTACCCAAAGCGCTTGCGGCAACTGACTATGTTTGTAGCTCAGTCAATGTTGGGTCAACTAAAACAGGGATTAACATGGATGCTGTCCGAGATATCGGGGAAATCATTGTCGAAGCTGCTAAATTAGATGACATGAGCTGTGCTAAACTTGTTGTCTTTGCCAATGCCGTTGAGGACAATCCTTTTATGGCTGGTGCTTTCCATGGTGTTGGTGAAGCTGATGTTGTCATCAACGTTGGTGTTTCAGGACCTGGTGTCGTGAAACGTGCCCTTGAAAAAGTTCGCGGAGAATCATTTGACGTTGTCGCTGAAGTGGTTAAGAAAACGGCTTTCAAAGTTACACGCATGGGACAACTTGTCGGTAAAATGGCGTCAGAGCGCCTAGGTGTCGAGTTTGGGATTGTTGATTTATCGCTTGCCCCAACACCAGCCATTGGTGATTCTGTCGCACGTATCTTAGAAGAAATGGGTCTCGAAATGGTCGGAACTCATGGCACAACAGCAGCCCTCGCACTTTTGAATGACCAAGTAAAAAAAGGTGGCGTCATGGCCTGTAACCAAGTCGGCGGACTTTCAGGTGCTTTCATTCCAGTTTCTGAAGATGAAGGCATGATCGCAGCGGTTAATGCTGGCGTGCTCAATCTTGAAAAACTTGAAGCCATGACCGCCATTTGTAGTGTCGGACTAGACATGATTGCCGTACCAGGCGATACACCTGCTAGCACGATTTCAGCTATGATTGCGGATGAAGCTGCGATTGGCGTGATTAATATGAAGACAACTGCTGTTCGGGTGATTCCTAAAGGTAAGGTTGGCGAACAAATTGAATTCGGTGGACTACTTGGGACAGCGCCTGTCATGCCAGTTCACAAAGAATCATCTGCAGCATTTATCGCGCGTGGCGGTCATATCCCAGCACCAATTCATAGTTTTAAAAACTAAAGACGGTTATCTTGTATCAGGTTACCCTGATCTATGAAGCTTAAAACTGCAACTGCAGTTCTTTAATAAAAGTGGAGAAATCTGCTTTTTTTTGTTAAAATGAGTATAAATGATGTTGATGAGCGCTTACATTTTTTAGAATATCCGTGCTAGAGTTCATAATCAACACTCAGACCGTCGTTGTGACGTGTGACTTTGAAGCAACGACTCAGCTAGACCTAACTGATCAAAAAACGTTTTTGAAAATGGAGTAGACATATGGTAAATATCTATTTAGTCAGACATGGCAAGACCATGTTTAATACAATCGGCCGTGCCCAAGGCTGGTCAGACACCCCCTTGACACGTGATGGAGAAATCGGCATTACTGAGCTTGGCTTAGGTTTTGCAGCAAAGAATATCAAATTTGATTATGCTTTTTCATCAGATAGCGGTCGCACGATTCAGACGATAAACTTCATTTTGAAGTATTCCGAAAACGAAGGCATCCCTTATGAAATGGACAAGCGTATTCGGGAATGGTGTTTTGGTAGCCTCGATGGTGGCTATGATGGTGAACTTTTTGACGGCGTTTTACCAAGAACCGATGCCTATAAAGGTAAAAGTGCCGAAGAATTGACCTATGAAGACATCGCCAAAGGCCTCCTCGAAGTCGACACAGCAGGTTGGGCGGAGCCTTGGGAAGTACTCAGTAAACGTATTCTCGACGGCTTCTTTGACGCTGCTAAAAAGGCCGAGGCCAATGGTGCAGAAAATATCGTCATCGTCAGCCACGGTATGACGATTGCGACCTTTATCAAACTCCTCGATAGTCGTCGTCCGAAATTTCAAGGGTTAGATAATGGATCAGTGACACACTTAACCTACTCAGATGGTAATTTTTCAATCGGTGAAATTGGGGATATGAGCTACCGAGAATTAGGACGGGAGATTTTAAATGCAGAATGAACACTATCATAGAAGAAGACCACGTAAAAAGCCACGTTATGACCGACTAATTGGTGTAGCTGTAGTGCTAGTTTTAGCCATTTGTGCGCTTGTCTTTTTAGTTCATACCCTACTTAAAAAAGACACAGCAACACCAACTAAATCTGCAACGACTAGTCAGTCTCAAAAATCGTCAGCTAAGCCTAAAGCATCAACAACAGAAGCTAAAAAAGATAAAAATCTACCTGATAGCAAATCGACAGATTGGGACCTCGTCTTGGTTAATCGTGATCACCCTAAAGATGAAATGAGCCCTGATGTCGTACAGATTGATAATATCTGGGTTGATGCACGAATTTCAGATGCCACAGAAAAATTTTTGGCAGCAGCACAAGCGATCAATCCTGCTGAACATCTGATTTCAGGCTATCGTAGTGTTGCTTATCAAACGACACTCTATGAGCAATACGTTGCGCAAGAAATGGCAGCTGACCCTTCACTTGATCGTGAAGCAGCAGAGAAGAAAGTACAAACTTATTCGCAACCACCGACAAAGTCTGAACATCAGACAGGTTTAGCGATTGATTTATCTGACGTTGATAGTTTAAACGAGTCAACGACTGCTGAACAGGTTGCTGCTATAGCACCTGAATATGGTTTTGTTCTACGCTTTCCTCAAGGTGGTATCACAAGCACTGGTGTCGATTACGAAGACTGGCATTTTCGCTACGTCGGTGTTGCCAACGCTAAATATATGACAGAGCATCATTTGACTTTGGAAGACTATATCAAGTTACTAGATAAAAAATGATCCAATTTCATGATAATGTCACCTGAAAATTATGGTAGAATGGTATTATCTAATGTCAATTTAAAGGTATAGGAGTGCAGGTCCCCATGTTTTCAGGAAAATCATCATCATTTGTCATTTTATCTAGTATTGGTTTATTGATTTATTCAGCTTGGCAGATGATTAATAACATCTTACCCAATTTACAAATATTTAAGATTGTCTATGACACCTTTCTTAAAGCAGTTGATGCTTTCAAGTTACAGTCAAAAGCTTCGATGACCAATGTTCAGTTTTTGATCTATGTGGTCTTGCTTGTTGCCTTTATCTTCTTGTTGACTAAATTTTGGAAGTTTGCCATTTATGCGCTTCTCTTCTTTGTCTTTATCTTGGTTTGTAATTTTGCTTACTATGCCTGGTCAAATGGTGCAACATCAGCAGAGTGGTTCACCTTTATCGTTATGGCAGTCAGCTTTGTCAATGTTTTTCTGACTTCTAAGACAAATGGTCTCATCTAAATATTAGCTTTAAAAAAATGCGTATTTCAAAATTAGCACTCGATGCGAAAGAGTGCTAATTTTTTTGTGTTTTTTCCTTGACAATGAAACAAGAGAATTATATAATTAAAGATGTAGTTAGCACTTGATAACTACGAGTGCTAAAAAAGAGGTGTTCAACATGATTACAAAACGCCAACAACAAATTTTAAATCTGATCATATCGCTTTATACACAAACTCATAAAGCGGTCGGATCAAAAGCTTTGATGACGTCGATTAGTGCCTCTAGTGCCACCATCAGAAATGATATGAAGACGCTAGAAACGCTTGGTTTCATCCAAAAAGAGCACACTTCATCTGGCCGAGTGCCAAGTGTGACAGGTTATAAATACTTCGTTGAAAACTTCTTAAAGCCTGGTAAACTAGACAATAATGACGTTTACCAAGTCATGAAACGTTTCGACGGTGAGTTTTATAAACTAGATGTGCTTTATCAGCAGGCTGCCCAAATCTTGTCAGATATGACAGGTTTCTCAGCCTTCATCTTAAATGTCTCGCTTAAAAATCAGATCCTATCTAAATTTGATATCGTCCAGCTTGATAGTCACTCAGCTATGGCTGTGATGACGCTTGATACTGGTTTGGTCAAAACGATGCAGTTTTCACTGCCAAGGTCAATGACCTTAGACGATTTGACAACCTTCAAATTTATTTCTGATGAGCGGCTAGTTGGCAAGCGAATTTTGGACATCCACTATTCCTTATTGACCGAGATTCCGCAGGTCGCACAGAAATATTTTGTTATGACTACAGATGTCTTGCAACTGTTTGATCATGTCTTTTCAGACTTGTTCAAGGAAAACTTGATTTCTGCAGGTCGACAAAACTTATTAGAGTATTCGGATGATGTTGTCTCACTCTACAAGATTTTGATGGACGATGAGGCGATTATTCATGAGATTCGTGATACAGTATCTGATGATGAAATCAGAAGTGTCAAATTTGATTCAAGTTTGACAGAGAATCATCAGATTTCAAAAAACATCACCCTCATGACGCAACAGTTTGTTGTGCCGTATCGAGGTCTAGGTACTTTAGCGCTAATGGGTCCTGTAGATTTAGACTATCAAAAAGTCGTCTCTACCATGGACCTTGTGGCCAAGATTTTAACCATGAAACTGAGTGATTACTATCGTTATCTCGACGGTAATCATTACGAAGTGATATAACATAAATAATAAAAAGGAGATGCAATGTCTAAGAAAAAGCATAATGAAGACATCGAAAAAGAATTAGCTCAGGAAGTTGAGAACGAAACAGTTTTGGAAGAAATTGTAGACGACGAAATTGATGAGTTAGCAGTACTTCAAGCTAAGTTAGATGAGATGGAAAATAAATATCTCAAGGCTCATGCGGAGATGCAAAACAATCAGCGTCGTGCCAATGAAGAGCGTCAAACGATTTTGAAATATCGCTCACAAGACTTAGCGCGTAAAATCTTACCAAGTTTGGATAACCTTGAACGTGCGCTTGCTGTAGAAGGTTTGACAGATGATGTCAAAAAAGGCTTGGAGATGACGCAAGAAAGTTTGCTCAATGCCCTTAAAGAAGAAGGTGTTGTTGAAGTATCAACAGAAGGCGAATTTGATCCTAACTTCCACATGTCAGTTCAAACTGCACCAGCAGACGACGAACATCCAGCTGATACCATTGCCCAAGTTCTCCAAAAAGGCTACCAACTTCACGAACGTAACTTGCGCCCTGCAATGGTTGTGGTTTATCAATAATGAATTGTTTGACCGAAATGTCACAAAACTATGAATAAATTAACGAACGCGCGTAGCGCACAAAAAGGATGCGCATCGCGTAAACTTCCCTGATTTTGTTTCTGAAAGTGGTGCTTTCACTGAATTCCTCTACTTCAGAAAACAAAATCAAAACAAAGTAAACAAAAAATAAAATAAAAAAAGAAGGTAAAACATTATGTCTAAAATTATCGGTATTGACTTAGGTACAACAAACTCAGCAGTCTCAGTTCTTGAAGGTGGCGAAGCTAAAATCATCGCTAACCCAGAAGGTAACCGTACAACACCGTCAGTAGTCGCTTTCAAAAACGGCGAAATCCAAGTTGGTGAAGTTGCCAAACGTCAAGCAGTGACTAACCCAGATACAATCATCTCAATCAAACGTCACATGGGTACTGACTACAAAGTCGAAGCTGGCGGCAAATCTTACACACCACAAGAAATCTCAGCTATGATCCTCCAATACATCAAAGGTTTTGCTGAAGATTACCTTGGTGAAAAAGTTGAAAAAGCTGTCATCACTGTACCTGCTTACTTTAACGATGCCCAACGTCAAGCAACAAAAGATGCTGGTAAAATCGCTGGTCTTGAAGTAGAACGTATCGTCAACGAACCAACAGCAGCAGCACTTGCTTATGGTCTTGATAAAGTTGATAAAGACGAAAAAATCCTTGTCTTTGACCTTGGTGGTGGTACATTCGACGTTTCAGTACTTGAACTTGGCGATGGCGTCTTTGAAGTATTGTCTACTTCTGGTGATAACCACCTTGGTGGTGATGACTTTGACCAAAAAGTTATTGATTACTTGGTCGCACAATTCAAATCTGCTAACGGTATCGACTTAGCTCAAGATAAGATGGCTTTGCAACGTTTGAAAGATGCTGCTGAAAAAGCTAAAAAAGACTTGTCAGGTGTAACATCTACACAAATCTCATTGCCATTTATCACAGCTGGTGAAGCTGGACCGCTCCACTTGGAAGAAACTTTAACACGTGCTAAATTTGACGACTTGACTGCTGACTTAGTAGAACGGACTAAAACACCAGTTCGTAAAGCTTTGTCAGACGCTGGTTTGTCAGCATCTGAAATTGATGAAGTCATCTTAGTTGGTGGTTCAACACGTATTCCTGCGGTTGTTGAAGCAGTTAAAAAAGAAACAAATAAAGAACCAAATAAATCAGTTAACCCTGACGAAGTAGTTGCTATGGGTGCTGCGATCCAAGGTGGTGTCATCACTGGTGACGTTAAAGACGTTGTCTTGCTTGACGTCACACCTTTGTCACTTGGTATTGAAACAATGGGTGGTGTCTTCACAAAACTCATCGACCGTAACACAACAATCCCAACATCTAAATCACAAGTCTTCTCAACTGCGGCTGATAACCAACCAGCAGTAGACATTCACGTCCTTCAAGGTGAACGTCCAATGGCAGCTGATAACAAAACGCTTGGTCGTTTCCAACTTTCAGATATCCCTGCTGCACCACGTGGTATCCCACAAATCGAAGTAACATTCGACATTGACAAAAATGGTATCGTATCTGTTAAAGCCAAAGACATGGGTACAAACAAAGAACAAACCATCGTGATCCAATCTAACTCAGGTTTGTCTGATGAAGAAATCGACAAAATGATGAAAGATGCTGAAGCAAATGCTGAAGCGGATGCGAAACGTAAAGAAGAAGTTGACCTTAAAAACGAAGTTGACGCAACAATCTTTGCAACTAAAAAAACAATCAAAGAAACTGAAGGTAAAGGCTTTGACACAGAACGTGACGCTGCTCAAGCGGCACTTGATGAGTTGAAAGCAGCACAAGAAGCTGA
>RRZU012108117.1_pt1 | contig 15922 bp, 10 predicted proteins | sample 2165561 | NCBI WGS metagenome assembly RRZU01 (sample SAMN10456909, study PRJNA506462) | wastewater metagenome | isolation source: wastewater sludge | place: USA: Moscow, Idaho
TCGGATCACGGTGACTCCCGGCTGAGCATACATCCCGCCGGTCGCCCAATCATACATCGCAAACCCAGCACCCGTTGGTCGATGATTGGCCACATTGGTGGCCGTCTGCCAGGCCTCCAGCCGTCCCATCGAAGACTCGTCCTGCTCATACGTTTGCATCGTCGCCATGCGCCGTTCCCATGAGTCAGGCATGAAAGCAAGCAGCGCAGTAGCGACAGCAAGGATCGTCAAGCCACCCAGCATCTTTCGATCGGCGCGATACCATAACACCAGGCCCATGGCGCAAATCGCCAGGAGCCCTCCCCGCGATTGCGTCCCCAAGGCTGCGATCGCGCACAGCAACATCAGCACCAGCAGGCCCAAACGTACTTTGGGGTGGGTGGAAACCGTCCGCAGATAGTTCATCAGAGGAATGACCATGATTAGGGCGACAGCGCATGCGTTGTTGTCCTCGAAAAACCCGCCCGGAGGCCCCCATACCCTCTGCGATCCCCCAGTCAGAATGGTAAAAATCCCGCCCTTGAAACCGAAAAAACCGACCGAGAGCACATTGACCCAGAGAAACAGCTCGATATGTTTCCGCTCGTGCAAGGCCATCAAGGCGATGGCAGTCATCAACTGGATTTTCAAGATTTTGTTGAGCTGAACCCAGGACCCTGCCGGATCGAATGCGAAAGCAGTAGTCAGACACATCCATATGACAAACGCAAACAGCACACCCACCGGCGGACTCCACGCCATGCGCAGTTTATCGCGCGTAGTCAACAACGAAATCAACACCGTACCCGCTGCTGCAGCGGCAAGCGGCAGTTCGGTGGCAAAACCAAAAGCCAGCTTGTGCGGGTTCATCACACTGAGCCACGTCCACAACATCACGCCAACCCAGGTATGACGAAACACAAAGGGCAGGACTGCCAGGACGATGCTCACTACCAGCAAGTCACGCATGCGAGCTTTCCGAACGTCTGTCGGGGCGCGGCTCTGCTGCGGCCTGACGTTCCATATCGGCCCGTCCATGATCCAGATGGGCAGTGGGAGAACTGTCTCCCTCCTCCCTTTCCTTCCTCTGCTTCACGATCCGGAGGGGCAAACTCAAGATTCCCTCCGCTCGCCAGCAACGCGGCGATACGTGTCCAGCCACTGGGCTCGTACCCGCGTCCAAGCAAATCGCTCGGCTTGTCTCAGGCCGGCCTGCCTCAGACCTGCGGCCAGAGAAGCGTCCTGTAAAACACGCAGAAGTTCTCGTGCCATGGCCTCGTGATCACCGATTGGGACCAGCAGGCCGGAAACGCCCTGCTCAATCATGTCCGGGATCCCGCCCGCACAGGTACTCACTACCGGAACACCACTTGCAAATGCCTCGAGGATCGAGATCGGCATGTTGTCTACGGTACTCGGATTGAGCAGGCAATCCGCAGTGGCGTACAGTGCCGGGATATCCGAGTTTTCAATGCGACCGGAAAAGCGCACACGCTCCTGCAGGCCCAACTCCGCAACCAGCGCCTGCAAGCGAAACAGTTCCGGGCCACTCCCGGCAACGGTCAGCCGGGCCCGCGGAAAGGTGGGCAGTATACGCGCGAAGGCACGTATTGCTGTCGGCATGTCGTACCAGGGTTCCAGATTACGGGTGACCACCAGATGCGGAGCATCACCGAAGGATCGCTGTGGAACCGGCGCAAAGCGCGAAAGATCAATGATGTTCGGGATTACTTCGGCAGTTAGTCCGTATCGGGAAAACACCCGCTGCAGGAATGCCGAAGGCGTGACTCGCAAGGATACCTTGGCCAGCATGCGGAGCACGTGTCGTGGCGCATGCGCCAAGAACTTGTCGGCATACCCACCCCGGTAGTTGATGATCACGGGAGTGTTGCGCAGATGCGCGATCCATATTGCCGGAGCTGCAATCAGATGCCATGCCCAGCCGGAATTGGCCAGAACATGCATCACCCCTGCTCGCCCGGCGGCCTGCCAGAGATGCAGCAGATATGGCAGAAGACGAAAGCCCGCGCGCACCACGGGCAGGCGGCCAATCCACTCAGGCCGATAGGGTGAATTGGTACGCACCAGCGCCACATCCAGGCCCTCGGCCCGCAGCAGGCGGACGAGCTGGTCGCATTGACCCGCCATGCCACCGGACGGCGGCGGTAGCGGTCCGACCACGCAAATCGCTGGCCAGCGTCCGTCGATGTCCAGAACCTGTCGCGTGTCACTAGCCATTGTCACATTCCCGACCCAGAAGCTGGTTGATGACAGAAGTTTTCAGTTTGCGTTCCTCTCTCTGACAACACATTGTGCGCACTCAGCCATGGAGTGAATTCCCTTAGAATATTCTGGCGAGGTATCTGCGACGAGGAAGTATGTCACGGGTCACGGGCAAGGGGTCAATGGGAACGTTATCGAAACAGCCTCTTGCTGCGCTTCTCGGGTCCATTTTTTGTATAGAATACACAGGCTTTGAAATTCATAGCAGTCAATCAACTGCAACCGATGAAGTTCCATGGGGCTCCATTTGTCCAGGGAAATGGGTACCGACGCAGTCGGTTTGCAAACCGTGTTGACGGTAGCCTGTATTTCGGGCTTGGGACCAGGACTACTCATTCCCAATAATCCCGTGTTACGCAAAGAGGCGCCAAGTCGCTTGGCCGCCACACGGTGACTGCGCTTCCGACCCCTTTGGCGCGTGCTGATCAGGTCTTCAACAACGCCACCGAACTGCAGCTGCAACTTTGGGTGAGTGCCTGATTGCACAAATATTAACAGGATAAGGCAGGTACTGAATGGCGAAGATTTGCGGCTTCATCAGCGATGACGTTCGACCCGAGGCGGTGGATGTGACGCTGCAGGCCATGCTGGGAACGATGAAACACGATGATCGGGAACATCGGGAGTTCTGTTTCCCGTTTGCGGGTGGCGGACTGGCCATACTGCAGAGCAATGTCCTGGGAATATCCAACCTCGCCTGGACCACGGACCGAGCTCGGTGTGTAGCATTGTCCGGGCAGATCGTCGATCATGACCGCGGCGACGGAGAACTCGGCGTCCGCCGTGGGGACGGCACGGGGAGACCGGACTCCGAATTCCTTCTTGCCGCCCTCGAAAAGCATGGCCTCGACGCGTTGCCAGGCTTGAAGGGAGAGTTCGCCGCAGCCTACTATGATGGCCCGGGCAGATCCTTGACCATCGCCACGGACGCACAGGGATTCTACCCTCTTTACTATTACGCCGGCAGGGGGGGCTTATGGTTCGCCTCCGAGGTCAAGGCGATCCTCCAGGTGATCGAGCCATGGGAGCAGGGGCAGGACTGGGAGGCTTGGGCCGACTTTTTCTACATCGGTCACATGATGGGCCAGAGGACGCTAGTCAGGGGCATCTCCATGCTGGACTCAGGGCAATGGGTACGCTTCCGGCAGGGAGCGGTCACGAGTCAGAAATACCACGACTTTACCCAGGTCGGGTTGATCGATCCCACCGAGGTCTCTACGGAAAAGATCGCGTCTCTATTCACCCAGGCCGTCGCCAGGCGTGTGCGGAAAGGCATCCCCAATACGGTATTGCTTAGCGGCGGCTTCGACTCCCGATTCACTCTCGGAGCCCTGGCCTCGCTGGGCGCGGAGATTCGGGCGGTCTCGATGGCCCATGATGACGAACATCGGGGCCTCGATGGAGCACTTGCACAACGAGCCGCGGCATTACTGGGGATCGAATGCGAACTGCGACCGAGCCGAAGTGGCTATTACGCGTCCGGTGATTGGCTGAATGTCTACCACATCCTGGACGGCATGGTGCCAAACCGCAACTTGTTCATTTCGCAAGTATACCCGGAGCTGCGAACGGACATGGGGATGGTTTGGGACAGCCTCGCCTTGGACCTCAGTTTCGGGGGATACCACGGTTACTCCACCAATGATGAGGTAAACCTTTCTCGCTTCATCGCCGAAGCGTCTACGCAAAGAGACATCCTGAAAAGTGTCTTGCAACCAGAAATATTCGCTGCGCTGGACGCGAGATTTGAGGAAAGGATTAGGGCGGAGTTCGAAAAGATTCCGGAATCCGAAAGCAGGTTCATCCTGTTCCTGCTTCAGAACCGGGTCCGAAGACGAACCGCGGTCAATCCCTACCAGGCTTACGCGAGCCAGGTCGAGGCGGTCACCCCGACGGTCGATGCCGACTTCCTGGGCTACCTGCTTTCGATTCCAAACGGAATGAAGCTGGGGCACAAGCTGTACATTCAAACCCTAAAGGAACATTTTCCGAAGCTGCTGAAAACCCCGGTGTGCAGCGCCGGTGAAATTTTCTTCGCCATGAGCGATCCGGGCCTGATTGCCAGGCATTTCGACTGGAAGTTCCTGGCCAAGACGCAACTCGCGAAATACCCGGTTGCGTACCGCTTCGCCCGGAAATTCCAGACCGATAATTCGCCCCTCTCGGAAAACGACCTCGTGACCCAGAAAGCCCTCAAGGACGCCGATTTCGACCGGCCGTTCTACCGCTCGGCCGCGCTGCGGGAAGCCTTCGCAAAGTATTGCCAAGGCGCAACCGAACACCGGCGGCTGTTTCTGTCGGTGTACTATCTCGAACTGTGGCACCGCATGTTCTTCGACCGGAACTCAAGTCAATTGGATGTGGCGCCGACCCGTCCGGCCTGATGCTGGCTGACCTTGCTTACCACGTAGCGATACTTGCCGCTCGGCTCGGCTGCGATCGCGTCCAGATATTCGATGTCCAGTTGTACCCCCTCGCCAAGCCTTGCACGAAAAGCGGCCCGGATCGTCGACTCGCTCGCTTGCTGCCGGAAACTGGTATCAGTGACCAGTTGCAGACGACAGTGCAACAGCGTTTCCTGGATCACCTTGAAGCCGTTCACCCCGGGCATGTCCCGCAACACCATGGCAATTGCGATGGCGAGCACTATCGAGCCGTCTGCAGCCAGCAGTACATCATTGGTGCGGCCATGTACTTCTTTCAGTAAGGGCAGGCCACGGCCACAGGCGCATTGTCCTTCTTCGAGCACCGCCACATCGCCGTTCCTGTAGCGGACGAACGGGAAACCGGTGCTGTACAGATGTGTCACCACCACTTCGCCCGGCACACCCGGCGGCGAAGACTGTCCATGCTCATCGACGACTTCGACGATGATGTCTTCGGCTGTGATATGCATTCCTCCCTGCGGGCAGGCATGGGCGATGAAACCTGAATCGCGGCCACCATAGCCATTCGCAACCGGACAGCCGAAGACTCGCTGTAGCACGTCGGCCTGCTGTGGATACAAGCGCTCAGCGGTGCAAAATGCCACCTTGATGCCAAGATCACTCAGGCGGATTCCTTGCTGCTCGGCACGCTGAGCGATCAGGGTCATCGACGAAGGGTATCCGAACAGCATTGTTGGTCGAAAGCTCCGAATGTCCGCGATAAAGCGATCCATATCGGCTTGCGACATCGCAGACGAGGGCAGCAGCTTGCTGCGCAACAGCCGATCACGCAACTGTTTCAAGCGATCCTGCCTGGTCAATTCGATCGGGCTGGACCAGATTACCATCTCCCGGTCGCCGATATCGACATCCCACCAGCGGGTGGCACGCCATTTGGCGGCAACGTCGTGGCTAACGCGAGTCTTGCTGATATTGAAGCGTAAAGGATCGCCAGTCGATCCCGTAGTGGAAAACAGCCTGACCGGCTCCGGCAAGCGGGAACGCAAGCGGTCGAATTCGCTGCGGATGATGTCCTTGGTGAGCAGCGGCAAACGTCCCAGATCGCTGATGGCACGGATATTTTTTGGATCGAAATCGAGCGAGCGAAACAGGTCGTGATAGTACGGCACATGCAACGCGCATTGTGTGAGGAATTCGCGTAGCCTGGCCAGTTGCAGGGCGAGAATTTCCTCTGGCTTGAGCCACTGGCTGCGCTCCAGATCACGTTTTACTGTCAGCGTGGAGTGTTTCTTCAATTTCTCGTGCAGCGGGAACAGCAGGTTTGCGGCAAACGATGTGTAAATCCCCATCAACCCTCCATGACCATCAATAACGAGAGCCAGCGGCGTGCATCAGCCAACGGGTGCCAAGCCTTGGCGAAGCTTGGCGTCCAGGTAAGCATCGATACCGGAGAGGTGGGCCTTCCAGCTATAGCGCGCCAATACCTGCTGGCGAGCGGCAAGGCCGATTGCGGCAGCGCGCTCGGGCTCCCGCAACAGTCGTTCAATCTGTGAGAGATACTCGGGAACACTTCCCGCCGTCAGGAAATCTCGCTCGGGAATGGCATCGACTGCGACCGAGCACTCTTGCGAAGCAACAACGGGCAAACCCATGGCCATCGCTTCAAGGACTTTGTTCTGGATCCCGCGTGCCAACCGGAGGGGGGCGACGACGACGGCAGCGTGCCGCAGATAGGGGCGGACATCAGGGACGGTCCCGGTGACCACGATTTGTCTCCTCGCCAGCGCCTGAACCGCAGGAGTTGGGCTGCGTCCGACGATATAGAAGCGCAAGCTGGGCCAGTGCTGCTCCAACTGAGGCAACATTTCCGTCGCGAACCAGGTCACTGCATCAATGTTCGGCCAATAGTCCATGGCGCCGGTAAACACTACTGGCAGATCTTCCTCACGGTACGGTGAAGGAAACACGTGCTCTGGCGAGAAAAAGTCCGCATCTACACCGTTACACATGGCTTCGACCCTGTCCGCGCACTCGGGAGCCAGGCGACAGAACAAATCAGACTCGTTGTCGGTGACGAAAAATGATCGCTCTGCCTGCATCGCCACAGAACGTTCAAAAGCCAACAGGTGCTTTCCTTCCCGCCGGTAGAGCCAGGACATCGGCCAACGGTGCTTGGAGGCATATTGCGTCCACTTGGCCGAGTCGACGTCGACAAAATCGATCAGTTTGCGCAAATGGGGAGAGCCCTGGACATAGCTCGCCATCACCGAAGAAAAGATGACTGTCGTGTCGATCTCCTGTTCTCGCAGCGTGCGATCAACCCACGCCTGCAGAGCAGCATTGCGATAATAGGGAAGCGTCAGCGCCTGTTGAGTAAGCAGGCCCCTGAGGCTTGCGAGCCTGGCAATGCTCGGCACCAGACGGGCAACGTGCAGGTCGACGCAATACCGAGACAAGGCACTGATATGAACCTCGTCCTGCGGGTCGTCGATAAAGGTGCCCAAAAAAACGCGGTGTCGAGCCGCCAAATGCTTGAGCAAGTGATAGGAGCGAACCTTGTCGCCCTTGTTGGGAGGATAAGGGAGCCGGTGTACAAGATAGAGGAGATTGGCCATGTGATCGCTCAAACCGGGTTATGCAAAGATGCAACTATCTGGGCCGACGCGAGGTGGCGTCTCGATGGCGACTCGGAATCAGGACAGACTTCGGTCATACCTGGCCAGCGCCCGACGGTAAGCGTCCCGATAGCGTGCAACACTGTTCACCCAGGTGCGCTCGACCTCGACAAAGCGGCGCGCCTGCGCACGAATCTGCGACCAGGACGCCCGCCGCGCCATGATGTCCTCGATTGCCGCTTCAAGCGCAGCGACATCCCCTGCACGGAACAGAAAGCCCGTTTCACCGTGACTGATCAACTCGCGATGTCCGCCGACATCGGAAGCAACGAAGATTCGTCCCTGCGCCATTGCCTCGAGTGGCTTCAGCGGGGTGACCAGTTCGGTAAGCCGCATCGGCAAGCGCGGAAAGGCCAGCACGTCGATCAATTCGTAGTAGCGTTGCACCTCGGTGTGCGGAACACGGCCGGTGAAAATGACATGACCCGGCATACCTGCAGCCGCCACCTGCTCCTTCAGCTTGCTCTCCTGCGGGCCACCACCGACCAGCAGCACGCGCAACTGCGGATGCCGTGGCAGCATCCGTCGTACCGCCTCAACCAGCAAATCAAGGCCTTCATAGCCATAGAAGGAGCCAACGAAGCCCAGGACGGTCGTGCCATCCAGCCCCATCGAGCGGCGAAGCTCAGAATCCGCCTCGACGCCAAACCGGAACAGGTCAACGTCCACGGCGTTCGGGATTACCGTGATACTTTCCGGTGACAGGCCTCGCAGCACCATATCGCCACGCAGACCCTCACAAATTGTCGTCACATGGTCAGCATGGCGAATCGCGAAGGTCTCCATCGCCCGTGAGGCACGATAGCGCAAGCTACCTTCAATGGTTGTGCCATGATCGACCGCAGCATCCTCCCAGAAAGCTCGCACTTCATAGACCACCGGCAAACGGTGGCGTCGCCCGACCCACAGACTTGGCAAGGCATTGAGAACCGGCGAATGGGCATGAATGATGTCCGGTTGTGTGGCCCGAATCAGTTGCTGCAGGCGAGCTGCAGTCAGTCGCATCTGGGCAAGCAAGCCGGAGCCATCGGCATTTGCAGTGCGATGGAAAAGCCAACCATCGACTTCCTCCTGCAACAATGTCCCCGACCCCTGTTTGGGTGTCGTCAGATGAACCGTTTGCCAACCCTGCGCGCGCTGCGCGCGCAGGATGGCCAGCGTGCGGAAAGTATAGCCGCTATGCAGCGGCAAGGAGTGATCGAGGACATGCAGAATTCGCATGCTCATCCCCGTACCTGCGGCTCGGTGGCACCGAGTACTGAGTCCGCCGAGGTGTCGAGCACATTACGCAGGAATGCTTCGAACATCAGCACGGTCCACAAGGGCGAACTGTAGTCGCTCGCTCCCGACTGATGGGCATCGACCAGGTGCTGCAGATAATCCGGATTGAACCAGCCGGTCGCCGCCAGGCGCGGGCCAAGCACGGCTTGGCGAACGCGCTCCCTGAGAGGACCGCGAAACCAGCGGGCCAGCGGCACGGCAAAGCCCATTTTCGGGCGGTACAGGATGTCCTGTGGCAAGCGTGGCTCCATCGCTTTTTTTAGCAGGAATTTGCCTTCCTGGCCGCGCACCTTGAGCGATGAGGGCAGCGTCGCCATCCATTCGACCAGTTCGTGATCCATCAGCGGCTCACGCACTTCGAGCGAGTGTGCCATGCTGGCACGGTCAACCTTGGTATTGATGTCACCCACCAGATAGGTCTTGAGATCGAGGTACTGGATCATGGCCAGAGGATCGTCGGTGTCCGCCCGCCCCGCATGGTAGCGAAAAACGTCCTCGGCGCTGTAGCCGTCGATTTCTTTGCGGAAACGATCGGTAAAAAGCTCGCGGCGCATCGGGCCACGCAGGATCGAAACGGAATGGAAGTAGGCTTCCACCGCAGTTCGCCCCATGCCTTGAAACGTCGTCTTGGCGCGGAACATGCGCGGCGCCCAGTCTGCTTTCGGGTAGACACGGCCGAGCAGACCAAACAGCGGTCGGCGCACGCTATGCGGCATTGCCGAGCGCAGGCGCTCTTCCATGAGGTGTAGACGATAGCGGCGATACCCCCCGAAAGTCTCATCGCCCCCATCGCCCGAGAGGGCCACCGTCACATGTTTCCGTGCCAGTTGGCAGACCCGGTAGGTCGGGATCGACGAGCTGTCGGCATAGGGTTCGTCGTAGAGTCTGGCCAAGGTGTCGATCAGATCGAAGTCGTCGCTGGCGACCATTTCGCTGTGATGGTTGGTTCGATAACGGTTGGCAACCGTTTGAGCAAACGCGGCTTCGTTAAACGCCGGGTCATCAAAGGCGATCGAACAGGTATTGACCGGCTCGGCCGAGAGCCCGGCCATCAGCGCGACGACTGCACTCGAGTCGACACCACCGGAAAGGAAGGCGCCGAGCGGCACTTCCGAGATCATGCGCAGGCGAATCGACTCGCTGAGTTTCTCGTCGAGTTGTGCGCAGGCATCCGCTATCGAACACTGGTTGTCGAGACGGAAACGCAGATCCCAGTATTCTTTGGGCTGTGCAACCGGCAGGCCGCGGCGTAGCGTCAGCGTATGACCTGGCGGCAGCTTTCTGGCCTGCCGGATGATGGTTCTCGGCTCGGCCACGTAACCGAGCGCGAAGTATTCTTCGACTGCCAGCGGATCGATGTCGCGAGCCAGGCCGCCATGGGCCAGCAGGGACTTGAGTTCTGAGCCAAAAAGCAGGATCCCGTCCGGCAGCAGCGCATAGTAGAGAGGCTTGACCGCAAGCCGGTCGCGTGCCAGGAACAGCGTTTCGCGGTTGCGATCCCAGAGGGCGAAGGCAAACATGCCGCGAAAACGTTGAACGCAATCCTCGCCCCAGGCTTCCCAGGCGTGCACGATGACCTCGGTATCGCTACGGGTGTGGAAAACATGTCCGAGTGCCAGCAATTCGGGGATCAGTTCCTGGTAATTGTAGATCTCCCCGTTGAACACCACGCAAACGCTCTGGTCTTCGTTGTAGAGCGGCTGCTGACCAGTCGACAGGTCGATGATCGAGAGCCGCCGGTGCCCCAGGCCAAGGCCTGGTTCGACATGCAAAGCACCCTCATCCGGGCCACGATGGTGCTGCGACTCGTTCATCCGCATGAGCACGGCGCGATCGATGTCACGCCTGCCCCGAGTATCGAAAATTCCGGTTATGCCGCACATGGTTTGTCTATGTATTCTCGTAGTCAGTGAAAATCTGCTGCTGGCGCAGGCGCATTGTCGAAACGGATGCCAGGCAGGGGGTGGACACGGCATCCGCTGGCGCCGATGGACGATGCACCGCCGCGCATTGCCGGAACCAGGCTAGCGTTGATCACAGAATTCCTCGTATACCGCCTGGTAACCCGCCAGCATTGTCGGCAGGCTGAAACGTCTGACCGCCATCGCGCGCGCATTGCTTCCTTGTGCAGACAGCATCGCTGGCTCAGCAAGATAGCGGCTCAACAAGCGTGTCAAGGCATCGACGTCACCCGGCACAAACAGTTGGCCGTTGACGCCATCTTCGACGAGTTCAAGATTGCCACCGGTAGCTGTCGCGACGAGTGGCAGACCACTGGCCATCGCTTCCAGGAGGGTATTCGAGATGCCCTCCGCCAACGAGGGCAGGACAAAGAGGTCGAAGGTACGCAGCATCTCGGCAACGTTGCTGACACTTCCCGGAAACCAGGTCAGCGCTGAAACGCCCAGGGAATCGGCGAGGCGAATCAGGTTTTCACGCAATGGGCCATCGCCCACGATCACCAGCCTTGCCCTTGACCCGGTCTGAGCACCGTCTCTGACCAGCTTGGCAAATGCCCGCAACAGGGTTTCCTGATCCTTGACTGCCTGTATCCGGCCGACGGTGCCAATCACCATGGCATCCGGACCGGCAAATCTCTCCGGAAGAAACTGCCGTGAACGAAGTGATGAGGGGCAGAAATGCTCCGTGTCGACGCCGTTGATGATCTGGGTCACGCGTTCAGAGGCAATGCGCACGCGCTGCACCAGATAGTTCCTGAGATCACTGGATACCGTGATGTAGCGGTCGATCAACGGCGAGTGCATCCGGCGCAGCAAGACTGGCTTGATTCTTTCCCCATTCAGATCTCTCACATCCCAACCGTGCTCACCATGAATACAGTGCCGAACACCAGCCAGTCTCGCCGGTAACAAGGCATCGAGCCCGGACTGGTTGCGCGAATGAACGATCGTTGGCCGGAGCTGGCGACACAGGTGAAAGATCCCTTGCCTGAGCCGCCAGACCCCGATACGCGAACGGTGCAGGGCAATCACCGGGGTATCGGAGCGGGTCACTCGCAGGCGAAAGTCCGAAAAATCTTCGATGCAGGCCACCGCGTGACGAAAACGGGATTCCGGCAGATGGTTGATCAGGTTCACCAAGCCATTCTCCAGACCACCCGTGCGCAGGTGATGGATGACATGCAGAATCAGCGGTCTGGTCTCCTGTTTCATGCACGTTCCACACATTCTGGCGGCAAGGCAGAGCGCTCCCGGAATGTCCCGAAGTGCCGGACACACATGTTCATCAGCGGGCTTCCCTGGTCTGTCGCAACGTGCTCTCGATGATCGACCCTGCCGCACCCGCAAAAGCCTCGAGCGTGGCATCCGCCTCGCCAGCCTGATGCTGAAGTGCGTAAATGATGATCACCGCCGAATCGTCGCCCTTGCCGGTCAGCCGCGACAACGCCGTATACACTTTGGCCAGGACGTCGCTCGCAGTCCAGTGGCCGTTAATCCAATACCACTGCCAGACCACCATGCGTGCGTTTCCGGACGAACGCAACTGGGCAGTACGAACCGTGAGTGCCTGCTGGTTGAACATGATCTCTCTCTTTCCACTGCCCACTCTTGCCCATAGGGGATCCACACTGGCCACCAGGACGTTCGTCGAACTGACCAGTTTGCGCTGCTGGTCCTGGTTGCGGTAGTAGCCGAGAAAAAGTCCTGCCACACGGCCGCCGTTCTCGAAGGTCGATTGCGTACTCGCCGAGTAGTTCTCGAACCTGGGCCGCCAGTCGGGCAAGCCTTGTGGGGCATTCTGCCAACCGGCGATCGGCCCGAGCGGGGAAAGCTGGCTGAGCGGGGGAGCCGTGTCGCGATCGATCTGCCATTGCGCGAGCGGCCAGACCGCGGCCACCAGCACGGTTGCGAAAGCGGCCAGCCGCACCGCGGAATCCGTACCCGCAGCGGCCACTGCCAAGGGTTTTGCCGATCCTGACGGCAGATCATCTTCGCGCCAGCGCGCACCGATCCAGAACATGGCCATGATCACGAAGCCAAAAAATACCCAGCCATAAATCAAATGGTCGACGCCGACAGCCAAGGTATTATCCGACAGATGGCCGATCATCACGATCATGTAGGCACGCCCCCAGTTGGCAACGATCGGCACCAGGAAGGAGATACCGACAAAGAGTAGTCGCCGTTTCAGGGAGTGATACGTCAGATAGGCAAACAGGGTCCCCACGGTGACCGAAGCGATGAGGTAGCGAACACCACTGCAAGCCTCGACGACCGACCAACTGCCCGAGGGAATCACCAGGTTCTGGCCTTCGCTGTATACCGGTATACCGGTGAGGCGCAAGCCGAGTACCGTAAACTTGGCCGTCCATTCCATCAGTTTCGGCTGGGTAAAGTCGCCGAAAGGTACGGCAAAGAACAGGAACAACAGTGGAAATGCGATGCTGCGTGCGACCACCGGGCCGAGTACTGCCAATACGGCGAAAACCAGCATGAAGACCAGTGCAAACTGGGGAACCACATTGACCGTTGCCACCTCGCCCAGCAGCCAGGCAAAGCCGGCAGTTGCCAACAGGAGAACGGCCGGATAGCAGTGCCTGGGAGCCAGCACGGCAATTCTCTCGCGTATTCGCCAGATCAGCCACAAGGTAATCGGCGGCACGATGAAGCCGTGGGCATAGGTGCCGCTACGCACCCAGATGTCTACCATCGAGAGCGCAGTTTCCCGAAAAATTGCCAGAATCGCGGCCAGGGTCAGGACCACTGCGGGAAGCGCCACTCGCCAGCCCGGGTGAGGGAGCAAGGACGTCGGGCTGGGGGTTTGGTTCATGAACTTGCTTTCCACAGGCACGGAGGTACGGTCATCAGCGATCGGTTCCAGAGGATCGGCGCAGACAGGAATGGCCATCGAGCACACTCAACCCAGGTTACGGACAATGAACGGCCCCAGCCAGTTGGCAAGGCCGATCGGCAGCCGCCGCCAGGCGTCGATCAGGAGCCGGTATTTGACATTCGACGGATTATTCTGCGGGATGGCATCGCGCCCATACAGGCAATATTCGTAAGCCAGCGGCTGCGGCTCGAAGCCCCAGTTCTTCTTGAAGGAAAAGGAACCCGTGCCCTGCTTGCTGCGACCATAGTCGAAAACCTTCAGCCCACGCTCGCAGGAACGGCGCATCAACTCCCAGTACTTGAAATCGTTGGCCGCGAGCTCGCGAGCGGCCAAGGCGTCACCGGCGTAATAGGGCAGCACCTCGTCGCGAAAATAAAAGCTCAGCACGCTGCTCAGCGAACACCCCGTGCCGTCCACGACGGTCAGCACTTCGCAATCGGCAGCGAACACCTGCTGCAGCGCTTCGAAATAACGACGGGGCATTGCTGGCGTGCCATGACGGTGGACGTTGTCGGCGTAAAGCGCGAAAAACCGCCCAGGATCGGCGTCAATCTCGCTGCGCAAACCGTTCTTGATCCCCTTGCGCACCATCGCGCGTTGCTTGCGCGGGATGGCCAGCATGTTGGCATCGACCTCGGGAGCAATGGCCTTGCGGAAGCGGACGTAGAGATCCTGGCGTGGCCATTCCGGATGGCGCGGCTGAATGTTCCGCAGTTCCAGGTGCGCAACCCCAAGGTGTCTGGCGATCGCCTGTGCTTCCCATTCCAGCGCCTCGGCGGCTGCCGGACTGGTGACTGCCACCCCGCCATAGACCGCAAAGGGCAGGGAGACCAGTGAGTTTCCGAAGAGCAGGCTTTTCACCTGTGCCAGCGGCAGAACACCCTCGATGGCACCGGCACGCTCGGCGAAGAGAAAGTATGTGCGATGACCGAAGACCTCGTGCAGGATTCTCTGCCAACCGGACTTGTGGAAAAAGGTGGCCTCCGGACACGCCTCAACGAAGGCGTCCCAGCGTGCAAGCGCGGCCGGGTCGCCGGGGTTCAGGCGCTGGACGCCGAGTGGGGCTGCCAGTCCGGCAGAACGGGGAACTTTCTCGATGCCGGGGTTCATTGCTTCACCACCGGCTCCGCTAGCGGACTATCGAGAAACACCTGATCCACCCTCCCCCATTTGAAATCGGCGATCAATCGCTGCAGGCGCCCTTCGGTGTACTGCAGATTGACGTAGTGGCGAAAGCGCGTCTTGGCACTGATGCCGGTAATGCGCGGCTGCCCGGCATCGATTTCCCAGGGATGAAAATAAAAGATTGCCGGCTGACGATCGCGCTGGTTGACCTGTTGCAGCAGCCAGCGCGACAGCGCATAAGGCAGCAGTCGGAAGTAGCCACCACCGCTGGCTGGCCAGTTGCGGTCAAAGAAGCGCGCGGTGGTCACCGGCAGTTCCAGCAGGCCGGCGCGTACCCGATGCGCGAAGCGCGGCGCATCCGGCATCCCGTAGTGATCATGGTGAATCGGGTAAATGCTCGAACTGTAGCGGTAACCGGCACGTTCGAGGCAGTCGAAAGCCCAGAGATTGCCTTCGCCAATCGAAAAACTCGGCGCCCGATAGCCCCTGACTTCCTGACCCGAGATATCTTCCAGCAGTTTCTTGGCCAGTTCGATGTCCGCAGAGAAAGTGGCTTCGGTCAGATCACTGACACGCTGGTGACCGTAGCCGTGACTGGCCAATTCATGGCCATCGTCGACAATGCGCCGAACGAGACGAGGATAGCGTTCGGCGATCCACCCCAGTGTGAAGAAGGTTGCCTTGGTCTGATTTGCTTCGAGCATCAGCAGGATCCTGTCGACATTCCGTTCGACCCGGCATTCACGTAGATCCCACTGCTCCCTGGGGATATAGGGAGCGAGCGCGGAGACCTGGAAGTAGTCTTCGACGTCGATGGTCAATCCATTGGTGATCGACTGGCCTGGCATCTCGCATGACTCGTCGATTCTAGCTGCTGCGCTGCGCATGATGAGCCATCAGCCAGGTAAAGAGATCAGCGGCGATTCGCTCTGCCGCGTGGCCGTCCCAGAACTCGGGCACACGACCGGTCTTGCCGGCGCCAGCAAGGATTTCGTCGACACCGCAGCGGATCGCGCGCGGTTCACAACCGACGAGGGTATTGGTTCCTTGTACGACGGTGATCGGGCGTTCGGTATTTTCCCGTATCGTCAGGCAAGGCACCCCAAGAGCAGTGGTTTCCTCCTGCAAACCTCCGGAATCGGAGAGTACGAGTTTCGCACCCGCCAGCAGGCCGAGCATCTCCAGGTAACCCTGTGGCGGCAGGAGGACGATACGTTTGCTGGCGAGCAGTTCGCCCAGAGAGAAGCGATCGATGTTGGCGCGCGTACGTGGATGCAGGGCAAAGATCAACGGCACCTGGTCGGAAACTTCGCGCAACACGGCCAGCAAAGGCGCCAA
>RRZU012012437.1_pt1 | contig 15920 bp, 5 predicted proteins | sample 2165561 | NCBI WGS metagenome assembly RRZU01 (sample SAMN10456909, study PRJNA506462) | wastewater metagenome | isolation source: wastewater sludge | place: USA: Moscow, Idaho
CGCCCGCGCGATCTCACCCGCAAGCAACTGCGCGAACTCGCGCTGGAACTCGACAAGGCTGGCTTCAGCGAAGCCGGTCTTGCCACAGCCTGGCGAGAAAAAACCAATCAGGAAATCGCCGCACGCATCGTAGGCTACATTCGTCAGGCCGCTATTGGTGATGCTCTGTTACCCTACGCCGAGCGGGTCGACCACGCCTTGCAGAAGATCCTTGCCAGCCGTAACTGGAGCGGACCTCAACGCGACTGGCTCAAGCGCATCGCCGCCCAGACCAAGGCCAACCAGCTCGTCGACCGCGATGCGCTGGACGACCCGGACCTCGTCTTCCGTCGCGAAGGCGGTGGTTTCAACCGGCTCGACAAGATTTTCAATGGCGAACTGAGCCAGATCCTCGAATCCTTCAATGCCAGCCTCTGGCAAGCCGCCTGAGCGTCATCCAACAGCAGAAAGAAGCAGTTTCCCGCATGAGCAGCCAAGCCACATCCGACATCGTCGGCAAACTCTGGAATCTTTGTAACGTTCTCAAGGACGACGGCGTCACCTTCCACCAGTACGTCACCGAGCTCACCTACCTGCTCTTCCTCAAGATGGCTGCCGAAACCGGCACCGAAGATCAGCTCCCTGCGGACTACCGCTGGGCAGACCTCACCGCCCGCGCCGCGCCCGACCGCCTTGAGTACTACAAGATCCTCCTGATCCACCTCGGCAGCCACGGCTCCCGTCTGGTGAAGGAAATTTTTGCCAACGCCAGCAGCTTCATCAAGAAGCCCACCACGCTCTCCACCCTCGTCGCCGAAATCGACAAGCTCGACTGGTACAGCGTGCACCGCGAAGATCTGGGCGACCTCTACGAAGGCCTGCTGGAGAAGAACGCCAACGAAAAAAAATCGGGCGCCGGTCAGTATTTCACCCCGCGCGTGCTGATCGACAGCATGGTTGCCCTGATGCAGCCGCAACTGACCGACACCATTCAGGACCCCGCCGCCGGCACCGGCGGCTTCCTGATCGCTGCCAACCACTACCTGCGCGAGCACAACGACTTCGACGCGCTCGAAGACGCGCAGCAGCGCAAGTACCGCAACAAGACCTTCTTCGGCATGGAGCACGTGCAGGACACGCACCGCCTCGCGCTCATGAACCTCATGCTGCACGGCCTCGGCAGCGGCATCAGCTATGGCGACACCCTCAGCCCCGAAGGCCAGGCCCTGCCCAAGGCCAGCCTGATCCTCACCAATCCGCCCTTCGGCACCAAGAAAGGCGGCGGCCTGCCCACCCGCAAGGATTTCACCTATCCCACGGCCAACAAGCAGTTCGCCTTCCTGCAGCACATCTACCGTGGCCTCCAGACCAAAGGCCGTGCCGCTGTTGTGTTGCCGGACAACGTCCTTTTCGAAGCTAACGTCGGCGCCGATATCCGCCGCGACCTCATGGACAAGTGCAACCTGCACACCATATTAAGATTGCCCACCGGCATCTTCTACGCCCAGGGCGTGAAGACCAATGTCCTCTTCTTCACCCGGGGCGAAACCGAAAAGGGCAACACCAAGGAGGTCTGGGTCTATGACCTGCGCGCCAACATGCCCCAGTTCGGCAAACGGACCCCGCTGACCCGCGAACACTTTGCCGACTTCGAAGCAGCCTTCGGCACCGACCCCTACGGCAGCGCGGACGCCCTGGCGAAGCGCACAGACTCGGGCGAAACGGGCCGTTTCCGCCGCTTCAAGCGCGAATGGATCAAGGAGCGCGGCGACAGCCTCGACATCAGTTGGCTCAAGGACGACAGCGCCGAAAGCGCCGATGATCTGCCAGAACCAGCCGAGCTGGCGCGCGAAGCCCTGAATGAGCTCGACGAAGCCATGAGCGAACTGCAGGCCCTCCTCGTGGAACTCGGCGAAGAGGTGGAGGAATGAGCGAGTTGCCGAAGAGTTGGGCAGCTACAACGCTCGGGAACGTGTCTCAAGATTGCGCGCAGCGCATTCCCGCCGATGATGAGCTTTTTCAATACATCGACATTGCTTCAATTGACCGGGACAAGAAAACCGTTACGTCGCCACAGGTCTTGCTTGGCAAGGATGCTCCTAGCCGAGCGAGAAAGCACGTTGCGGAAAGCGATGTTCTTGTCTCGATGACGAGACCCAACCTGAACGCTGTTGCGCTCGTCCCAAAACCTCTTAACGGGCAAATCGCTTCAACGGGATTTGACGTACTTCGCGCCACAGAAATTGACCCCCGCTGGATTTTCTACACCGTTCGATCAGCTAATTTTGTTGAACGGATGTGCGAACTTGTACAAGGCGCGCTTTACCCGGCTGTTCGCGGAAAGGACATTCGCGGCTACGAAATCCCGCTCGCGCCACTCCCCGAACAAAAACGCATCGCCGACAAACTCGACAGCACGCTGGCGCGGGTGGAGGCCTGCCGCGACCGCCTCGACCGCCTCCCTGCCCTGCTCAAACGCTTCCGCCAATCCATCCTCGCCGCCGCCACCTCCGGCCGCCTGACCGACGACCTTCGGCAGCATGGAGCCCAAGGCGATGCACAGTCCGAACTCGATGCTTGGCTGAAGACCCGCTCCCTGTCTGAAAAGAAACAGCCCGCAGATCCAGACCTGTCTCACTGGGAGCTTGAAACACCTCTAGGCTGGACTGTTTGCAGCGTCCAACAATTTGCCGAATGCTTGGATCGTCTGCGCGTCCCGATCAAACGGGAACTCAGGAAAAACACCTCTGGCCTTTACCCTTACTACGGAGCAAATGGCGAAGTAGGAAAAATCGACGAGTACATTTTCGATGACGAGCTGGTACTGGTTACAGAGGACGAAACCTTCTACGGCCGAGAAAAGCCAATCGCCTACCGTTCAAGCGGCAAATGCTGGGTCAACAATCATGCACATGTCCTTCGCGCGAAAACGAAAGCCGCGAACGACTATCTCTGCTACGCACTCATGTACTACAACGTGATCCCGTGGCTGAGCGGAACAACAGGTCGTGCAAAGCTCACGCAGCAAGCCCTGACCGCGCTCCCGATTGCATGCCCTCCTGAAAGGGAGATGGTAGAAATCATCCGCCGCGTCGAAACCCGTTTAGCCTTCGCCGACCGCCTCGAAGCCCGCCTCGCCACCGCCCGCAAGCAGGCCGAGCAACTCACCCCGGCGCTCCTCGCCAAGGCCTTCCGCGGCGAGCTCGTGCCGCAAGAGCCGGACGACGAACCCGCCAGCGAGCTCCTCAAACGCCTCGCAGCAAGCCGAACCGACGCACCCAAGCCCCGGCGCGGCAGAAAGGCCGCCGCCTGAGACAAGCCTGAGCTTGCCGCTCAGGCTTCGTCACGCCAGATGCCTCTAAACCGGAATCCGCACACACGAACACTCATTACTGAACTGAATCCAGGATCTCGATATGCCAATTCCACTCAAGACCGACGACGATCTCCGCGCAGCCTGCCAGACAGCCATCTCCCGCTTTGCCCCAGAGGCTGGCTATCAGAGCTGGGTACAGAAACTCGGGGCATACCTGGCAGAAATTCAGAATACGCCTCACGAGCAATTCATCACGCCAGCGTTTCAAGAGAAACTATGGAACACCGACACCATCTCATCAACGGGGAACGGTAGCGTCGACGTAAGCAAAATAATCAGCAGCAAGGACATTGCCGAAATTCTTTGGCAAGTGCGTACGCTTGCACTTCCGCCATCTTCCACCGAACGATCCCAAGCACTATTGAAAAGCTGGAAGCTGTGCTCAGATCGCATCAACGAGCTTAACGACCGCATGCCCTGGCTTAAAATGAGCCGAGTTTTTGCAGCCCTTCAGCCAGAGTGCTTCACGACGATTGCTTACATGGTGCCACTTCGCAATCTGGCGCGAGAGATGGCAATCCCTGACGCCAAGAATCTTTCGCTCGTGGAGTTGCATCAAAGAATTCTCGACCGTATGACTGCGGCACTCGGCACCGCGTCGGAAGACAAGATCCACCGGATGACGCTGCCGTGGTTGCTTCACGTATTGAACTCTGAGCATCCCGACGAACAGGTAACGTCCATTCCTCAACCCACACAGGGGGCGGAACTTCTGCAGCCGGTCCCGGCGGCGGGGCGCCGAAGAGGCATGCTGGCCATTGCCGGTTATTTTTCTAGCATTATCGGTATGCTGCAGTTTGCCAAGGAAGGCTGCAGCCGTGCAGATTTGCGGGCCCACATCCGGTCGCTAAACTCGAACCTCTCAGCCGGATCTGTTGACACAAACATCAATGCGCTGATCGCTGAATGGGGGGCATTGAAGGCCGACGGTGATCAGTTCCAACTCACATCGAGAGGAGAGGCACTGCTCGCCAGTTCGGACCCAGCTGAAGTGCAAGACTGGTTGCTCACTCGTATCCTGGGTTTCGATAACGTGCTGAAGAGTCTTGAAACGCAGCCACTCTCAGTTAACCAAACAGTCTCAATTTTGCAGGACGTCAATCCGGGATGGACAAGTGACTTCGCCCCCAAGGTATTGATCAAGTGGTTGCGTGAGCTGGAGTTGGCCGAAGTGGGATCGGACAAGTTGCTCCATCTGACGGGCGACGGAAGATCCTGGGCCACGCAGATATTCTGGACGCCGGGCAAGCTTCCTCGAAACAAAGTCGAGGAAAAATCAGAGAGCCTGAAAACCCAAGGAACCGGAGAGCTGCAGCGCCCAACATCAAGTGAAATCGCAGAAGTCATTTCTGGAATGGCCGCATTCCCGGCGTCGTTGATTGCACAGCTGCACGCGAGTCTCTGGCTCAATCCGCGACGACATTTCGCCGTGCTAACGGGACTTAGCGGCGCGGGTAAGACGCTTCTCGCCCGCGCCTACGGCAAAGCCTTGTGGAGACATCAGCCCAGCCCCGAAGAAGGACTCTGCACGATCCCGGTACAGCCTAGCTGGCACGATCCGTCCTGCCTGCTGGGCTACAAAAATCCACTGGCTGAAGAAAGCGACTTCGTCCGTACGGAGTTTCTAAAGTTTTTGCTGCTGGCCAGTGGCAACCCGAACAAGCCTTATACGGTGGTACTCGACGAGATGAATCTCTCGCACCCCGAACAATATTTGGCGCCCCTGCTTTCGGCGATGGAGACCGGGGATGACATCGTTTTGCACTCGGAGGTCGATGAGATTTGTGGCGTACCACCGAGCATTCCCTATCCGGAGAATCTGGTGATCATCGGCACGGTGAACATGGATGAAACAACCCACGGACTCAGCGACAAGGTGCTGGATCGTGCTTCAGTCATCGATTTCTGGGACATTGACGTGGAAGCGTACCCGCATTGGAACACAGAGGGCCTGAATGCGGAACATGTGACCATGTTGCGCGATGTCCTGATAGCTTTAGGCAAGGCGCTCCGTCCAGCCAGGCTCCACTTCGGTTGGCGCACGATTAGCGACATTCTCGGTTATGTGCAGGTAGCCCTGTCGGAAGGAGGGCTGTCAATTGACAAGGCCGCAGACCACGCCATTTACTCCAAGGTACTTCCCAAGCTGCGCGGTGAAGATAGCCCGCGTCTGCGCGCTGCTTTTGCTGCAGCATCCGATGTCCTGGACAAGGCAGGGTTGGTCACATCCAGAGAGAAGTTGCGAGAACTGACAGAAGACCTCAAAACCATGGGCAGCGCACGCTTCTGGCGTTAAGACGATGCCCGTATTGCATTGTACGGCACACGACGGAACTCCCGTTTGCATTGCTTCACCGGATCTGACCGAAACCGCTTCAGGTTTTTGCGAGCAACGCAGCTATGTGCTTTCGGTTGGTCACCCGGATGCGTGCAAGCTCGTTCTCGACGAGGTCGAACTGCAGCCCTCCGTACCCGGCCAGAAGAACGCGTGGCATTGGCAGCCCGGCTTTTACGCGGGGACGGTTCTGGCAGAGCTTTGCGGGCCAACCGGACATGTCCTAGCGCAGTATCGGCTGGACGTTTCACCTGATCCACAGAAACTTGGGCAGGACGAATTTCAGTGCATGCTCGACCAGATTTTCAGCTTCGAGCCCGGACTTTTGACTGGCTCGGAAGCTGCGCAGTTTGGTATCGGCGCAGAAGGCGAGATCACCGATGTTAACCTTGAGTACGCCCGATTGCGCCGCTACGGCAAGCAGTTGCGGTGCGCTTTGAAAAGCCTCACATCTCACCCCATCAAACAACTCCATAATGATCGTGCGCTCGTACCGGCAAACCAGGTTCGGCGCCTGGATTCTCAGTCAATGATGGCGATTGCGAAGCAACCCGTGACCATTGCCCGACTGCGTGGAGGGGCGAGGGTTGCTACGCAGTCAGAGATCCTGTTCGACGTTCCACGCTCGCGCGAGATTCTTGACACCCCGGCGCATCGCACGCTGCTGCGGGTTGTGAAAGCTGTACTGCTCAGGACCCAGTACGTGAGCGAAGAGCTTGCCAACTGGACTCGTACCGAGGAGCAAAGCACTACCCGAACCGCATTGGGTCCGCGCATGGCTCGGCGTCATGCCTACCTTACGGAGCTTGAGACTGAACTGAAGCGAGCGCTCAGACTGACACCATTCAATGAGGTTTCGCGGCAGGAGATTTCGGCTGCTGGCCTCAACGCCATCGCCGCACATCCTCTCTACTCGCGAGTCTTCAGGACTTGCTGGAGCATTCTGCGTCCGGGGATTGCAGGCAACAGCGACGAACTGCTCTGGATGAGCCCGACCTGGCAGATCTATGAGCGATGGTGCTTTCTGCGCGTCTACGAAGCTTTGTGTTCGGTGTTCCCCGAGCTGGCATGGCAGCGCTACTTCCCGACAAAGCGTGACGACTGCATTGTCTTCAAAGCTGAACAGGGCGATCTCAAGATTGCGCTCTACCTTCAGCCACGCTTTCCGGCCTTTGACCAACCCGCCTGGGAGTCGTTTCAAAGCCTTTCTGGAGAGCGTATCCCGGATATCGTACTGACATACTCCAAGGGCTGCGTAAAGCAAATGCTGGTATTCGATGCGAAGTATCGGGTTTCAAGAGCCGGGGTATTGGACGCGATGCAGTCGGCGCATACCTACCACGATTGCCTGCGATGGGTAGACACTGCCCCAGCACTGTCGTTGTTGTTTGTGCCCGCTGGTGGCGGAGCGAAAGCGCTTGAGGAGAAGTCATATCGAGACAAGTATGGTGTGGGCGTCCTCCCTGCATCAGTTGGAATTCCTCTTGGAGCTCTCAGCCAGTTATTGGAGATGAATAACCCGCAATAGTCCCGTGTAATCGGCCAGAACAGTCTTTGGCCTGATTGGAATTATCGGGGAGACGTCGGGTCAACAGCTGTTCAGCCGAGAATTACGCTGAAGGTTGCCAACTCCAGCTAATTCATCTGCCGACCCAAAGTCACAGGATACAGTTCGGACGACTTTACATTCCCACCCAATACCTGAAAACCTTTGTATCAGAGCGAGGGTTCATGAGGTAATCCAAGCCGCCGGTCAGGAAATAGCGTTCCTGCGTAGTCGAACCGTCAGATGTCATAATTTCTACAACGATTTCCCGATCATGAAAAACTCGGGTTGGAGTTCTATTGTCCTGTACGACAACCTCGATATCCCGAGGCCCGAATTCCTCCAATAGATCCTCGATTGCCGCCTTTACATGGAACCTATGCTCATAGTTATCGTCATCGGCACGCGCTTCTCGACAAGATACCTCAACCGACGCAACTGACTTGGGAATGGCGAGTACCTCACTTAAGAACCGTTTGAGTGTTGGACGATGACGCTTAGTTCCACAGAACGGATCGCTGATATTGAGTTTGAGTACCTCGGCTCCTGCGAGTGACTGGAATAGCTTTTTAAGGTCTCGCCGCTGATCCTCCTTGTACTCGAATAACTCCAGCCTCTCACCCTCCTTGAGGCTGTCGCTCGGCAACGTCTCGCACTGACCGAGAATGCCCGCCAGTTCTCGTTGAAGTGCGGAATCCATGGCTCCGACCATCACATGACTGGGAATGATGCCATCTAGCAGGGAGGCACATGGAAATATAGCCTTGAACAGTGGAGCTCCCTCAGCTGGCGTTGCAAACACCCGCGGAATACCGACCCAAGCCGAACGCTGTTCCTTCCCAAGCCGAAGCACCATTAGTGCCCCCCTAAGAACATAGGGGTTCAGCAATCGATAGGCTTCCAGCACTTTGGAAACTGTCGGCCGCCTCGGCAACTCATCAGATAGGATCAACCTAACTCTCTTTCCAGCCTGGAGCCATTTGATGATCAAGGCCAGAGAGGCATTGTCAATAACTCCTGAACTCGCCAGATTGCGAGCTAGGAGATACACCTCATCGTAGTTAGAGAGACGCTCATCCAAAGCACCCAGGCTTGGATTTCTCCAAGGTTGATATGGCCCTACATCGGCCCCAGTGCCTTCGCCACCGAGACGCTGCAACCAATCCAGCGCGGCCCCACGCTCGAAGCCATCCCAATAACGCTGGTTCGAGTAATCGCAAAGACATTGCCGACATCCATTCGAGCACTCTGCCTTGCATTCGAGCCGCTTGCGCATCAACCTAAGCAGCGCGGCGTGCTCATACCCCGGCTCTCCAGCCTTGATGCAGTAACCGGCTCCACCGGGTACACCGTCGTATAGGATGACTTCAAAGAAGTTGCCAGCGCCTCCAATCAGTCGGTACGTTGAACGAATTACGGAGGCTTGTGTCTCGAGCATGCTGGCGAGCGAAAAACGTGCTGCTTCTGCAATCGTTCGCGCAACCCGCTCGGCAAAGGCTCTGGGCGATACCTCGTCGTTAGGAGGCGGGGGCAGAGGCTCCATGAAACGATAGATACGGACATCGGTATCGAACTGATGCACCAAATCCAATGGGAACGCCAAGGCATCGTTGCGGCAAGATGAACCCGTCATCGGGTCTTTATGCGGAAATTTCCGCGCATTTCCAGGTGGTGCTTTCTTCCCGTTAGCAGGCTTGTGTGCCGGTGGCTTTGCGATGGTGTAATTACAGAGACTGCACCTTAAATACCCGTCACCAAAGCTTCCCCGGTTCGCGATGAACATGGTTCCACGCAGCCCACTTTCTCCCGCGCCGTTGGCGCGAAGCACCGAAGTCCTCAGGAAGAACAGGCCAGTTTCCTCGAACTGCTCCTCACGCGGTGAGGCGATCAACCTCGCTTCGTCTGCCGGCTTGACACGACGACGAGACGTTCCAGGGTCACGCCCCTTACGGTTTGCGTAGGACGTCACAAAGCCTTTTGGCTCGATAAACATCCGCTTCATTCGGCCATCGGAAGAGCCGCAGTTACTACAGGCAGGCGGCAACTCCTCCTTGGTATCGGCTACATCAACATGGAAGCATTCGCGGCAGGCAACGTACCAGCGCTCCGGCATAAATTGCTTTGGGTAAAAGGCCAGACCTTCACTGCTCCAAATACGGCCATTGGCCACGACTTCGGCACCTGGCGCGTATTCACTGATACCCAAGCTCGCATCGCGATTGAGTTCCACCTCGGCATCGCCAAAGGAATAGGCGTTGCCACGCTGTTCCCTGACGACCTCTAGCGAAAGGGAATGAACCGGGAAACTGTAGGTCGGGATCTGGCCTCGCGAAGAGAGCTGCGTGACCAAGAATTGATCAAGGAATTTCTCCTGCATCTTCTGCCAGTGAGCGCCCTTGCTTAGCTCATTTTGATCCCTGAAAAAGATGACTTTCTCTTCGTACTTGGCCCAACGCTCGCCAACTTCGGCTGCGAACTCTGCAAGAGATGAGAGAAACTTTTGCTGAAGATAGGCGCCCGCTGAGCCGATAGCCCGATATTGCGCAGGGAGCTTGTCACGGAGCGCTTCCGCCTCACCAAGTGCGGAGCGCCCCTCTTCGCTCTCCACCCAGGCAAGCGTTTTCTCGCGAAATGCCTTCTGTTCTTCGGGGCCAAAACGTTCTCCGAACAAATGCTTCAGCGAGGGTGCGTTGACTGTCTTATCGAGTAGGTTCGACCTTAGGAAATGAGCTAGCAAGATCGACTCTTGATGACGCCAGAACAATTCAGCGTTCTCAAGATGCACGAAGGGGATTCCAGGCGATGAACCAAGGTAGTTCCTGAAATCTCGAAATACCGCCTGGTCATACTGACCATTCTTGGCAACCGTAACGCAGAATGGCGCTGCTTGCGCCCTCCGCCCGGCACGTCCCGTACGCTGCTGATAGTTTGCAATGCCAGGCGGGACGTTTAGATTCACCACTGCTTCGAGATCGCCTAGATCAACACCCATTTCCATAGTGGTGGTACAGCTCAGCACATTGATCTGACGCTCGGCAAACTCACGCTCGATCGTTTCGCGGAGATCCGTTGACAAAGACGCCGTATGCTCCCGAGCACGTACTGTCGAGTGCTCCGTTTCTTCATAGGAGACCAGATAGTGATTCTGCTGAGCGATATTGGCCCATTCTTCCGAGGAAATCGTCTCCAGTTCGCCATGGCAGCCAAATGCCGAGCACTTCCTGAGAACATCGTACTGCTGTGTCAGGCCGCAACTCCTGCAGACATATTTGGTGTGTTCGACAGCAGATTGAAATCGAATGCTGTCTGCGTCCAGGCCAAGACCCGGCGCCGCCACCCGCATCAGCTCGACAGGTGCTCTCTTAGCGGCTTCCCAGAAATGGCGCAGGAACTCAAATGCCTCGGCCCTGGAGAGCTTCAATTGTTCAACCAAAAACCACGTCCGACGGTTGTGTCGGTTTCCTTGCTCAGGCGGTAGCCACTTATTTGAGATCTGCGGGTCAGCAGATTGCAGCTCGAAACTGCGGTGGCCTGCGTAAGGTTCCCCCCAAATAAACGAAGACCGGAGATCCATGCCATAGAAGCGAGCCAGTGCTTTCTCTCGACGAATACTTTCGAGTAGCACATGAATCACACCATCCAGGAGCTGCGGCTTGTCGGCCAATATCTTGGGCAAATTCGGCAGCAGACGTCTTTTTAGCTCTGCAATCTTGGCTGGATCGTAACTAACCCGAACGACGCCCAGCGCCTCCAATGAATTTCGACGGCCAGCAGGAGTGCAAAACTCTGCGCCTATTCCACCGAGAATCAACTCAATTACATCCGCTTCATCATGCCGAATTTCTCCGTCCTGATCGAGCATTATCGGTTGCTGATGACCATCTTCAGCCCATAGCTTGTATACATTTCGGGCCAAAGAACGTGCATCCACAGGCTGAGTTCGTTCTTTCAAAACCTGATGGATAGCGCTTCGCAACGCGATATTTCCGCTAGTACGCTCAAAGTACGGCGCAAAAAAAGCTGCATCCTGCCGATTGTCAGAGAAGGTCAGCAGGGAACGCCCGTATGCAGGTTTGGGTTGGTAGTAATTGGCCTGCTGGGATGGAAGGCTCTCCAGGACTCGTTGCGTGACCACGCTGCCGAGCGCTTCATTGCCTGGGTGCATCCGCGTCACGATTTCCGCATCAGCCCCTGATGCCCGACTACCGCAGGCCGGGCACTTCTTAACATACCAAGCGCGCTCTTCCTCTTCGTGCTCGACCTGGATTCCGTAAAGCGCGACATTTCCCTCTCGGTCGGCAATCACCCCCGTCTTGGGATCGACCAGGATTTTCGGATACTGCTGTACCTGCGCGTCCTCCGATTGCTCGTCGGATTCATCATCGACCATCTCCCCCGGAGGGGTTCCAAGCCAAAAGACCTTACGTTCGGCCTTACCGCCATCTTGATCGGAACGTGTGTTCCTCAACTGACCGTGATCCAGAAACCCCTCCACGTAAGGCTGACCACAACGACGACACACCATCAAGGGGAAATAAATGCCGTTTTCGTTGGAGAACTGGCGTCCTACCTTGATATCAGCCCATCCCTCGCTAGATGCGCCAGGAAGGACCGCCAAGCCTTCAATACCATTCGTCGCGATGTGATAGCGGCCGGGCAACAGTGGGAAGCTATCTGGATCACTCTTTGCGATCATTCCAACGCGTACGACGGCAGCAAGCGCAGCGTACTTGTCAGAATCCGAAGCGGTCTCGACCGGATTATCAGAAACTCGCTGAGCAAGCTCGGTGAAAGGTCGAACCCCTTGGCTATCCAATGATTCAGCGACCCGACGAATCTCGCTGTTATTCGCCATGAGGCGCACCAAATACGCGCCATAGGACTCCCCTGCCAATGGGGAATGTTGTGTCCGGAGCAACCCGGCCTCGTTCAGCAGATCATGGAGTGCAATCGCCGTTTGGTCATCGTCGGGCTGCTTCAAGAAGATTTCGATCAACGCCCCCAAGCTAATCCATTCATCTACTTTGTAGCTGAATGAGTTATCTGCGCCATCTCTCAGGTGCGCATGGACAATACGTTTCCCTCGAACGACGCCATGGACAGGTTCACCAAATAGGTTCTTGGCGAACTCAATCAATTTTTCGTCGGCTTCCTTGTCATCAGCCAGGCTGGCACTCGTACCAAAAACCTGAAGCTGCCTTTCAATGCACAACCTGTTTTTGAGCTTGCGCAGGAGAAATGCCACCTCCGTTGCTTGAGCCCCTGAGTACGTGTGGATCTCGTCCAGAACGATCATGCGCAAAGCTTGCGCCGAGAACAGCGGCGCATTCCGTGGCAGGAGCAACAGATGCTCCAACATTGCATAGTTAGTAATTAATAGCTTCGGCGGCGTGGCCAGCATCTGTTCACGGGTCAGCAGCCAGTTCTCAGGCAACTTATCCGGATAATCCAGCGCCTCCATCAGCTTGCGGTTGTTGAGCAGGCGCGCCTCCTCATCGTCTCGATTGGCGTTCGCCTTGATCTGTCCGGTATAGCGCCCGAAAGTGATCTTCTTATCTTTGAGGTAGCGACCAAAAAGAGGTGCAATCCGGTAAAACAATTGGTCATTGGCCAGCGCGTTCATCGGGTAGATCAGAAGCGCCCGAACTCCTGGCTTTTCAGGTTCCGGATCTGACAACAGAGCATGTGCGATGGGGTAAAGGAAGGACTCGGTTTTGCCACTACCCGTACCGGTTGCCACCAATAGGCTCTCATTCTTCTGTACCGAGCGTTGCAACGCCTCCGCCTGATGCCTATGCAAAGGACGGTCCTGATGCGGCAATTGCCCCATGGCTTCGTGCAAGAAGCCCCCTTGCGAAGTCAGCAACTGCCGCAGCGAGCTACTTTTTTCGAAATCGGGCAGCGCTTCCACATAAGGTCCTTCGACTAGGGGCTCTCTGGCAATGGCGTCTCGAAATGCCTTGGCCAATACAGGATAGCGACGGCTTACCGGCAGCGTCGTGCCAATGTAACGCTGCAAAGTGGCTCGTAGGTTCTCTACAAGTTCGATCGGATTGGTATCTTTCATTTTTTCTTATGCGTGCGCAGGAATACGGCTAAACCGGGGAGCTGCATCGAGTTCAACTCGTTGTACAAACTCCCAAAGCAACAAATAAAAGCCCAGCATTGCTTCGCCAACGTGAAGCAGAAAGCCGAGCGCGGACTCACCATCAACACCTGGTTCACCGATCCCGTTGAGGAATTTCCCCAACGCGCCGGACTGTCGAGCCTCCAAGCGGCAGTGCCATGCAAAAGCAGAAATGAAGTGCTCCAATGGACGCAAGAGATCTAATCGCTCACGTACCGAATCTGGCGTAAATTCGTCTGTCTCAGGCTCCCAAGGAGACGCAATCCAATCCATAGCCTGGCCATGGAGTGTTAGCTTGCGTGCGAGGCGCTCAGCGCGCCGAGCCATGCCAATGGCCTGGCCGCGACGAAGCTCGTTCCCGCCCTGCGTCCGAGCCCAACGCTCTTCAATCTGGTGTTTCACAAAGCGGCTGTGCAATGGCCCTAGCCACTCGCCAGGGCCAGGCACATAGTCGTCATCGGAAATTAAGTAGGCTGACGCTCGATCATCGTTGTCGAGAAGGCATTGATGGTATTTCTTGACATCAAACAGCGCGGGATGTGCCTGTTGGGTTGCGATTGCCGGCGCATTGCCGAAGGCCAGAGCAAGCGAAAAATGGATGCTGCCATTGAACGCATTTGCAAGACTTGCTGGCAAACCGCCGAGCATCTTCATTGAATGGGTCAGCAAGTCATCGCCATCGGCGGCCAGATAGTTTCTGGCCGGCTCCGCCAGCAACATGGGGAGTCGCGACAGAATGGTTACCTGGGGAATCCAACTAGGGGATGACGCGTCATTCGGCAGACGGGTAGCTAAGCCTAGCAATCGCAACTTTTCAGAATGACCTCTCGCCGCGATATCCGACAACAAGTTTCGCCAAAGCGGCACTAACCAGCTAATACTCGGCCAACTTTCTGGTGCGTAGCAATATTGAAGGGCTTCGTGAACACGTTGCAATATGGCCGTGCTACTTCCTGCGCTGACCAACTGCAGGCTGGAGTCAACGAACCCATTGCTTAGTATTTTCTGATCTTTGCCAACTACCACTCCAACCGTGTAGTAATCCCCTCGCGCATTACTCAAACGCCCCCATCCAGAGGTTTGTCGCACCTCAAATGAAGCCATCCACAGCCCGGCCTCCAGATTCCTCGCTGGAACGATTGCCGTAGTGTTCTGATACCCATCTTCTGTTGTCGTCTGGAGAAACTGGATCTTTTCTCGCGCATCATGCTCGGCCTTTTCTTCGAGAAAATCCGCGAACAGTGTCTGGACATCCCCGGAAACCAAGTTGACGAGACGTGCCTGAATCATAGACACAGGATCAGCGGTCTTGAACCGTACCAATGCCTGATTGCGGTCTGGCTCGATCGTGAATGACAGAATTTCCTGCGGCCGAATCAGGCGAGCAAGCGTAATTGGGTTGCCCGTGCTTTCTGAGCAATAGACAAGTTCGCTGCTCTGGGGGGTGAGTTGGTCAGCTAGCGTACCTAGTGGCAGGATCATCGCCCCCGATCGACCAAAATCTCTATAGCGCTGCAGCCCCCCAAGCTTGATGGTCGCAACTTCGGTGGAACTAATGATCAGTTGTCCACTAGAGAGCCCAGAAGTAAGCAAGGTTGTGCCTACCGTGAGCGGCTTTCGAATAGCCCGCCGGTCCGAGTCATACTCCAATAGTTCAAGGAATACGCCTGGCACCATCCACGTAAAGGCTGCTTCACGACGGGTATCCAAGGAAAATACCAATCGAACTGAACGCCGTCCCGCATCCGAACAACGAATTTCTGAGGAAGCCAATCGTGCGTTATCAGATGCGGCAAGCATCAAGTTCTTCGGAGCCTCGCTAAGCACGAACCTAGGACCTGGCTGAATGTCATTGAGACCAATCCAGCAGAACCCAGATAACTTCCCAACCGAGCGCGCCTCACCTGCTCTGCGCAATTGCACTTGGCAACGCCACAGACCGGGAGACCATCGAGCTCGGGCCGCAATATCACCCAAATCCAGGATGCTAATCCCGTGTTCAGACAACGCCACGGGAACGGTTTCCCATTTACCACCTTGGCCAATACTAAGGTCAGCCTCAAAGCGTGCATCAAAGGCGATTTGATCAGCTGGCACCTGGACATTTACCAGTAGCCCCAAAGCTCGATAAACTTGATGCCCATCTTGAGACGTAAAACTCAGTCCGTTCCATGTAAGCAACGGCTCAGCGGTTGCTCCAATACGGAAACAAGTACTGCCACGTGAAAGCTGGAATTTCTGCCCTGGGGCAAGAGTTAGTGGAAAAAGGAACAGAGCAGGATCATCGGACAGTTGCGAGTATTCGAGTTCTTCAGCTTGAGGCTCGAAACGCGAAATCAGCAAGTAACGCCCAGGAGGAACAACCAAGTCAGGGGAAGCTAGCGCCCCCCGAGCAACGATGTGACCAGTGTCCGCTGAGAACAAGATTACTCGATTATTTTTCTCATCCTCCCACACCGGTGAGTCGACAAGCTTCAATCCAGAATCGTCGTAGATGGAAATCGACTTTGGCAAACACTCTTCAAACGGCACAAATTGATCGCTAACGCCCGAGCGC
>RRZU012468718.1_pt1 | contig 15919 bp, 13 predicted proteins | sample 2165561 | NCBI WGS metagenome assembly RRZU01 (sample SAMN10456909, study PRJNA506462) | wastewater metagenome | isolation source: wastewater sludge | place: USA: Moscow, Idaho
CCATCTAATACAGAAACAAGTTTTGATTGAGCAAAATCTAAAGTATTTGTATGTAATCCACGAATAACTCCATATTTACTAAAAGAGATATTATCTTGACAAAAAGTTACTTCAAATCCTAAAAAGTCATTAAAAGATTCTTTTTTAAACGACTCATATACAAAACCTCGATTATCAAGATGTAGTGTTGGTTCACAAAGAATTAATTCTGGAATTTCAAGTTTAATATATTTCACTATTCAAATTTCTTTCTATTATCTACAAATTTCATACAACCAATTAAAACTATACTCGCCAAAATAAATGCTACAAAAACATTTGTTACAAAATAAACTATAATAAATAAGATTACATTCACAATTATCGACCAATTTGTTACTTTATAATGACTCCATCCTGATTGAGTAAGTCTTTGATAAGCATGTTTTTTATGGGCTTGTGATAATTTTTCTTTATTTAGTTTTCTTCTTATCAATGTCAAAGTTGCATCAAACCAATAAACTCCAAATAATATAATCCATATCCAAAAATTAGTTGCATCTTGATTTGCATAATATATGGTAAAAATTGCAATGTTATACCCTAATAGTGTACTTCCTACATCTCCCATAAAAATCTTAGCTTTATTCCAATTCCAATATAAAAATCCTAAAACTGCTACAACTAAAACCAAAAAGTGATTCCCACCAAATAAAACAAATCCTGCAAGTGCTAAAAACACAGCTTGACTTCCTGCATAACCATTTATACCATCTAAAAAGTTGTAAAGATTTATAAACCAAATAATCATAAAAAATGCAAAAATATTTGTTAAAATAGGATTTGAAATATCAAAGATACCAAAAGTCAAAGTTTCAAATCCACCTAAACAATAAAGTCCACCAATAGCCACAGTAGCTTGAACTAAAAGCCTTAGTTTTGGGCTTAATTCATATATATCATCAAAAAAACTAACTATTGATATAACTGCTCCAAAAAGTAAAGCGTAAAAAAGATTTGATTCAATTTCACCCATAAAATAAAAGTAGCCCAATCCTATAAACCAAGTTAAAGATAAGGCTATTCCTCCACCATGAGGAGTTGGTGTTGTATGAGAACTTCTTTCATTTATCACAGCAACCAATGATTTTTTTATCATATAGTTTTTTATAAAGTATGTAAGTGAAAAAGAGATTACTAGTAGAATTACATAAATCAAATTTTTTCTCCTTTTATCATTAATCTTATTCCCTCTTCCACACTATATGGATTTGATAAATTTAATTTTTGTTTAGTGATACTATTATCTACTTCTAAACTTCCATATAATCTTTTATGAAATGATGGTTTTAAGATTTTTAATAAACTTTCAAAAAATGGTATTTTTATCAGATATATTTTTTTATCTAAATTCTTTGATATAAGCTGAATAAGTTTTGATGTGCTAAGAGGTTCATCATCGCTAGCTAAAAATATTCCTGCTTTTTGTTGAGTTATTACCTCATCAACTAGATGACAAAGATTTCCGATATAAACCATACTTCTTTTATTTTCTATTTTTCCAAAAGGTAATACTGAAATCTTATTTACTAAATTTACAAGAGATTTAATATTTGCTTTTACACCATATCCATAAACTATAGGAGTTCTTATGATACTTACTTTAAAAATTTCATCTTCTAATTTTTTTAATTCTAGCTCAGCTTTTAATTTACTTTTTCCATATTCATCTTCTGGATGACAAATACTATTTTCAGTATATTTAGATTCTGTCTCTTCTCCATATACTTTTACAGTACTCATAAAAACAAAGTGTTTAACACCACTTTCTTTTGTTTTTTTTGCCAGTTCCAAAGTCTGAGAGACATTTACTCTCTCATATTTTTCAACACTTGCTCCACCCATTTGATGAACTAATGCTGATAAGTGGAAAACTACATCTATATCTTCACAATTCAAGCTGTTTATGTCATTTCTCAAAAAGCTAAAAGTTTTTATTGTATATTTATCTTTGTATTTGTTTATAAAATAACTTCCTACAAAACCTGATGAGCCTGTGATTAATAACTTCATAATCCATATACCTCTTTTGACATTTTACCCATAATATTTTCTCTCTTAAATTTTTCTACAAAAGAAGTTCTACTTATATCACCAAAATTTTCTACATATTTAAATTTCTCTAAAAAATCATTTACTTTACATGGCTCGAAAACTATTGCATCACTTATATTTTCTTCAATAAACTCTTTTGCATATCCACCAACACCTGCTATTATAAATTTATTTGTTGTAGCATATTCAAAAAGCTTAGAAGGAAGTACTTTTTTAAAAGCTTCATAATCATTTAAATGTAGAAATAAAATATCACTTTTTTTGTATATTTCAAGAAGTTTAGACCTATTTACAGGATCAAAAAGCCTTACATTATTTATTCCTTTTAAATTTTCAATTAATGCCTTCTTTCTACCACCATCACCTATAACATGTATTTCATAATTATTACCTAGTTCTTTAGCCATCTCTGGAACTATTCTTTCTAAACCTTGCCCTTCTCCTATATTTCCGGCATAAGTAATAATTATTTTTTCATTTTTTTTATCTTGAATAAAATCATACTCCAAAAACACATCATCTATTCCATTTGTATAAAAGCTATATGAAATACTGCTATTTATATTTTTAAAATATTTCTCAAATCCTTTTGATACTAGATTTATGTGTGTCGCAGAATTTATAGTATATTTTTCTATTTTTCTAAAAAGTGGAATTACATATCTTAATTTACTTTTTGCAAATACCGATTCCAAAGTATCTGTAAAAATATCTCTAATATCTAAATATAATTTTGATTTTTGCCTATTTGATATTAAACTTCCTAAAAATGCTGTCATAAGTCTTGATGATGTTGCATAAATAATATCGTATTTTTCTCTTTTTTTCACTAGTTTCATAACTTGCCATGCAAACTTTAGAAACAATTTTGACTGATCTACAAATCCACTTTTGTGAGAACCTAAATCTATCCTATTTATTTCAATATTATCAGCAAATTTTTCAAATTCCTTTGCATCTTCATTAAAACTTCCATACCTATTTGGCATAGCAGTAATTATCTCTATTTTATCATCTAAATTCACTTGTTTTTTTAATTCTTCAACAAATGCTGTCGTTCTAAATGAACCAGCACATAAATCAGGTGCGTAATAAAAACTTAATACTAATATTCTCATATATTTATCTCTACTTTCAACTCTTTTTCAAATAATATCTCCAAAACTAAAGCTTTTAGAGTTTTATTAAATTCTGGTGAATAATTATAAGTTTCTATTTTATATTGTAATTTTTCTAAATTAATTTTATTTATTATTTCACTTTCAATAATATCTGGATAAAAATGTAATCTTGCTACAGCTTTAGAATTCTTATTTAAAATATCTTCAATGACGATTTTATTTTTTTCAAATTTCCATTTTCTAGTATGAAGTACACCAAACTCCTTTTTATATCCATCGTGAGTGGCTTTTATATAATTTTCTTTTTCTTCAAATTGGACAATATTTGCACGATTAGCAACTCTAAATCCACCCCAAACTTCGCTACTATTTTCGCTATTTATTTCTACAGTATTATGTGATTTAGTACTTCGTTCACTATCTCTTATTTTTCCAGTGTTATATGTACTAAGTCCTGAGTCTACGATAAAAGGTTTATTATTAACATACAGTTCAAAATTAAAAGTATCTGCATGAGCATGACCAGGGATATAACTAGCTCCAACTTCTCCAACATCAACTATACACTCATAATTTTCTTTTTTAATTTTTCTATATCCGCTTTGAGATAATTTTAAATTTTGAGTGTTTAATTTTAAATCATTTGCATAAGTAAACAATTCATTAGAACTAGGTGCAACACAATTTGCACTATCATTTAAAAGTGGTATTTCTCCATTTCTATAACTAATATTTCTAAGCCATCCAAGCATCCTTGATGCCTTCTCTTCTAAAAATTTTAATAACTCTTTATTTTTCCAACTGTTATTTTGAAGTAAATTTATACAATCTAATACTCTAAAAAGCATAATTTGATGATACATAGGACTTAATTCAAAATGAGCGCAATCATCTAATATTTGTTCTTCTAATTCTTTTTCTAAAACATCTTTTGCTTTTTTATATAAAGTTTCATCTTGAAAATAGTAAGCTCCAAATAAAAGACTAAATCCATTTTCAAGTAAATGATTTCCCAGTAGATGATACTCTAAATTATCTAGCAGTATATAGTATTGTGCATATAAGCTATCATCTATTTTTTTTTCTCTTATTTTATATTTAGTTAAGAATTTTATCCAATTTATTCCTCTAAGACTTATAGGAAATGGTTCAAGTCCATCTTTGACACTCTTTATATTATCAATAAAATCATATATTAAACTTACATCTTCTTTTTTATTTAGATACTCAAAATATGTGAGATTATAAGTCCAAAGTTTTCCATAATCACTATAATTCCAATCTATTTTTGACTCAAATCTTTTTGATAAATTTAACATAGTAAATTCACCATCTTTATAAGTACTATAATACTCACAAGAATCTATCAAGTTCAAAGGAATACAATTTACCTCTTTAAGGAACTCATACTTAAATCCATTTATTTTCCTAAATCTAGCTCTTGTAAAATAAAATATTCTATAATAAATCTGTGTAAATTTTAGGTATTTAATAGTATTAAAAAGTCTAATATATTTATTCATTAACAATCTTTTGTAAGTCTATCATATTTATCATGGTCTAAAATCCTATTTAATTCTATATATTCTTGATATTTAAAATACATTATTCTATATTGTTTATTTACTCTAATACTATATAAGTTATCAGCTCTTTTACATTTGATATTTTTATTATGAAGTGATGGATGATCTGAATTTTCTTTTAACAAATTTATAGTTTTTTGTATTTGAGAAGAAATATCAACTTTTAATTTTGATATATCTCTCAAATAAAGATTAGACTCTTTTATATTCATGTTGAGAGATTATTATTCCTAATTCATTTTGAGCTTTCATTAAATTTGATAAAATATTTTCAGATATTTTTAACAACTCATAATGAGATTTTATCAAAGGATTTAATTTAGATATAAAATTTTTCAACATATCATAATCATCATCAAAAGTATATATGATATTTTCAAATTTCTCTTTATCATAATTTAAATCATCAATTATCTCATGAAATGTCATTAAAACAAAATCTGTTTGCCTAGCATAAGGTAATAGTTTATCAATCTCTAATTCTGTAGGTATTGAATCTTTATGTTCTTTTACATAATGTACTAAAGGACTTACAGAGTTTTTATAAACATTATACTGAGACATATCCACATATAGTTGTTCTAACATGATAAAACCTCCAAATTATTTAACCTATTTTATCAAACTTCCACTAAACTCTTACTTCTAATAGACTCTAAAATTTTAAATGTAGTTTTAGTAGTATTGTAAATACTTTCAAAACTTATAGTCTCATTTCCACTTTTTACAGCTTCTTTAAAAGCTTTAAATTCATTTACAAAGCCTTTATCTTGATTTGAACTTTTTTCTTTTATAGGTTTTCCTTTTTTAAAGATTGTAAGTTCTCTAAAATCATTCATCTGCATACTTACACCACTGCCAAATACTTCTATATACTCTTTTGGCATACTATTATCACCGTACGCATAATAACTAATAGTTGCGGTACTCCCGTTTGCATAGTTTAGTACAATATTTACATTATCTTCATCTGGAATAGATTGGTCACTTCTTTGTACAGTAGTAGCAAATACACTCTTTACTTCACTTCCTATTAGATAACTACAAGTATCTATAAAATGACAAACTTCACCAATGATTCTTCCACCACCTATAGTTCTATCTTGTATCCATACATTTTTTGGAATTATCCCTGCGTTTACTCTATAGTTTATAGATATTTGACCACTAAGAGATTTTTTCATTTTTTCTACCATAGGTGAAAATCTTCTGTTAAATCCAACTTGAACTACAGTTTCACCAGTATAAGCTTCTTTTATAGCTTCTAGTTCTTCTTCATAAATACAAAGTGGTTTTTCTACAAAACAATGTTTTTTTGACTCTATTGCTTTTAATACTTTAGAAGCATGATCGTTGTGTCTTGTAGTTACTAATACTGAATTTATTTCACTATTTTTATATATTTCTTCACTATCTGTAGTGATATATTTAAAATCATATTTTTTACCTGTACCTTGAGCGGATACTCCCGTAGCAGTGCATAATCCTACCAGTTCAAAACCACCTACTTTTTGGATATTTGGTAAAATAACAGATTTTGTAAAATTCCCAGCACCAATAAGTCCTACATTTACTTTATCATTACTTATCTTTTTTTCACTTCTTTGAACTATTTTTTCATCTTCTAATTTTATGTCTCTTTTGTACTCTAATACAATTCCTAAATATTTTTCTTGGATTCTTCCTTCTAGTAAATCATATGCTGTCATTGCATTGTCAAAATCATAAGAGTGAGTGATAAGCTCTTTTGGAGTAATTTTCCCCTCTTGTATCAGACCTAAAAATGCCTCAAAGTTTCTTTGCTCTGTAAACCTTACTAAATCATAAGGATAATCTATACCTTTTTCTTCATATTCAGGATCGTATCTTCCTGGCCCATAAGCCATAGACAGTTTTATTTCAAGCTCTTTTTTGTAATATGTATTTCTAGGAACATCCATACCAACCATACCAACAAGAACTACTCTTCCTCTCATACGACTTATTTCAGCAGCATCAGTTATAGGCTGATTTGATGAAGTTGAAGCAGCTATGATAACAGCATCTACTCCATATCCTCCTGTAAATTCATTTGCTTTAGAAATCAACTCTCCTGCGTGACACACCTCATCACATCCAAGTTTTTTAGCTAATGTCATTTTGTCTGGGTCAATATCTGAACCAATTACTTTACAACCATTTGCTTTAAGCAACTGAACTGTTAATTGTCCTAAAAGTCCAAGTCCCATTACTGCTATCTTTTCACCAAGTAGTGGTCCTGTTTGTCGTACACCTTGAAGAGCAATGGCACCTACAGTTACAAAAGAAGCATCTATATCATCCACACCATCAGGTATTTTTACCATCAGATTTTTTGGTACATAATTTATCTCTGCATGATTTGCATAACCAGCTCCCCCACAAGCTACTCTATCACCTATATTTATACCACTTAGTTCATCGCCAATTTGAATAACACGACCTGCTAAACTATAACCTAAAGGAATTGGTGTGTCAAGTTTTGTAAAAACTTTTTCAAGAGTGTTTCTCACACCCTCTTTTTTCATCTTATCTACCACTTGTTTCACTAAATCTGGTCTATCTTTTGCTTTTGCTAGCATTGATTTTTTTGCAAAATCCACTAGCATCTTTTCTGTACCAGCGCTTACAAGACTCACTGTTGTCTGTACCAATGCACCATTTTTTTCACAAACAGGGGATGGTACATCAAAAAGTCCTAGTTCTCCTGTTTTGAATGATTGTATAAGTTGTTTCATATTTTATTATTCCTTTTCTAATCTATATATTGTCTGAACCATTCTTCAAGTACTATCAATGCCCAAATATAAAGAGATCTATCTCTTTTATTAGTTTCATGTTCAAAAACTATTTGCTTAATATATTCGTAGTTAAATAGTCCTCTTTTTTCTACACTCTTTTTTGATAAATAATCATCTATAAACTTTTTCAAATCTTTTTTGAGCCAAAGTCCCATAGGTGGATTAAGACCTAATTTTGGTTTATTGATAATATTATCAGGTATTTTTCTTTCAAGTATTTTTTTCATCAAGTATTTTGTCTGACCATCTTTAATACGATACTTTGTATCAACTCCTATCATAAACTCTATAACTTTATGATCAATCAGTGGGAACCTTACTTCAAAAGAATTTGCCATACTCATAGCATCACCATAAGTTAAGAGATTATTAGGTAGAAATGTTTTTAAGTCCACTATTGAACTTTTGAGTATCCCATCATTATACTTTTGAGTATTCCAACTATCTTTTACGATATGTTTATATGATTTATACTCTTTAAATAATTTAGCTAGTTCACTATCGCTAAAGTACCCTATCCAATCTTCATACATCTCATCTTCACTTTTTGAAAGTGAACTTACAAATGTTTTTATTCTTCTTAATTTATGATTTCCACTTGAACTTTCAGGTATAAGTCCTGTAAACTTTGAAGCTAATCCAAAAAAACTTTTTGGCATATGTTTAAGTTTATTTGCCAATAATATAGCTTCATATCTTGGATATCCTCCAAACACTTCATCACCACCATCACCAGCAAGTGCTACAGTAGCTAGTTTTTTAGTCTCTTTTGTTAGCTCATGTATCAAAAGTGCTGTTGGATTTCCAAATGGTTCATCAAAATGACTTACCATCTTTGAAAGTAGTTCACCAGCATTTGGGTCTATAATTATCTCCGTATGATTTGTATCAAAATAATCAGCCATTATCTTAGCATCGCTCGTCTCATCATACTTTTTTGCATCTTTAAAACCTAAAGTATAAGTATTGATCTTTTTACTACTATGTTTTTGCATATAGTAAAGTATCATACTGCTATCTATGCCGCCACTTAAAAATGACCCTAGCTCTACATCTGCTATCATTCTAAGTCTTACAGATTCATCCAATAATCCATCAAGAGAACTGATAATATCACTTTCTTTCATACTATTATGAATGCCTTTATAATCCTCAATGTCCCAATACTTTTTTATCTCACATTTTCCATGTTGATAAGTTAAAGTATGAGCAGGAGGTAATTTCATGATATCTTGAAATATAGTATTTGGATATGGCACATAAAGATAGTGAAGATATTGAGATATTGCTTCTTGATTTACTTCTGGCTTACTTTCAAGTGCTTCAAGTATCACTTTTATCTCACTAGCAAAGATAAACTTTCCATTTTTAACATAATAAACAAATGGCTTGATACCAAGTCTATCTCTTGCACAAAAAAGCTTGTCTTCAATACTGTCATAAATAGCAAAAGAAAACATACCCCTAAACTCATGAATACAACTTTCCCCATACTCTATATAGCTATAAAGCATCGCTTCTGTATCTGATGCTGTCTTAAAGTTGTATTTATCTTTTAGCTTCTCTCTTATTTCACTATGATTATAAACTTCACCATTGAATACTATAGTATATCTGCCACAAACACTAGTCATAGGTTGATTTGAAAGGTCATTGTGATCTACTATGCTTAGACGATTGTGTCCAAAAGTAAAATTACCGACTTCAAGTTTTGAAGTATTATCAGGACCTCTATGAGATGTTACACTAAATATTTTTTCATTATTACTTTTAAAGTTAAATCCTATTATTCCACACAAATTATTTCTCCATTGTTTCTAAAATAGATTTAAATTTATTAAGCCTATTTATGAAACCATATTTTTTTGCTTTGTATAAACCTTTATATTGCATATCATTCCAATATTTTTCATCTTTGATAAGTCTCAATATCGCATGACCAAGTTCTGCTGAAGTATCACCATATTCAACACTATTTTCATTTATCTCTTTGATACATGGTTCACTATTTGTCACAACAGGAACACCTAAAGATGCGGCTTCTATAATAGCAAGTCCAAACCCTTCACAAGTAGAAGGTTGTAAATATATTTTTGATTTTAAAAGGAGAACTTTTTTTTCTTCATCACTAATTTTACCTTTTATGATAATTTGTTCGTTCATGTTTAGTTGATTTATTTTTTCTTTCACGTCTTCTAACCCACTACCAACTGTTCCACAAATATAATATTTATAATCTTTAATATCTTTTGCAATTAATGAAAAAGCTTCAATAGATTCAAGTAACATTTTTCTTTTAATATTTTCTTTTGTTAAATGAGTTATAGTTAATACAATATTCTCTCTATTTTCAAATTTTGGTATCTCTAAAGTTTCATCAATATCAATAGAACAATATACTAGTTCATTATTATTTAATTTTAAATCACTTAATCTATTAAAATCTACATTTGAAATAAATAATGTTTTACTTGCATTCTTCATAGTAAATGTCATTAAAACTCTTTTTATAAAAGGCCATTCTTTTAGATGTCCACAATCTTGGGTATGAACAGCACCTGAAACTATAAATGCTTTTCCTTTTAGTTTAGAAACAATTAAAGGAAAAATACCATATCCAAACCACCATGCATAATATAAATCAGCTTTACAAAATAATAACTCTTTTAAGCTATTTACAAGTATCACCTCATATCCCAAAGATTCAAAAATCTTAATGTCTTGAGCATAAAATCCTACTAAATTGAATAGACTTTTATCCTTAACTCGAGCATAAAAACATACCTTTTTCATTATTTACCTCTTTTTTCTTTTAATGCTTCTAAATAAACATTCATATGTTCTTTTGCACACTTATCCCAACTAAAAAAGTTCAATCTTTCTTTTCCTTTTGCTATTAAGTCGGTTTTCAAATCATTACTATTTAGCACATTAATTATTTTATCACTCATATCTTTTACATCAAAAGGATTAAATAAGACTGCTGCATCGCCAACAACTTCAGGTATTGATGATGTATTTGAAGTAACAACTGGTATATTATAAGCAAATGCTTCAAGGGGAGGTATACCAAATCCTTCATAAAATGATGGATATGCCATCAACTCAGCTCCACTCAATAAATTTTGCATATCTTCAGTTTCAATATAATTTGTAATAATCACTCTCTTTTCTAAGTTTAACTTTTTGATTTTTTCAAAAACACTATCACTTTTCCAAGCAATTGATCCACATATAACAAGAGTATAATCTTGAAGTCTTTCATCACTCATTGCCTCTATTAATCTTTCATAATTTTTTCTTGGATGTACTGAACCTATTGCGATTATATATTTACCATTTATTTTATATTTTTCTTTTGAAAGTATTATGGACTCATCTTTTATCATTTTATGATTATTTATTTCATTAGGAAGTCCTATATATATGTATGTTCCTTTGTTTACGATGTTTTTTCCAAGATATTTAACAAATTCTGATTTGGCATGAGCTGAACCAAAAATAAATCTTGTAGCTACTTTAGAGCTAAAATATATATGTATTTTCCCTAAAAATTTATGAAAAAATTTGTAGTATTGAGGCACGGCAAATAAACTTGCATCATACATTGTAACAACCATAGGTACTTTTGGTTTTACTATATAAGGAAGATAATAATTTGGAGAATGATATAAATCAACATCAATACTATCTAAAAACTGAGCTAAATTTTTAAACTCCCATAATTCTCTTTTAAAATATTCACTATAACTTGGTGCTACATAATAACTTTTTATATTTTCATATTTATCAAATATATTTAGAGTTTTTAATTTTTCTGCAAAAATTAAGTGTAACTCAATATCTTCAAAATTTTTTACTAAATTTAAAATCAAATTTTCAACATATACACTTATGCCTACTCTTGAATATTGTAACATTCTTGCATCAATTGCTATTTTCATTTACTTTAACTCCTATATTATTTTTATTGTATAAACTTTCAATTATAAAAATTATTAATAACATCGTTAATATACCAAAAGGGGATGGTCTTTGTATAATTAGAAGTAATAAACTCAATGCTATAATAAATTCTTGTTTATTTATTTTAAAATTTAACATCACTCTTTTAAATGGTTTAAAAACAATAACTAGATAATGCAAAAATAAAACATATCCTAAAATACCATTGTACAAAATTGGAGCTATAAAATTCGATGATAATGTATATCCATATCTATTAATTATTTCTTGATATCCAAATCCAAATATGAATTTACTTGGTTCAGATAATAATAAATCAAAAGATTTTAAAACTTCTGATGTTCTATTGTCTCCATGAAAGAAACCTTCAGAATTTTCATCAAAAGCAAGTCTTCCAATTGTGTGGTGATTTACAACTTCAAAAATATATGAATCTTGGAATAATATAAATAAAATAAATATTGAAATAAAAATTAAAAATACATATTTAATTTTTTTTATAAAACCAAGATTTGTAAAAAAATAAAAGCTATAAATCAAAATAAAAGCTAATGACAATGTACAAAATCCAGCAACAATAAAAACAAAACGGAAAAATTTATTTTTTAAAGTTAAATCATTTAATATAATAGATATAAATAATACAAATGCTAACATTCCTGGTTCATCAAAAAAACCAGCTGGTCGTAATAAACTTAAATCTTGGTAATAAGCCACAGAAAATGTTATAAAAAAATTATATAGAGGTCTTTCATCATATGATAAAGTTTCTACAAATGGGAGATTTACGCCAACTATAATTAAACTAAATGCTATAACTGAAAAAATAGACATTATACTGATAATGGAAAATATAAAATAAAGAACTTCATTTTTATCAAAGAAATTTTTAATAAATAGATATATAAATATTAAATATAAATGTGAATTAAATGCCGTCTGTAAATATGTTATATCTTCATGAACAAATGTCAATAATAAGAAGCAAAATATTTCAATGGCAAGTATATTTAATATAAACTTATCATAAATAATTTTTTCTTTATACATAAATAAAAAAATTATGATAGAAGCACAAATAATAGGTATTAATTTTAATTCTGGCATCAGTATATTAAAATAAAAAGGTCCCATAAAAATAATAGAAAACAACAAAATAGTGTAATAAAATATAGTTTTTTTAGATATATAAGTTTTAAAATTCAATTTATATTACCTTTTAGAACTTTATAATTTAACAAAATAGGATACCAATTATTACAACTAAGCTGCACAATAAACTGTACTAGCACAATTCCAGTCAACCCAAAATCATCTATCACAAGCCAACCACCTACAACTATTGCTATTCCAGATAACAACGAAGGTAAAACAAATGGTATATGATTTGTAGCTGTGTAGATAGTAGCATGCGTCACATGATGAAGCTCTAACATATACATAAAAAGCATAAATACTAATATACTTCCAGATATTAAAAGTGCACTACCTCCTATTAACTCTAAAATCTGATTGCCTAAAAAATAGAGAATACCAGCTCCTAATATGTACAATCCCAAAGAGATTCTCAAACTTTTGAAAAGTAAATTCTTAAATGAAGTAATATCTTTTTTTGCCATAGCTTTCGATATAGTTGGATAGTATGAATATGCCGGAGCATTTGAAATTTGCATAAGTAAATATATTAATTGTAGGGTCAACATATATGAAGCTATAAGTTTTACATCGTTAAGCTGTACTGCCAAAAGAACAGTACCTTGATAGATAAGGTAACTTCCCCATGATAAAACTGACTGTTTCCAAGCTGAAGGCAAAAGTTTTCGTAGTATTTCTTTACTAAAATATAGGTACTCTTGTATAGACCGTTTTGGCAAATATGTGTAAAACATCTTTTTGTATAGTATATGGGCAACAACTACAGAAATTATCATAGCAATAACTACTCCTAAAACACCATAACCTAAAACAATAGCTAATATACTTAGAGCTATTCTAAACAAACTAAAAACAAGTTCAACTCGTTTTTGTTCTGCAAGATGTCCTAATCCTTGTATAAGACCCACCCATCTTAATTGCATAATATATAAAAATGCAAAAATTGATAATAATCCAAAAGTAACATAGGCTTCTTCAATATTTGGCTGTTTTGAGATAAGATTTTCAGAAGTAAAGTACCCTATAGTAAAAAACAGTATCAATGAGATAAGCCCTAATATAAAATATATGATAAAAGATGTTTGTACTAATTGACCAAGTATTTTGTAGTTAATTTTCCCATCAGATTTAACCTCTTGTATCTCTTCAAAGTTATTTGGAAGTACAGTAACACCCTCTTTGAAATATGATGTTGCTCTTAATATTACTCTATTTATACCCCCCTCTGCTAAATAAGCCATACCAAGTAAAGTTCCAATAAATAAAAAATACACCAGTTCTTCAGGAAGAAAATATACTGTCGCAATTGGAAGCAATATAATATTCATCCCAAATTTAACTAACATATCTAACCATGTCATAAGTAATGGATTTTTAATCATTTAGATAAAACTTTCAATAATTGTTTAAAATGTATACTAATTAATTCAAATTTAGTTATATCTGAATTTTTTAATAATGAATAGAAATTAATTAAAAATTGTCTCCAAAGCCTCTTTTTAAAACAAGCCATTTGAGTATTGATATAATAATTTTTAACAATAAATTCATTTTTATATTCTTTAAAAGATAAATTGTTAGGTAATATTTCACTTTCTTTTATATTAAATTTTTTCATATAAAATAATAATAAGTCAACATAATTATTACTATTTTTTATAAAACAATCCGCATCTATAACATTGACAGTTTGCCCTTTATGTACTCTATAACGCCAACAAATAGTATTAGAACATCCTATTTCTTTTATTAAAAAACTAATTTTAAACCATAAAAGCTCATCAGCAAACATTTTACTTGGAAATCTTGTGTCAGTAAATCCATCAACCTGTTCAAAATGGTTTTTTTTAAAAACTACTCCTGGTATCATTAAACCAAATTTACATAAAATTCTGTTCTTTCTAAATAACTCACTTGATATAGATTCAAATAAATTTGAAGTTTGTAGCAATGATAAAGTATCTCCTTTTTCATCAAAATAAGAAAAAGGTAATAATATCATTTTATATCCATACGCTAAATATTTATGAACTTCTTTATTAAAATGAGAACATAAAATATCATCATCACCCATAATTGTTACATAATCTTTAGTTGCTAATCTTACAGCTGTATTCCACGAGTCTATTGCATTTAGTTGTTTTCCAGACTTTCTCCAAATAATAGAATCATTATCTCCAAATTTAGAAATTTTAGACAAATTTTGCTCTATGCTATTATCAAAGACTATTATTTCATCAAATAGAACTTCTTGATTTAATAAGGACTCAATAGCAAGGTCAAGATATTCAAGCCTTCCTATCGTTGGCAATACAACACTAACTTCTTTTTTCAATATATAGCTCCACTCAACAAACTCTGATCACTCCATAAGTATTCCCATTTACCAAAACGACCAACTGTTTTTATATTTAATTTTTCTAAATAATCTAAAACTATTTTTCTATCATCTTCCATACCATGATAAAAAATTACATTCCCATATTCAATGACTCTACAATCTTTTACAATAATATCTTCTTTATTAAAAACATTCATTTTGTCTGATTTTTCTATAATATGCTCAATCAATTCATTATTAGACAAATTCAATTGTTTATCTTTTGAAAAGTAAATTTCAAACTGTAACGAGCTACATCCATTCGGAACATTATCAGGAGATTTAATACTTGGACTATAACATCTTGCAGCCAATATATCTTCGTCATAGATATAAAACCATAAGTATTTTGGAATGTTTGGCTTATTTAATCCAATCGAAACTAAAGCTATACTTGTATATTTTAATTTATCACATGTATTTTTAACTTCAATTGGCATATCTTTAATTAAATTTTTATATTCAGGCAATGGTATACTAGAAATTAAATCATCATATTTTTGACTTGTATTATCTTCAAAATAAACAATTTTATTTACTATATTAATTTCTATTACTTTTTTATTTAACCTTATGTCACAATCTTTTCTCATATAATTTAAAAATGATTTATATCCACCTTTTAAAGGATATCTCATCTCACTTGCGTAATATGTGTTTGGTGTCTCTTTTTCAAAAGCACCTTTCAAGACTTCTTTTATATTTGGTTGATACATTCTATTTCCAACCCAAGTAGTACTTAAATCTTTTGCTTCTAAAGTCCAATATTTTCTAGTATATGGAATTGGGAAATGTTCA